>Ga0209550_10001634_pt1 | contig 21555 bp, 21 predicted proteins | sample LauGreSuBDMM15SN_2_FD_187567 | JGI IMG/M metagenome (GOLD analysis project Ga0209550, IMG submission 187567) | Freshwater lake microbial communities from Lake Michigan, USA - Su13.BD.MM15.SN (SPAdes) (version 5) | ecosystem: Environmental > Aquatic > Freshwater > Lake | place: Lake Michigan... | reverse complement strand
AAAACAGTTACTAAAACAGTTACTAAAAAGAAAGGTGGAAGTATAAAATGTGATGATACTACAGAATGGATAATTATTTTAGTAGTATTAATATTATTTTTAATAGTACATAGATTTATTAAAGATAAATTTCCAGATATACAAATAACATCTGACGAATCATTAGAAGAAAATAATAAAAATTCTATGATTAGAATATTATTAAATATAATATCATTAATAGTATTATTATCTGGTGGATATTATGTGTCATTAAAGTACAAAAATTGTTAAATTTATTTACAATATATAAAAATAACATTATATTATAAATAAATGAACGATACATATCAAAATTCAATAAATATTATTGATAATATATCGTATAATCAATTATATTCATATAATACAAACCATTTAAATAATTTATCTCACAAAGATAAAATTTTAAATATTTTTAATACAATTAAACAATCTATTAAACCAGTAATAGATAATGATACATATAAATTATTAAAAGGCGATTTACTATTATATTATATATTTTATTCAATTAATTATTCAGTCGTTTTAGATGATAGAATAGATATAAATAAATTGTCAAAAAAAGAAATTATTTATTTAGTAATTAATTCTATAGATTATAATTGTTTAAAAAATTTTAATATTTGGTTTAAAAAATTAGAACCATATGAAAAATCATATCTTGTATATAATAGTAGTTTAATTGACTATAAAAATTTACGTATATATATATATTTATTATTTAATGGATATATACTAGAAAATAACAATCTAAAAAAATTATTTTATTCAAGATATATGTTTGGTGATGAAAATTTTATATATATATATAATACAGATTATCAATTAAATAATCGTATATCTTCTAAATCAAATGATGATCTTTTTATTTATTTTTATAAATTATATTATTGTAAAACTGCTAAGAATTTAATATTAGAAATGTATAATTTTATAAATAATTGTAAGTTAAATAAATGGACAAAATATGATTTTATTGAAACTATTTGCAATATTATAAAAATTTTATTAGAAAAAAAAATAATTAATACTGATTTTATAAAAAATAACATTAAACAATTAGATATGTTAACACTATTATATCATTTTGATAATATAGATGATATATCTATTATAGTTACAGATTATTATAAAAAAAATATAAAAAACATATGCATATCAAATAGTCGTTACAGAAATATTGACTATAATTTAGTAAATAAAATAATATATACAGATGATAGTATAATAACAGATAATATTATTTGGATAAATATTAACTTTAAATTTATAAAACCATCAATACAAACTGTATTAATAAAAAAAATATGTAAAATGGGTAAACTAGATAATTTTATTCAAATATGTCCAGATAATGTATTAATAAATAAAAATCTAATTAATTATTGTCAAAAAAATGTAAATATTAGTATATATTTTACAGAAAATACAATTGAAAATTTATTAAAAAATATGACATTTGATTATTGTGACAAATTAATTCTTGATAATGAAGATACTAAATATATTGTCATCAAGTCTATAAATAATATAATTAATAGTGTATTAAATTCAAAATTAAGATGTCGTAAAATATTACCATATAGACGAATATTGAAATATTTAAAAAATATAGATCAAAGAAAATATGAAGAGTATTTAATTAATTGTTTTAATAATCATAAAAATAAATTATATTTATTTAACATTAAAGATGTATATTACGTTTTAAAAAAGTATGAAATTATAAATTTTAATAATGATTATAAATTATTAAAAAAATATATTAAAAAATATAAGATAATTAGAATGATGACATGTATGACATTTGATGAAGTATTAAGTACATTAAAATATAAAGTAATTGATTATAACAGTAATTTAGGCTATATTAAAAAGTATATTCAAAATATATTAATATATAAATTTAAAATGGATGAAGACGAGATTTTTAATATATTATAAAATTGATATCACTAATAATAAATAATAATATTAGTGATATAAATTGAATTCATAATAATTTAATTTAAAGATATTAGTGATATGTATCATTAGAAAAAATGAATATGGTAAAAACGCCGGAAATGGCAAAGCCATTATTAGATAAAATTATATTTTGTAAACCAGTTAAAAATGAAAATAAGTATAAAATTAAAACATTTATTACTTCTAAAGATAATATTGCTAATGAAGATAAAATTAATAAATTATGTATATTGTCGCCATTACTTGAATTAAATATTAATTGGAATAATTTAAAATATCAATCTATTAAATTTTCACTCGAACCAATGACTGGTCCTATTCTAGATTTTTATAATTTAATTTCAGATATCGAATATATCGCATATGAACAATTAAAAAGAATATTTGGTGATATTGTACAATTTAAAAGTTGTATATCTGAATTAATATATACTGATGATGATTTTTTAGATTCTGAACATCATAGTATATTAAATTTTACTGGAAAGTTATTAAAAGGATTTATATTATTTAATGAAAATGGTGAGAAAATAAAACAAAATGATATTCAATCGAATATAATAAATTATAAATTATTAATTGAATTTACAGATATATGGTTTGATTTAGATACAAATTTAGGTGGTTGTAATTTTAATATTGTACAAATAAAAAAATATCCACATTATTATGAAAATGATTTAATAATTAATGAAAATATTTCTATATCACAAAAACCTACATATTTACCTAGACCATTATCACCACCTATAATAACTCCTAAAAAAACATTATCATTAAATACTACGGAGGTATCAATTGTAAATGATACTCCATTAGTCTCTAATAGATTATTAATTAGTAATGATGTATTAACTGGAGCATTAAAAGGATTAAAAAAAGTTATTTAGTATTCATTTGAAAAATTAGTTAATTTAATGATTGATTCTTTATAAATAGATATTGTCTAAAAAATTGATTATTTAAGTATAAATATAAATGTATTATAAAAATAAATACAGATGAATTATGAAGTACGCAAAGATCAACTTTTTAAACGTTTAGTAAATATGCAAAGTGATTTTATGTTATGTGTACATAAAGAATGTAGTAAATATTTAAAAAAATTTACAGAAAGTTGGATATATAAAATATATATGTTAGGTAGTACAGATAAAAATAAAACAAAGAAACAATATATAAAACCATATGAAATAACAATAAATCTAGATGGAAATATAATATGCGACTGTCCTGATTTTTTATTTCAAGCAAAAAAACACAATATAGTATGTAAACATATCTTATTTATATTAAACTTTGATGAAAATATAAATATTGATTTTTTATTAAATAATAATTTTAAACTAGAAAAAAAAATGTTGAATGATCTAATAAATATATTAGATGATTCATGTAATTGTAAATTATGTAATAAAAAAGTATTATATAATTCACATATTATCAATTATAATAATACTAATAATGATGAAATTAAATTTTTAGATTATAAAATAGATAAATCAAAATGTCATAATGAATGTATTCAATTATTAGAAAGTAAAATATTTCAATAAATTAAATTTGAAATAATCATAAAGATATTATCTTGATTTTCGTAATAATAAATTAATTTATAATTTTTTTGGTAATTATTTGTGTTTTCATATATTTCTGTTAAGAACTCTTTAGAGTTTAAACTTAAAAGCTTTGCTTTCCGAGTAAATGGTGATGTAAATACTTCAATTATATCATTATTAAATATGTTTTCAATATTAAATGAAATTTTTAATACTATATTTAAATCATCTTTAAAAATTATTTCATTTTCATATAAATCAATATATATTGAATTAAATACTTTATTTTGTAGATTTTGTAAAATTGGAATATGATTATTTATTTTTTTATTTTTACATTTACCATCACAAATATAATCATCAATATCAATTAATTTAAAATTATCTAATCCAATTGAATCTTTAGTTGGAATATTAGTACCATTTGAATCTGAATATTTATGAATAAAAGAGTTACAAAATTTACAATTAGTTTTAGTAATTTCATTTAAATATATTTTACTTTGATCAATATTATTTATATTTTTAATTGTGGGAATAAATAATATTATATTTTTATATATATTTATAAAGTTTTTATAATATTCATCATTTATTTCAGATGAGTTTATTAGGTCATTATTAGTTTTATTTATTTTAATTATAAAGTTATGAAGCAATGAATTACAGCAATATTTGTCTTTATAATTTGGATAAACTAATATCGATACATCATTTTTATTTGTCATGTATTATTACAAAAGATAAATTGTTTTTTGTAATAAAATTATATATTTAAGAATTTGTATAATTTATATATATAATAAAACAAATTATGTTAGGGCCAGAGGATCATTATGGCTACATTGAATATAAAAGAAGTTTATCTAATATGTCTTCTGATAAGTTTATATCTTATTGTAGTCAGATGATTTTTAGATTAAAAGAAGGAAATAATAAATGTACATATTATATTGGTGTTAATGATGATGGGTCAATATATGGTTTAGATATACCTATTGATGAAATAACTAATATTATGAATAAGATTTCAAAAAAATGTAATGCACAAATATCAAGTATACTAATTAAAGATTATTTTAATAAAAAATATATTAAATATGATATAGTAAAAGACAATAATATACCAGAACATAGAATAATAATATTAGGAGATCAAAATACTGGTAAAAGTACTTTTATATCAAATTTACTTTTTGATTTAATTGATGATTTTAATGGAAAATCAAAAAAATATTTATTAAATAATAATTCATATATTAATTATTATCCAATTGGAATAAATATGAATAAAATGATAATTAATAATTATAATAATAATGATGATTTAGACCAAATAAAAGATAATAGTGATAATATTATTTATTTTGTTGATATAAATGACACGGGGGCTAAAAGCTCAATAGTCGTTACTCCAAAGGGAGCTTCATGTAATTTATTTAAAAATACACATAAGGATACAAATAATCTTATTGAAATAATTAAACCATCATATTTAATTATTTTTATTGAAGAATTATACGATATAAAAAAATATAATAATTTAATCTCTAATAATTATAATATTATATTTTTTAAAAGAGATGATATAGTATATGATATTATACTACTTGATAATATATATAATGTATATTTGTATAATAATAAAATAGACAATTTAATTGTTAAAGAATTTATATTAAAATTGATTAAAAATAACATTAAAGAAACAAAAGATGATAATAATTATTTAATGATTTTAGATGTATTATATTCATTTAATCAAAAAAAATATTTATTATTAACACATTCTAATATAAATGATGATATTTTACATAAAAATATAACTTTAAAATTAGAACAAGATAATATAATAGCTAAAATTGAAAGTGTATATTGGATGGGTACAACAATGGATAAAATAAGTAATAATAAAACATATACTATAATTGTTAATTTTGATAAAAATATAAATCGACTACGCAGTAAAAAATTATTTATATTATAATATTATGAATATCGAACATTTTGCAGATCTAATTTCTACTAAATATATTTATAATTTACAAATTACAGCACTACCAAATAACATGACGGTTGGTAGACATATTGTTGATAGTAATATTTCCAAAAATATTACTAGTAATCTTTAAATGTTGCCGGACCTACTATATCTACAACTTTACAAGTTGATGGTCCTAGTACTTTAAGAGCAATTAATTCGAATAATTATATATATATATATAAAAGGGAGATCTGAATTTAATCTAAATAATAATGGATCTCAATTTCCATATGATATTGGAAATGCTGGTGGTGTAGATCAAGTAATATTATCAACAAATGAAATGCCATTACATAACCATCATGCATATATAGGTTATTTTGCAAAAATAGGTGGATGTGATTAACCAATATATAATGAAAATGGTGATGTAGAAACTACTGGAAGATAACTGTATGTATACGCGATCGGCTGGAACAAATGGAAGTGGTGGAAACATGCCACATGAAAATAGGCCACCATATTATACGTTGGCATTTATAATGAAATCATAATAAATATTGAAAATTAAAACTACATAAAACACAGTTTATTTTATTTAGTAATAATGGAACCAGTTACAGGTATTTATAATATAGAAACAATATATAAAAAAATATTTCATATATCAGATATTCACATTAGATTATATCAGCGTATGGATGAATATAATTATGTATTTAATAAATTATTTGATTTTTTAGAAAAACATAAAAAAGAGTATCCAGACGAAGATAATTTAATTATTTGTACTGGAGATTTATTACATATGAAAACTGAATTATCTCCAGAATGTATTGTTACAACCATTAAGTTTTTAACTAAACTTTCAAGTATTTATCCATTTATTCTAATTCCTGGTAATCATGATGCATTATTAAATAATAATCAACGTTTAGATTCTATTTCTGCAATATTACATGGTTTAGAAATACCTAATTTATATTATTTTCCCAAAACTGGGGTAAATCAATTTGGTAATTTATTAGTTACATGTAATTCTTTATTAGATGGTAAATTTATCAAAGCAAAAAAACTAAACTATTTTAATGATATTATTAAAATATCTTTGTATCATGGTGGTGTAGGTGAAACTGAAACAGATGTAGGTTATCGTTTAAAAGGTGATAAATTAATTTCAGATTTTGATGGTTATGATTTAGTATTATTAGGTGATATACATAAATATCAATATGTTAGACCCGATAAAACTATGGCATATTCATCTTCTTTAATTTGTCAAGGTTTTGGTGAAACTGATATTCATCATGGTATACTTATATGGAATATAGAAGATAAATCATCATATTATCATATAATAGATAATCCATGGTCATATAGAAATTTATATTATATAAATAACAAAATTATGTTAAAAGAGAATGATCAACATACTATATCAGATACAATAGAGAGTATAAATATAAATTTAATAGAAAATAATTACTTACCTAAATATGGGAATTTAAAGATAATATCAATAAATTCAAATCAGATTAAAACAAAAACATTAAGTCAAATAATCAATAAAATGTTAAAAGACATTAAAATTGTAATTCATGAAAAAACATTCAAAGGTTCAACTATTAAAAATATAGTTAATATTGCTAATGAACCAATACAATTTTCGAATAATGATTTTACAGATCCAAATATAATGTGGAAACATATAATATCAACATTTTGGAAAAATAAAAAAATGACAATGGATATAATTCAAGGTGAAATGATAATAAATAAATTTATTGAAATGACAGCAAGTAGAAATATTAAACCACCTATTGAAAATAATTTATCACAATTTCATTGGAAACTAATGTACTTGCGTTTTAATAACTTATTTGGTTATGGTCAAAATAATTTAATTGTATGGGATTCATATCCTCAAAATAGTCTAATTGGATTATTTGCAAATAATTCTATGGGTAAATCAACTTTAATAGATATTTTAACTTTTATGTTATTTGGTAAAATTGCACGATATCAAGTTATGGGTAATTGTAAAGATCTTATTAATATTAATTATCAACATGCCGATGCAGATATAGTATTTATGTTAGGTGATAGTTATTATATGATTAGAAAAAAACTTAAAAGAGAAAAATCTGATAAAATTAAAATATTAGATGAAGTACTATATACATGGAAAGTTAATAGTTATCCAATTACCGAATATCCAGTTAATGAATATATATTTTCAATACCTAATTTAATAATTAATCTTACAGATGAACATAGACTTAAAACAGATAAATTAATTGTAGATTTAATAGGTACATATGATGAATTTATATTTACAAGTATATCATTACAGAATAGAGATAAATCCATTAAAGACATGACACAAAAAGAAAGAAAAGAATTTTTAAGTAAAATATTAAAGTTAAATATTTTTCCTCAAGATTGGATTGATCAAATTAATGATTTATATAAAAAAACTAAATTTATTAAAGATCAGACTATAAATAAATTATCTTCAATATGTTCTAATTATGTATTTGACAAAGACATAATGATAAAAGGTACATCAAATAGTACAAATATAATTAATAAGTTTAAATCAAAAATTACTGAATTTAGTAATAAAATAACTGAACTATTAATAGATAAAGATGTATTAAATAAAATTATTATAAAATTTAATGAAACAAAAGATGAACTATTAAAAAGAATGATTTCAATAGATCAAATTATCAAGATAAATGATTTAGTGAATATTGTTCCAAAAAATGCAACAATTGATATGATAAATATATTAATTAAACAATATAATGAATCTTTAATTGTTGCTAAAGATGAACAATTAAATTTAGATAAAAAAATAAATAATCTTAATGACACATTTTATGAGTTGACAAAAATTAAAGATGATAATTATAAAAAATTAGATATAAAATATAAATTAACAGATGAAATTCAAAATAATTTATTATCAATTAATAATGAATTAAGTATAATAAATGAAATAATTAGAAATGAAACAATTAAATTAAATGAGATTGAAATATCAATTAATAATAGAAAAAATAAATTATTGGAATATCAAAATATAATTACAAAATGTAAGAGTCTTTACTCCTCCTTTGATGTAGCTTTATTTTCGGTTGAATACTTGACCTTGAGTAATAATTCAGTTATTATTGACATTAATATAAATGATCTATTAAATTATAATCCGCCTAATAATCTTAAACAATTTATTGAAAATTATGAATTATATAAAAATGATTATCAAAAATATATTGAGTTAATTAAATTAAATATTGTTGTTTCAAAATATAAATTTAGTAATAATTGTGAAAATTGTAAATATAATTGTTCATTACAAAATTATACAGTTGAACAATATAGTCAATTTGTAGAATTAAGTAAAAATGAGTATATTGTAAATTTTAATGAATATAATCATTCTGTTATAAAAATGAATACAATATTTAACAAATTGAGTTTAATAAATCAAAATGAAAAAATAGTTTATTGTGAAGTATATGATCTAGAAAATAATAAAAATAATATATTAAATGTTATTGATGATAATAATAATAAAATAATATCACTAAAGAATGATATCGCAAAAGAGATAAACAATAAATTAAATAGAGCTAAATCAGATATAAAAGAAATAGTTGATCAAAACGGTCATTTAGATTTAGAAATAAAAAAAATTACTAGTGAACAAGATAAATTAAAAGATTCTAATTTAATTTTGAATAAAATATTAGGATATGAAAGAATAATAAATAGTTTACAAAGTTCAATTAAGATGATAGAAAAATATAATAATGATTCTGATAATTTAATAAAATTAAATAAATCATTAAATTTAAAATTAGATGAATTAAAACTTATCGATAATAATATTATAATACATGAAAATGAATATAATAAAATTAATAATGAATTATCAACATATATAGATTTATTAAAGCAACAAAAAACAGCAGAAAATGATATAATGATTTATCAAAATATATTATATTTAATTGGCAGAGAAGGTGTTAGTTTGTATTTATTGACTGAATATTTACCGGTAATAAGTAATCGTATAAATGAAATAATCATACCTTTTGCTCAACGTAAAATAGATTTACAATGCATAGATGACGAAATAATATTACAATCATATCCAATTAATGAAAATATTAATAAAAGTGTACAAATGTATGGAGGTATGGAAAGTTTTATAATAGATTTATCATTTAAAATAGTATTAAGTCAATTAGCAATATTACCAAAATGTGATATATTAATTATTGATGAAGGTATATCTGCATTAGATTCTAATCATATTGAAAATCTAGAATCTTTATTAAATTTTACAAAAAACTATTTTAATAAAATTCTATTAATTAGTCATTTACAATCAATTAGAGATCATGTAGATTATACATTAGATATAAGAAAGAGTGGTGTAGGACAATGTAGTTATATTAATAATTATAAAAAAATAGTCCATAAGGATATAAAAAATAATAATAATATCTTTATTACATTATAAAATTGATTTAAACATATTTTAATTTTTATATATTATACTGTTATTATATTTCATGTCTGAATCTGTAAATACTGTAAATTTATATAATAAACGTATTAAAAATAAAAAATATAATAAATCATATACGTATGTATCAAATTTAATAAAATCAAATGTCGATACATCTGTGATTGATATTGATTTATCTAAAGATATTGATTTATCAGCTTTACCAAAAGAAATATCAGCAGGTGCAATAATATATAATTTAAATAATAATTCAGTTTTAATGATTCAAGGATTAAATAGATTTTATGGTTTTCCAAAAGGTCATATTGAAAATGATGAAACACCTATTCAAACTATGATTCGTGAAGTAAAAGAAGAAACTGCATTAGATTTAGACAAAATTAATTATAAAATTATTGGAGATGAAATGGTACAATCTTTTTTATTAAATAAAAAATATAAAACAGACGGACCTACCAAAGTAAATAGAATAAATATATTTTATGTTGTTTTAATAAATGAAAATCCAAATAAATTAATTTTAACAAAAAATGATGATGAAATAGTTAAATTAGGATGGTATCGAAGTGATAATGCAGAAAAATATATGATAAGTTCTAAGTCAAACCAATTAGAATTTTTTAATAAAGCAAAAATATTAATTAACAATACATTAAATAATTTTATTAATAATTAAAAAAATGATTTTTTTTCAGAATATTTATATGCCTGATATTCGTCTATAAGTACTTTATCAGAATATCCTAATTTTTTTAATAAATTTATAATATATCCTCTTTTACTTTCTTTTAATGAATTCCATTCATTAATAATTTTTTGTCTATATTTTTGATCAAGATAATATTTTGCATGTAATAATTCATGAGATAAATCTTTTAATGAATTATATGCAATAACATATTTACATTGATTTTTTAATTGTCCAAATAATTCATGATCGTCTGGAATAAAAATTGATGGAAAGTTATGACCAATTCTATTATTCATAATTCCTTCATACTCATTCGATAATGGATCCATTATTTCATTCATATTATTTATATTTTTGAAATAAATAATTAAGATATCATTTTTAATTTTATATATAATATTTGGTTTAGCCATTTATTATTGTGTATTTATTAATAATTAAATTTTTATTAATTTCAATTATTTAAAAATTAATAAAATATATATTAATACACAATAATAAATGGATGAAAATTTAAGTTGCATGATTTGTTATGATAAAATTCTGACTGCAAGCTCCCTTAGTAGGAGTAACGATTCGCCAGCGGGGATTCAGCCTGATTCTGAACAATATAAAATTAACTGCTGTAAAGCAATTATATGTAAAGTATGTATTAGTTATTTAGATGATTATAGATGTCCTTTTTGTAGACAAGATATTGAATCATTAAAATTAGATTATAAATATAATCTTTCAAGATCATGTCCAAGTTCACAATCATTTCAAGTATTAAATAATTATCAATCTAGAGATAATATATTTGTTGAAATTATACGTAATCGTAGAAAAAAAGACAGAACTAATCGAAAAAATGCACATAATGGTACTATTTCAAGTAGTTATACAAATAAATATAATGGACCTTTTCATGATGCATCATATCATGAAAAAAATCGTGATTCATTACAAAATCAAATAAAAGAGGATATTGAAATTTATAATAATGGAAAAAATAGTATTCATTCTGTATTTTCATCAGAATCATTATATAGTTCTAATTTATTTGATTCACAATTAATGAATTCACAATTAATGGATTCACAGTTATTTAATGAAATATCTATTGATGATAATAATAATGATATTAATGATGGTAATGATGTTAATGATGATGATGGATTTATTTTTAAACTTGATGAGGATTCATAAAAAATAATTTTTACAAAGATTATTTTTTATATTTAATAGATTATTCCTTAGATTATTCCTTAGATTATTCCTTAGATTATTCCTTAGATTATTCCTTAGATTATTCCTTAGATTCTTTCTTAGATTCTTCTTTGAGTTCAACGGTAGGTTCAACAGCTTCTTCCATAAATTTTATAATTCTATTTGGTTCATTAGTTTTTTTACTTTTAATAAAATTTATAAATGGTAAACAACAAGAACATTTATCGAAAAGTTCATCATTATTAATAATAACATTAATATCTGATAGAATATCAATAGCATTATTAGCTAAAACGAGAGTATCGACATATTTTTTATTAGTTTCATTAAGAATATTAATAATTTTATCAATAGGTAGATCAGTTATTGTTTTAGTTTCTAATAAAATACCAAAAATTAATAAAATTAAAAACAATAACATATTGATAATAAAAACTTTAATGTCTGATGTAACTAAACCTAGAGTAAAATTTTTAATTAATTTAGTTAATCCATGAATATTTTTAATAACCATAATTAAAATTTCATCTTTTGTAATTTGACCATCTGCATTTACTTGAGTCATATCTTGAATACATGTATTTAAAATATTAATAAAATCTTCACGATTGTGATCTATAAACATTGCTATAATATCTTGATTTTTTCCATTATTTATAAATGTTAAGAGATCAGTAATGAGTTGATTATTAGAAGATTCTTTTAAAATATCATTAATAAAAGAATTAACAGAGTTGAATGATACTGCTAAGTGGTTATTTAGTACAATACTAGATAAAACAACTTTTAATTTATCAGAATTCATAATATATATATTATATAAAATAGATAAAAATAGATAAAAATAAACCTAAAAAAAACTTAATATAAAGATTTATAAATTATTGTATAATAATGGAAGAAAATAGTAATTATTTATTAAATTATAAACATAAAATAGAACGAATGATGATATCACATAATAAAAAATTTGAAAATATGTTAGAAAATAAAACCAAAGAACAATTATTTATATTAAATGACAAAGATGTAAATGATATATTATCTAATGAAGAGTATGATAATGGTGTGTATGGTTTTATTAATTATCAAACTGATTTAAAAATAGATAAGTTATTAAATAAAGGTTACACATTTTATAATAAAGCATGTATTATAAAAAAAGTATTAGATATAAAAAATAATAATTTTAAAGAAGACGGTTTAAAAAATAACTATGGATTTTTACAATTATATGAAAAAACAGATAGTGAAATAAATAATATTAATCAATATTATCTAATAAAAAATGGGAATATTAATTATTTAAATAATTCAGACAATACAAAAATTGTGTTAAAAGATTTACCTGATGAATATATTGTTACAAAAATTTATAAATTTGTAAACGATAAAATAATGTTATTAACAGTTATGACAAAAAAAGATTATTATATCGAAGAGGAAATAGATAATATTGAATATATAAAATATTTTAATATTGTTAAACAGATGTGTGGAACAAATGAGAGAGCATTAAGATATTTATTAGATTTTGATAATATATATAAATATCGAAAGATAATAAACAAGGATAATATTAATGCTAATATGGATATAGATGATATATTGGATTTTAATTTTGGCAAATATATTGATAATATTAAAATAAATAATAAATATAATGTTAAAGAATATGATAATATATTATTAAATAATTTTAATTTAAATATAGATGAAATAAGTAATGAAATTAATGAAAAATATGATATGATGGAATTAAAAGATATTTTTCAAATATTTTTTGAAATATTATTTAGAATGTATGTTGAAATATCAAATAATATTTCACAAGATAAGTCTCATTTGAGTTGTAATAGCATAAATATAAGAAGTATATCATATTGTTTAAGTAAAAGGTTAGTATTTCATATTCCAATAAATATCAATGGAATATATAGTCAATATACAAGTAAAATATTAATTGATAGACATTGGAAAAAACTATTAAATTATGGTGATACAAATTCTAATATAGATACAAAAGAGATTATAAATACATGTTTTAGTATGTTAAAAAATATGACATTACGAAACATTTTAGAATATGTTGAAGAAATGATAGAATTAAGAAAAAGTTGATAATATAAATTATTATATTAATAACTACATTTTATTAATATAATAAAAATGTCACAATACGGTAAATTAAATATAAATGGATTTATTGATTATTTAAAAGAGCTTCACTATCCAAATAAAATAATTATTGGTTCATCAAATAATCCAAATAAAATTGATGAAATACTCATAGATAAAAATATATTGTTAACTAAATTTTCTGACAATAAAATAAAAAATCATTGGTCGTCAGATAAAATTTCATTAGATAATTTCATTGATTTTTTAATTAATCATTCAAACGAAAAAACTAATACCAAAGGAAAATATCACGAATATATGGATTATCATAAAGTATTATATAATTTATATGATAAAACAAATAAGCGACAAATATTTCCTGATTATAGTTTCTTAACAGATATTAATATACGAAGTAAGATTGAACCAAAACGTGTAGAATATTATATGGCATATTGGATTGTAGAAAAAATTAAATCAGATCCATATATCGGTGAATTTTATAATATCATTAATCCATCCTTTCAAAAATATTTATCAGAAAATGATCAACGATTTTATGATATAGTATTTGATAATCTTAATATAGTTATTGAAATTCAAGAAGATAGTTCTAACCATCTTGATAATTCTAATGATATTTTAAAAGAATCATTAGCTAAATTTAGAGGAAAGAGAATTTATTATTGTAAAATTGCTGGATATAAAGATCGTCATGAATTATATTTATTAGAATTTTGGAAAGACTTATATAATGGTATTTTAGCAGGATTATTTAGTAATTCAAATTGTAGACGTAAATATGTATTATCACGTTTTAAACAATTATTAAATGAAGAATATAAAAAATATAATAATGAACTTAAAATATATTCAAAGCTTCCCCAGTTTAATGAAAGATGTGAATGCATTAAACGCCAAATGCAAAAAATAAAAGATACAATTAAAAATAGTAATGATAAAGCAATAATAGAAATATTTAAATGGAAAGATATTAGTGATAAGAATATTTCTAACGGAAGAACTCGTTATACAATTCCTGTACAAGAAATTGCTAGAATGATACTTGGTGAAAAACAACTAGAAGATTTAGTTATAGATTTAAAAAAAAATTATTATTGTTATGAGTATGATGGTGAATTATATTTAGATTGGGAAACAATGATGAAAATAGTAACTATATCAAATGTAGTATCAAATAACCATAAAGATTATTTAATGACATATTTATTGTATGTTCAAAGAATTTATGAAGAAATGTTTGAATTAAAAGAAGAAGACACAGGTATTCGTAAAAAAAATGATGATACTATAGCAATATTATCTGAAAAACATATTGAAGATAAATTAGAATCTAAATATAAACCAAAAATAAAAGATTTAGAAAATAAATACCTTTCTATGGAAATTGAATTAGATGAATATAAAAAAGGAGTACAAAGATTACTAAAATTAACAGATCAACTTCATAATAGTATATATTCAAAAGCTAGTAATAAAAAAGAAGTAAAATCAAAACAAGAAGCCGAATTAATTATTAATGGATTAAAAGAAAAATATGAGAATTTTAAAAATGAAATACTAACAGTTAACAAAACAATAGGTGAAAGTATATTTTATGAAATCCCTGAATTTCCAATTATATATACAGGTATACCTGAACATAGTATTAAATTTGCTGAATTTGAAGCTATTTGCAACTCATATAATATCTCCAAACGTATTCGTGATTCTGTAATTGATAGACTATTTTGTTGTAAATCATCAAAACCATCAGTAATTAGTTATATATTACTTAAAACTGATACAAGATTACAAGATACTAATGATGATATAGACTTATTTGATTCTGATAATGACTCTAATTTAGATTTAGAATCAGAATCAGAATCAGAATCAGAATCAGAACAAGAGCAAGAGCAAGAGCAAGAGCAAGAGCAAGATCAAGAGCAAGAGCAAGAGCAAGATCAAGAGCCAGATTCAGCTTCTGATTCTGATGATAGTAAAATGAATAATGTATATATGTCAAAAACTATATTAAATAATATTGATAATAAAGATAAAAAAGAATTAAAAATTAATAAAATATCTGTAGATTCAATTGATAGTAGTCATATTGAGATATCAAATAAAGAAAAAGTAAATGTAAAAAGAAATGTAAAATCTAAAAAATCAGTAATGTCAAATTTAGATGGATGGTAAGCACGTAAAGCTTGCCTTCTCTGAATAATGACTTAATATTTATTTTATAAGATAACGACTCTAGATTTTCTAATTGAATAAACACTATATAAAATAAGGATAGTTTTGTAAATATTGTTACTTAACATTGCTGTTCTAGTAGTATAAATTACATTATGATCATTGCTTATCATATATATTAAATAAAATATATAAATTGGTATAATAATTAATAATAAATTATTAAGTCCTAAAATTAAATCATCAATATATCTAATTTGTACATCAGTTAAAGTAATATTTAAATAAAATAAGATAGAATCTAAATAATTACATAAACTTGATAAACCTGCTATTATTAAAATTAGATAAACAAAAAAATCATCATATGTTAATTTTGGATTAATATATTTATATATTGGATTATTCATTATATATTAACTTAGAAATAATTATTTATTTTTGTAAACGTTTTTTTATTTTTGCAACTTTAATTATAAAGTCATCATAGAATATACCATTAATTCCAGTCATTATTATTTTTTCACTAACTAAATTAATTAATTTTTCAACATCTTTTAATTTAAAATGATGAATATTAATATCATTTTCATTATAATTTAACATAAATGACCATGAATCATGAATAGAAGTATTAATATCACCTTTGTTATTAATTATATATATAATAATTTTAATTGAGAATACCCAATCGGAAGGATTAATTTTTTTTTTAGAATTAAATATTAAAGATACATGTGCCAATTTACTATTTCCATATTTTTGCGGATTTTTTTTAAATTTATTTTTTAATTCACTTAATGATTTTTTTATGATTTTAAATGAATCCAAACCATCAGGAGAAATTAAAACAAAAAAACTAGATAACTTTTTTTCATTAATTGATAATTTTAAACTACTTAGATAATCTTCCATATTATTATATATATAATTTCTAATTTATAATTTAAATATTAAAGTTTAATACTGAAATTATTCTATATATATATATATATCATATTATGAGTAATTATCACAAAAAATATTTAAAATATAAAAATAAATATTTAGAACTTAAAAATCAATATGGTAGTGCCAATGAAAGTAAAAAAGAATCAGCTGTTGAAAGAGAAGAACAAACTTGTGGCATTTGTTTAGAACTAATAAATGATTCAGCTGTATCTCTGTCAGATAACAGAACAGTATTACATTGCAATCATATATTTCATCGTTCATGTTTAATAAATGCTTATAATAGTGAACATAAACATATAAGATGTGCATTTTGTAGAGAGCCTTTTAATATAACTGATCGTAATGCAATTGGCATCCCTCTAGAAGATATTGATCCTAAAGATTCAGTAATTGCAAGACAAGCTGAGCTAAATAGTGTTGCTATTGATAGAAATATATTAATTAATAGAAACATAAAAGAGGCAGATTTTGAGTTAGGTACAGCAGGTTATGCAAGTATATATGATGCATTACAAAGATATAATTTAAATTATATAGATCAAGAAGATGAAACAGTATATGATCGTTTATCTGAAGACGAAATTGATAGAAGAAGTAATGAAGCTGATAAAGCATTTGAAGCAATTAACACATTTTTAAAACATTCTCCAAATCTTGCAAATTACATAATTCCTGAATCTGGACGTCATATTTTATCATATGTAATTGATAATAAAGTTGGACGATTATTAATTGGTTTTAATGCAAATCGTGACCACATTGATGCTCATATGAGAACACCATTATCATATGTTAATTATAATATTAGAAGAGATTTAACTTATAGTGCTAGATCACCAAAAAAAGAAAAAAATAATCAAATATATAATAAACTATTAAATAAGTAATCTTAATATAAGATGTAAAATAAATCTATTAATTCAAAATTAACATATAATTTTATTTATTATAATAAATAAAATTATATAAATATCTAATTAAATAATAATGAGTACAATTGAAAAATACATTAAAATAATAGATCCTAATGAATTTCATTATAGAGGTAATATTATTAAAAAGGACACATCATTTAATTACTTTAATTTTGAATATAAATATGAATGTTTTAATAGATATAAGATAAAAGATAATTATATGTATGTAGGACCATTAGATTCAGCAATAATATATGGTGATATTATTACAATATTTGTTAATACTGAAAAAATAAATCTATTAAATTTTTCATTAAATAATACTAAAAATATGAAAATTTATTTAAATAAACTTTCAAAAATAAATAAATTTTTGGCATTTTTAATGGAATTTATTTATGGAATGTATGATGATATTTATCATATTAATATATACGATTTAACAGTTGATGAAATAGTAGATATAACTATTAATTTTTTTGAACAACATAATAAAAATGAATATAGAAAAATCAAAGATGTTAATTTAATAGGTGTATTAATACTATTATTGATATTTTATGGATTAAGTCATATTTTTAAGAATAAAGAAAACTACGAAATATCAATAAACAAAATATTTAATAAAATACCAATTATACTTAAAATTAATTTTGATTTTGAAAAAAAAAAGTTAACATTTTACAAGAATAATAAATACTTTAAAATATTCTTTTTTAATGAAAAAATGTTTAAACCAAAAAGATTATCATATTTTTATTTAGATAAAATGTATATCAGTATGTTTAATAAAACATATAAAAAAATAAAAATATCTGGTAATACATATTCAATAAACGGAATATATACTGATGATAAATTTGTCGATAGTGGTATGTGTTATTTTACTATGGAAATATTATTATTATTAAATATTGAAAATCAAGGAAATACATGTATAGTATCTGATTATATACTATTTAATAATTTTGATATTAGACCAAAATATCTTATAATAATTGATGGAGAAGAATCGAATGATCAAAAATATTATCTACAACGTATTAATAAAAGTTGTAGCGTTAAAGATCGTTTTAGTTTTACTAAATTAGATGATTGGACTTTATTTAATTCTTCTAATGAATTAAAATTATTTATAAAAAAATTAAAATATTAAGATTCCATTATAATCAATATACGATAATCTATTAAAAATGGATGTCTCAAACAATATATACAAATATTTTAGGTGATCGGATATGTATTACCAAAGTATAACTCAACTTTTACTTTAAGTAAGAGTATAACCCAACTTTAAGTAAAAGTTGAATTTTAGATTATTTTATAATATTTTAAATAAAATAGATTATAAAATAATTTAATCGTTTGATCTATTAAATGGAAATAATAAATTTACATGAAGAAAGCATAAAACTATTAATAAATACTTTATATAATTGTGATAACTCAATCACAGTTATATATTCGGAACCAGAAATTGATAATATTAAATTAAACAGTACTTTAACCATTAAATTTAAAAATTTAATAGTTGTTAATTTGTTGTTAATAACAAACATAGAAAAAGAAGAAATTAAAATTATATCTAGTCATGAAGATTTATGTTTTAAAATATATGATGAATATTTATTAATAAATAAAATTACAAAAATTATAAAATTCATTAAAAAAATGATAGATAATTTTTATCTTATCAATAAATACTTTAATTTAGAAAAAACAAATGATATTGAAAAATTAAAATTTAAAAAAATTAATAGTAAAATACTTTTAAAAACAAATACTATTGATATAGTAATAAATGATAAATATCATAATTTTGATAATGTATTAGAACTAATATCCGATAAAAATTTGTCAGAATATAAAAAATTATTATATAAATTGTTTAATTAGAAAATATTGAATAAAAATAAATTAATTAAATTATTAATACTATTTAATCAATGAGGATCAATATATTATTAAAAACATTTTTAAATATTTCAAAATTTAACTATTTTAACAATAAAATATGTAACAACTGTCTAAATGATTATAAATATTTTATTAAATATCAACATGAAATATATGATATTATTAAAAATAAAGAATCTTATTATGTACTAAATAATTTAATTAATAACAAATATATTTTAGAAAAAAAATTAAAAAATATAAAATTATTTACTCATCTAATTGGTGAGCCACATTTAAAAGCTAATGGTATAATTGGTTATCATTTTAATGAACAATTATTTTTAGATAAAGACAATGGATCATTAAAATTAAATAATATTGAACATTATAATTTTTTACATAAAGCGACGATTAATAAACAGATAAATAATAAAATTTATTCTAAAAATAATGTTAGTTTTTTAGATTTAAATTTTATTTCTTATATTTGTTTAGCAATATATTGTGATATTAATAATCTACATGGTATACGTTTATCATCATTCGACAATAGAACAATTATTTGTCCAAAATATGGATCTGATATTATAACTTTCTTTATTAAATAAAAATTGATTTAATTATTTATTTGTAAATAATAAATTTACAAATAAATAATTAAAACAAATGGATTATGTAAATATGCCAATATATAAATTTAAATCACCTAAACCACCTAGAGACCCCAAAAATCTTATCATTACTGCATTAATGGTATCATGTATATATTTTATTAATAAAATAAAATAATATATTATTATTTAAAATCCAAATAATATTTTAAATCATCAAATTTATGAATTTTATAAAATGAAATATTCAAAGGTAAAAGTTTAGTCTCACATGCTATTTTAAGTATATCATTAGATAAGTCTACATTCTGAACATCTATTGATGAATCAATATCTAATTCAAAAATTTTTATTTTTTTATCAAAATCATATAATGTAACAACATAATCTACATTAAATTCAGGTTCAGTTGACATCTAATATAATTTATTATATTATTATTAAATTATTAATAATAATATATAATTTCAATTTATTTTACACTTTTTCTTATTTAAAACGCCTAGGAAAGCAAAGCTTTCAAGGTTGAGTTTTAAAGAACTTTTACCTATTTTATAATTCTTTGTAAATTTTGTAATATTAATATATATTGATTAATTATAAATGATTAAATGTTCAAATCGTAATTGTAACTATAATATGCCTCCTGATTATTTTGTTATTCATTCAAAATATGAAAAATTAAAATAAATTAAAAAACAAATAAATGAGTATGATATATATGATAAAATAGTAGATAGTTTAATTAAAATGGAATTATTTTGTATAACATGCTGTATTAAACAAACTAATATTATATGTAGCAACTCAAATATACAAATAAAAGATTATTCTGTTGGATATATTCACAAGTTAGAGAATACATAAAAA
>Ga0209550_10001632_pt1 | contig 21572 bp, 18 predicted proteins | sample LauGreSuBDMM15SN_2_FD_187567 | JGI IMG/M metagenome (GOLD analysis project Ga0209550, IMG submission 187567) | Freshwater lake microbial communities from Lake Michigan, USA - Su13.BD.MM15.SN (SPAdes) (version 5) | ecosystem: Environmental > Aquatic > Freshwater > Lake | place: Lake Michigan... | reverse complement strand
AGAGCGCCGTATTGGCCTATCCGCCCACGACTTTGCCCAAGCCGCCTGCGCAGGCGGCTTGGGCAAAGTCGTGGGCGGATAGGCCAATACGGCGCTCTGGCGGTGGCAAGCCAAGGGCCTTGCGCATCGGCCGGGACAGGAACGGATCGGTGGGAGCGGCTTGAGGCCAGACCCCCTCTTCCAGACCCGCTAAGATCAGCCGATCTGCCCGCACCAGACGAGCCTCGATGGCCCCGAGGATACGAAGACGCGGATGGGTGGCGCCGCCCGTACGGACGGTCTCATCGGCGAGCAAGCGCTCGATCAGGGCTGCGGACTGTTTGGCTGTCACTGTTGGCAGGCCGTCGCTCTCACGGATCAGATTGGCCAATAGGGCCGCCGCCGCCTCACCCGTCGCTCCGGCCCAAACGGTGCTCGGTGCCGCCGGATCGTCCGTTAGCTGATCAATGGCGTGAACCAGAGCCTCTATGGCCTGCGATAGGCTCGCGGCCTCGTCGCCGTCGAACGGTGCCATCGCCTTTCCCAGCGCCAGATTCAACCGATGGAGCAGGTCTTGCGCCCGGTCTGCGCGCTGGCGGCGACGTTGATCGGCCTCTAGGTCCGCCTTGGTCTCTAGGTCCTGGTTGGTCTGTCGCCGCTTGTCGGGTTCAGCGGATTTGGCAATCTTGGCCTCTAGGGCCTGCCAGCTATGGGGATGGGCCCCGCGCAGGGCCAGATGTTCGAGGTCACGCCGCGCCCGTTCATAGGCCTCGGTTTCTAGACCAAGCCTGACAAACCCCATTTTGAGTAGGGCCAAGAGCCGAACCGGATCGACCTTGGCGCTGGCCAACTGGGCGGTCAGGGCAATGACGATCCCGACCGGCGACCCCGACAGGGGCGAACCTGCAGAACTGTCTGCCTCAATGCCCCAGCGCGACAGTTTCGCTGAGACGCGCCGCGCCAAGCCCTGATCGGGGGTGACCAAGGCCGCCGTGCGTCCTTCGGTCTCCAGCGTTTCGCGCAGCAAGAGGGCCGCAGCTGTGGCCGTTTCCTCCTCGGTACGCGCCTTGATCAGGCAAAGGCCCTTGAGACCTTCAAGGATTGGGTCTAGTCCGGCCTTGGCCCCTTCTTCGCGCAGGGCCCCGATCTGATCGAGCCAGTCTGACGTCGCCTCGGCGGGGCGCAGGGCCTCATTGATCAGGCGGCGGCGCCATTGGCCGCGAATCTCATCGTCAGGGTCGGTCGGGACGGGCCAGACCTGAACCGACTGGCGCTCTTGTTCCGCCCGTTCTAGGAGCCGCTTCATAGCCCCTTGGGGATGCTGTTCCCCAACCTGTCGCCAAGCCGCTTCGGCGAGGTCTCGGTCCAAACCGGGCAGGACGACCGCGCCCTGCGGCGCCTTCGCAATCACGGCCAACAGTTCTGCGGTTGCGGGGGCTGTTCCGGTCGAGCCTGCGGCTACCAGAACCCCTTGCGGTGGACAGTCGAGCCAGCGTTGGCGAAGGGCGCGGAGTAGGCCAACCCGCCGGGTGGCAACATCGCATAGGCCCAGACGCTCTAGGCGTTGGGGCCAAGCCTCTACGGCCAGTTTCAGGAACCGCGCCGAGGCTTGCCAGTGCTGGGCCAATTCGCCCTCGACCAAGGCGTCAAGGCGCGAGGGGTCGGTGACCTCTTCGATCTGCACACTGTCCAAGAAGCCTGCTAAGGCGTCGGCAAGGTCCATGGCTGATGAGGCGTCAAGCTGGCGCCCGATCATGTCCGAATGGTCAAGGACCAGCCGCGCCAGCTCAAATCGGCGACGCAAGGGGCTGACCGAAGGCGGCAGGTCGAGGGCCAGATCGCCGGGCTCGAAGGGTGGCTCTCCGGCCTCCAGATCGCCAAGGGCGCGGATCTGGGGCAGCAACACCGCCTTGCCGCCGGCCGCTTCGATAAAGGCCTCGGATAGGGCGCGCGCGCCGCGCCTTGTGGGGGTCAGGACGATAGCTTCGCTAAGGGCGGCAGGGTCATGCCCCTGTCCGAGCGCCAGATAGAGCCCGCTGGCCAGATCTCTGACAAAGGAGCGATGGGCCGGGATCGTGAACCATCGGGGGCCGCTGTGGTCCAGAAAGGACGTCATCGGGTCCGCCTCAAGAGGGGGTAAGGGTCAGGCGCGCCTCGGCCTGATCGCGAGAGACGGGATCTCCCACATGCATCCAATCCCCATCGAGTACAACCCCAAATAAGCGCTTTTGGGCCGCTAGGACGCGCCAGAGCAGAGCCAGTGAAAAGGCCCCTTCAGGACCCCCATCGACGATCTGAGGCTTGGTGATGTGCAGGCCCATATAGCCAAAGGGCGCGCTGGGAGCCTCGCCTCGGAAGGTGAGGGCCCCGTCGTCAGCGATGAAAAAATCACCCAATCCATCAAAGCCGATGGTCCGCTCCAGCGGCGCCAAAGCCAAGATTACATCCATCCGCTCTGGATCCCATGCTGCCTTCAGGGCCTTAGCAATCGATGCTCCGCTCTCGCGCCAGACTGAGTCGATATTGGCGACAAAGATCGGGTCATCTCCCAAAAGTGGGCGAGCCAAACGCAGGCCGCCGCCGGTCTCCAAAACGTGCGACCGCTCGTCCGAGATGAGGATAGTGGGGGCGATTGTGCGGGCCGAAAGGTGGTCTTCCAAGCGATCGGCAAAGGCATGGACATTGACCACGGCGCAGGTCACGCCCGCCTGCGCAAGCCGGTCTAGCATATGGTCGATCAGGGGCTGGCCTGCCACCTCGACCAGCGCCTTGGGCCGGTCATTGGTCAGGGGCTTCATGCGGGTGCCCAACCCTGCGGCCAAGACCATGGCTCTGGAAAAGGGCACGCTCATGCCCGCGCCTCAACCGGGACGTAGCGATCAAACCAAGCCTTCAAGGGGGCCATGGCCGGGTCGGCGAGATTGCGCTCCAGATAGCGCCAGGTTCGAGGCATGAAATCGACATAGCGCGGCTTGCCAAAGCCCGCGACCTGCCGCGCAAAGATGAACAGGATACGGCTGGCATTGAGGGCGGCAAGCCCGCGATAGTCGCGCAAGAAGGGCTGCCGATCGACCTCGGGCCGGGCCGAAAAATAACGCTCCAGCATGGCCGTCTCGAGGGCTGGATCAATGTCGCGCCTGGCATCTTGCAGGAGGGACAGGAGGTCCCAGGCTGGATGGGCCCGAAGGGCATCTTGGAAATCAATCATGCCGACGCGGGCCACACCTTGGCGCTGCGCCAACCAGAGCAGGTTTTCAGCATGATAGTCTCGGTGCGTAAAGACGCTCGCCCCGGCCTCGCCCCGGGCTCGAATCGGTGCCCAGAGATCTTCCCACTCGGCGGCGGCATCGTCGCAATAGGCAGCCGTCTTGGCAAATTTTGGCCACCATTCGAGGAACAGATTACAGCCGGTTTTCAGTGCCAAATCGTCATAGGTAAGGAGCGGCCAGCTTTGGCCGTCGGCTTGCAGGATCGCAGGTGGCGCGGTCTGGTGCAGGCGCACTAGAGCGTCAATAGCCGGTCCATAGAGATCGGCCTCGGCCATGCCACCGGCGACCTTATGGACAAAGAGATCGTCACCAAGGTCTTCCAGCACAGCCAGGCCTTGGGCAGGGTCTGCCGCGTGGATAAGGGGCGCGGATAGGCCTTGGGCCCGAAGGTGGCCCGCGCAGGCTACAAAGGCCTCGATCCGACCCGCCGCCAATCGCGCCATCGAATTATAGCCTAGATCGATCCGTTCAGCAGGGGTGGCATCAGGCGGGCAGGGCTGGGTTTCAAGAGCAGGCGGCTGGTCCATCAGGATCAGGCTAGCGCCCCCGCTTGCTGAATAGATCCGCTCATAGCGCCGTGTTGAGGCATCGCCGGGCAGGGCCACGCGCCGGGCGTCGCCAAGGCCATTAGCGCTAAGAAACTCTGCCGTCGCGGCCTCACGTTCAGAGCTCAAGCCCGCGTCCTTCCCAACTGCCGTGGGGGATAAGACGCACCTGTCTGCCCCCGCTCTCGTGGTCTTTATCAAAGACTATATCGAGTCGGTCGCAAGGCAGATCTTCCTCTAACCGTTCAGGCCATTCGATAAGGGCCGCGCCATCCTCCAGCGCCTCGTCCAAACCGATCTCATAGGCCTCGGACGCGCTGGTCAGGCGATAAAGATCGAAATGGGCGAGGGGAAAATCTGGCCCCTCATAGAACTGGACGAGGGTGAAGGTGGGGCTGGGGACGTCCTCGTCTGGCCGGGTCAAGGCTCGGATCAGCCCCCGCGCCAAGGTCGATTTACCAGAGCCGAGCGGCCCCCAAAGACAGATGGCCTCGCCGCGCAGAATCTTGTCGGCCAAGGCTACGCCCAAGGCCGTTGTGGCCTTTTCGTCGAGCAGAGGGTGCCAAGGTACGGCGGGGTTCAAACGCAAAGGTCCAAGCTGTGATCTATCGGGTCAACGAAAAGGGTTGATCCGGATGAAGCGGAAGGTGGCGTTCGACATAGGCCTTGATGGCCATGGTCGCCAAGGCTGAATCGTGTCCCAAATCGCTGGGCGGGATTAGGGCCCCGATGGTTATTCCAAACTGACCCCGGCGCTTGTTGAGTAGCTCATGGAACAGGGTGATGTCTCGAAGCTCGCGCGAAAAACGATTGAGGAACTGAAACAGGTGAGGATAGGGGCCTGTCAGGTGAATCGGCAGGACCGGTGCATCATATTTACGGGCCAGCGATATGGCGCTCGGCATCCAGTCGGGATCCTCAAGGCGTCCATCCGCGCCGCGAACGGCCAAGCGTCCAGCCGGGAAAATCATAATGGCCCGTCCAGCCTCGAAGGCCTCCTGCGTGCGCTTTAAGGTGATGCGGGCCTTTTCGCGGGTGCGTTTTTCCTCAACCCACTCGACCGGAATGAGCACATCGTCAAAGCCGGGACAGACCCGGTGGGCATCGGCATTGGCAAAGAAGCACAGGTCCTGGCGCAAGGGCAGCAGCCCATCGCGCATGGCGATCCCGTCGGCAATGCCGGTGGGATGGTTCGAAACAATCACCACCCGGCCGGTTTTGGGCAGCCGCTCAGGCTGGTCCAAGGTGACGCGCACCTGCAGCAGGCTGGAAACATAGTCCATGGCCTCGACCCCGCCCATTGTGGCGATGGCGTCAGCCATCTGGCGAGCCTTGCGATAGCCTAGGATTTCATAGAGGAGCGGGCGAAGCATAGGCCACGCACTGGACTGCACCAATTGCGGCGCACGTTCATAGATGAGTTGATCAACGATATGGCCGCGGGCCAAGGGCGCCGCCTGCAGGTCGGTCATGGTTTGCGCCCTCGCATCTTGATCGCTAGGATGGCCTGACCCTAGGCCCTTCGGCAAGGGTCAGGTTGCAAAGACTTTTAGCTCTGGTCCGAACCGGACATGGGCAAGGCTTCCATCAGGGCTCGGCGAAGCAGTTCGGATGCCTCGGCAATGATCACCTCTTGGGGTAGGCGATCTTCTTCGAACAGCAGTTCGTCGGCGCTGAAGGCAAATTCTAGGGCGATACGCACCCTCAGCCACAGATCGTCTCTGGGCGGATGGCCGAGTGTGGCGCTGAAGGCCGACGTGACCATGTCGGTCATGTCCCGGTAGGTTTCTATACGAACGTGCGCCAGTTGCGGCACGGCGCGCATGGCCTTTAGGATCCAGACCGCGCCCGGCTCCTTGAGCGTTGCCGCCCAGGTCTGGCCCAGAACCGCTGGCAACCCATCAGCCAAGGCCTGCTGTCCCTTTGGCGCGGTTTGCTCCAGCCATTGGGTGAGAATGTCGGATCGGCGCGAGAGCAATCGACGGCCCAGCGCTTCGAGCACCGCATATTTGTCTTTGAAATAGCGATAGAGCGCCGGAGGGGTCATGCCGGCCCGTGCGCAGATTAGGTTGGTCGAGATCCTCTCAATGCCGACCTCGGCCAGTAATTCACCAGAAACGTCCAACAGGCGCTCGTAGGTCTGAACGGCACGGCCCTGTTTCGGCATTGCACGGATACTATCCTGAAAAACGTATGTTGAGCCAAGTATGGGCAACTCGATAGTAACTTTTAATACCCATTTTAGAACCTAAGCAAGTACAGCGATATAAACCTTTTTGGGGTGTGGCGCTTTGGCCTATGGTTAATATATGCAGCTTTTCTGATCGATCAGATAATGAGCGAAAATTTCGATTTCAAGACAAATTATACAACTATATCAATAATTTAATTTTCACTATCTCGTCGATCGGCCTGACCGAACCTTTGCGATGATAGGGTTGGCATGAGCATTAGACTGGCAAAGAACTGTTAATGGCCGCATGAAAAGGGGACGGTGGAAAAACAGTTGGCATGATGACGCTGAACCAACCCACGGAAATTGAACTAAAACTGGGCGTCGCTTGGCCAGATGTTGCACAGCTGGCGGCTTTGCCCTTGTGGCAGGATCAGGAGCCGCGCGCCCTAACCTCGATCTATTTCGATACGGGTGATCAGCACCTGCGCCGTGCTGGATTGACCCTTCGGCTACGCGCCGGGATCCAGACCCTCAAGGTCATCGCGCCCGAAGCTGCGGGCCTTTTTGAGCGCGCTGAGTGGGAACATCCGGTTCAGGGCACCACACCGGATCTGTCGCTGCTGGCGCAAACGCCCTTGGCTGCAGTCGATCTGGACGCCGAACCGTTGCAACCGGTCTTTCTTATTCAGGTGGATCGGCGAACCGCTCTGATAAATCCCGCGCCCTGCTGTCAGATCGAAATGGCGTTCGATATTGGCCGCGTCGAGGCCGGTGGTCGGGTGCAGGACTTTGCCGAGCTGGAATTGGAACGTCTAGAGGGGCCAACGCGCGCCCTGTTTGATCTGGCCTTGAGCATGGCTGTCGAGACCCGCCTCTTGGCTTCTTCTCAGTCCAAGGCCGATCGGGGCTTTGCCTTGCTGGCCAATGATCAGGTTTTGCCCCTTAAGGCGGAAAGCCGACTAGATCTGTCTGGCCTGAGCGTGGGCCAAGCGCTCAGTGCCATGGTGCGCGAAGGTCTTGGTCAGATACTGCACAATGGCGCTCTGGTCGCTCAAAACCGAGAGGTTGAGGCGCTCCATCAGATCCGCGTCGCCCTGCGCCGCCTCAGGGCGACCTTGGGCCTTTTTAAGGCGGTGGTCGCCGATCAGGCCTTTATAGACATGAGGGCCAGTCTTCGCTCTCTAAGCCAAACTATGGGCCGCGCGCGTGATCTGGATGTGCTGATTGGGCTTATTGAGACCTCGCACCAGCCTTCTCCGCGTCTGCTGGAGGCCCTCATCCTTGATCGGGTTCAGGCCTATGATGAGGTATGCCGCGTCTTGGCCTCGCACGCCTATGGTCAGGCCCTCTTAACGGTGATGGCTTGGGCCGAGGCGGGGGATTGGCGTCAGAGCCCTTGGTCGCAGGCAGGCCTGCGCGATCAGCCTGTGCTGCAGTTTGCTGACCAGGCGCTGGAACGTCTGCGCCGTAAGCTCAAGACCGACGGCAAGGACCTGACGAACCTGCCCGCTGAAGCGCAGCATCGGGTGCGCATTCGGGCCAAGAACCTGCGCTATGGGATGGAGCTCTTTGCCAGCCTCTATCCGGAGGGCTTGGAGCGCCGCCGCTATCTGATCGGTGCTGTCAAACAGGTTCAAGATCGGCTGGGCCTTGTCAATGACAGCGCCGTGGGTGAGGCGCTTCTGAGAGCCCACGCGACGGGTCCAGCGGCGTTCGATGCGGGCCGCGCCCTGGCCAACCTCTATGTTGGGCAAAGGGATGCGGTGCTTAAGGCGGATGCGGCCTTGAGGCTGGCGCTCGACTTGCCGAAATTTTGGTCCAAGCCCTAATCGGAGCTTCCGCTGCGGTTTGGCCGGAGCCTGCCCGCGCGCCCATAAAGATTTAGGTCCTGAACGGTGAGGTTCAGAGCCTGAACTTTTCGCCGCAGAAATGGGGTGAAGTCTAGAATTCTTCCCAGCCCTCGTCAGACGCTGGGGTTGAAGCCTTGCGTACTGGCGCTGTCGCGACCCGGGGGCGGCTGGCGAAGATCGTGGCCGGACGAGCAGCAGGGCGCGATGGTGCGCGGCTGCTGGCGAGAACCGCCGCTTCTCCATAGTTGAAGCGTCCAATCAGGGCCTGGAGATTGGTGGTCTCGTCGGCCAATTGACGGCTGGCGGCGGTGGATTGCTCGACCATGGCGGCGTTTTGCTGGGTCACCTGATCCATCTGGACGACGGTGGTGTTGACCTCTTGCAGGCCGATAGATTGCTCCTCGGCGGAGGCGGCGATCTGGGAGACCAGATCATTGATCTCGGCGACCTCTTCGACAATGCGCTTCAAGGCTTGGCCGGTCTGACCCACCAGATCCACACCCGCCGCGACTTGACGTGAACTTTCGCTGATCAGGCCCTTGATCTCTTTGGCCGCCTGCGCTGAGCGCTGAGCCAAGGCGCGCACTTCGGAGGCGACAACGGCAAAGCCTCGGCCGGCGTCCCCAGCCCGCGCGGCCTCGACCCCGGCATTCAGAGCCAAGAGATTGGTTTGGAAGGCGATCTCGTCGATGACGCCGATGATCTGAGTGATCTGACGTGACGAGGATTCAATTTCGCTCATCGCCGCGACGGCCTGGCTGACGATCACGCCAGACTGTTCTGCGCCCGACTTGGCTGAATTTACGGCCCGTTTGGCTTGGATCGCCCCTTCGGACGAGCGGCGCACGGTCGAGGTAATCTCGCCCAGAGCGGCGGCGGCCTGCTCCAAACTTGCGGCTTGGTTTTCCGTACGACGCGACAGGTCGTCTGAGGCCGTCGAGATCTCGTTGGTCCCGGAGCGGATCCCGTCCGAAGCCTGGCCGATCACCGCCATGGTGTTTTGGAGTTGCTCCATGGCCCCGTTAAAGTCGTCCTGGAGTTTGGTATATTGAGGTGCGAATTTCTGGGTCAGGCGGGTGGTAAGGTCACCGCTGGACAGGCCTGCCAAAGCCTTGGCCAGCGCCTCAACCAGCGCGGACTGCTGCTGCTCAGCCTCGGCAAGGGCGGCTTGCTTGGCCTTACGCTCATCGTCCAGTGCTTCGATATAGATTGAGATGCTGAAGTCCATATCCAGCATGACGGCCTTGATCAGGGCAACAATCGGATCGGCCAGATCCGCGTCCTTGAGCGGCTTGGTCAGCAGGCCGCCCTTGGGCAGTCGTTCTTTCAAGGTGGCGCGGATCAGTTGTTCAGTGATGAGGGCATAGCCACCAATATACCAGCGTGGCTCTAGGCCTATGCGGGCGTGGACCTGACCAATGGTGCGCACGCTGCGCACATAGTCATCATTAAACGCGGCCGAGGAAATGTTACCCCAGTGCCGTTGCTGACGCGCACCGGCACTTTCGATGGCGCTGTCGTCGCTGAAGAAGCGTTTGACCTCGGGATATTGCCGAACCTGACCATAAAAAGTCTCGAGGGCACCGGGTAAGGACCGCTCGATGATGGGTTTGATCGACCTCAAGGCCCGCCCGCTCGGCTCGTCCAGGCGCATGAAGCTCATGCGTTGGGTCAGGTCGTAGTTGGTGGTCATTGCGAAGGTCCCTGGTTCCCAGCATGGCTGGCGACATCACGGTCGTTTGCTTGTGATATCGCTTGGTTGATTAAAACTCAGTAAATCCAACATATTAGAAAGTTTTTGTTGATGACCTAAAACATCTGGGCGTGAAATAAAAATCAATCATTGGCGTGAAATTATCAATATAAATAAAAAATCCGTCTTTTTTTCTGTTATTTTATTTATATAAAATCAATATTTGTTACTGAATAATTTTACATTTTAATATATTTGGATCTTTTACACGACTATAAGGATATCTGTCCAATCACCGTGCGATAATTCATCATTTTAATCGCGAACAAAAAATGATCATTCACCTTTATTGATGGGTGGTTATATGACCGAAAGGGGCGGCCGACTTTCGCCGTGCCGCCCCCAAAGTGCTCATCAGGGTTACCGATTCACCCGTCGGCTGCCCCTACTTGAAAAGACTTAGCATAATCTGCGTTGACGAGTTCGCGATCGCTAGGGCTTGGACCCCGAGCTGTTGGCGTGTTTGTAGCGCTTGTATCTTGGCACTTTCCTTCGCTAGATCGGCATCCACTAGGTTGCCGATACCGTTGTCGATGCTGTCTTGCAGCTTGTTGATGAAGGTCAGATGCATATCCAGCGCCTTTGATCCGGTTCCGAGCTTGGCCAAGGCCTTGCTAACATTGCCGATGGCGGTATTGACCGTGGCAATCATAGACTGAGCGCCTGAGGCGGTGTTGGTCGCAAAGCTTGCCGTACTGCTGATACCGGTGAGGTTCGCACTCCCTAAAGCTAAGGATTGGGCCGAAACAGTCAGTTTGTTGGTACCAGCGGCATCGGCCAGCGCATAGATGCTCGTGCCACTGGTCTTGATCATGTTGGAGCCGTTAAACTCGGCGTTCGTAACGGTCTTGGCGATCTGATCGCGAAGGGCCTTGAAGTCTTCATTTAGGGATAGGCGGCTAGCGGTGTTGAGTGTGGTATCAGAAGCGGCAAGAGCCCTTTCCTTCATCTGGATGAGAAGGTCTGAGATTGAGCCGGCAGCGGCCATGGCCACGTCAATGGTCGACTGGCCGCGTTGGAGAGAGTCACGCACCGCATTGAGCGACTGCGAGTTCGCACGCATCGACTGAGCGATGGCCCAGGTCGAACCATTGTCCTTAGCGCTATCGACCTTACGTCCGGTGGAGATACGATTTTGGCTGATGGCAAGCTCTGCGCCCGTGGCGTTCAGATTTTGCAGGGCGATCATGGCTCGCCCGTTCGTGTTAACGCTATTCAGCGCCATGACGATATTCCTTCTTCGAGGTGTCCGGGCTCATTTTAAGTCCGGGGGCATTTTGCCCTATGGCAGGAGTAGAAGCTCAGCTCAAAGGCTGTCGCTCCCATCCAGTACTTTGATCGCTATCACAAGTTATCGAAACTGCGCAAGTCTTAATTTACGAGTTTTTACAAAAAAGTTTGAGGTCACTGACCTTGTGAATTTGGACCCAAGACAGCTCATCTTCGTCGGCATTGGTGTAGCTATAGACAACCAACACATCGGTTCGCCCCGGCGACGAAACACGGTATATCTGATTGAAACTAAACATATCTCCGACCCGGCACTGGAGGCGAGGCTTCAGGTCAGCGCTCGCAAAAACCTGTTCGGCGGTGAACAGGCATCCTGAATAGAAGATACCGAAACATCCCTTTCCGGGCATGCCAGGAGAAATTTCGATCCAGCGGGCCCCAAGCGACAGGGGCTGGTCGGTCATCAGTTTCAGTGTCCAACCCGCCTCGCGCCTGCGCCGCCGCAGCGCTACTGGTGCAGTGCCCTGGGTGTGAATTCGCGCTAAGGCTTGACGCATAAAGTCGCCCTGCTGGGTGCGGCCGGGCTTGTCTGACAGCCAGATGAGCGAGGACTTAAGCTCTGGCTCCCAGTCGAAGCGGGTTCCCGACTTCGGCATCAGGTCAACAATCAGGTCCGACATCTCAACAGCAGGCTGATGGGTTAGGAGGGGCTTTTGCAACCGGGCAATATGATCTTTCAGCCCGTGAGACGGCGCAGCCTGGGCGGGCGCCGATAACAGAGCGACCATAAGGATCAACAGCGATCCAAGACGAGATGCGCCAAGACGATCTCTCACAGCATTGGCTTCTGAAACGGCACTCCGAAATTGCGCAAATCGCCCTTCAGTCTGGCTAGGCAGATGGTGTTGGAGCGGGCAGAGGGAATCGAACCCTCACGACAAGCTTGGGAAGCTCGCAGGCTACCACTACATCATGCCCGCCTAATGGGTCTTTTAGACAATCCCATCTGGCTTGTCAGCAACCGGTTTTGTTGACGAGACGATCTGTCCGGCGCACGATCAGAAAAACACCATCCAATGGAGACGCGCCATGGCTGACGGCCATTCCCCCTCGACTGAATCTGCGAAGTTCCACGCCATGACCGAAGGCACCGCCGAAGACTGGGCCATTATCGGCAAGTCGATGGCCCCCTTCGTCAAGGACCTGCCCAATCGGGTCCTGTCCCATCTGAAAATGCTCGACGGCGATTGCGGTGGTTTTGCTGTGGACCGGTTGGAACACAGCCTACAAACCGCGACCCGGGCCTTCAAGGATGGCCGCGACGAGGAATATGTCGTCTGCGCCCTGCTGCACGATATGGGCGACATCCTTGGCCCCCGCAACCATGCCGACATTGGCGCGGCCATTCTAAAGCCCTTTGTCAGCGAACAAAACCATTGGATGGTCGAGCAGCATGGCATTTTCCAAGGCTATTATTTTTTCCATTATATAGGTTTGGACCGCGAGGCCCGTGAGCAGCATCGTGGCCATCCGGCCTTTGAGCATACCGCTCAGTTCTGCCACCTCTATGATCAGGCCGCGTTCGATCCGGCCTATGAGAGCATGCCCCTAAGCGCCTTTGAGCCGATGGTGCAGCGGGTCTTTTCGACCGTGAAGCGCTCGATCTACGTTAAGTCCGAGGCCTAAACCTCGGCGCAGGCTTTAAAGCCATAGCCTAACCCTTGCGAAGCGGGCCGGTTCGGGGCACTCCCGAGCCGGCGACGCGCGGCGCTGACACACCCATCAATTCGAGGACTGGATATGGCCCTGCAGAACTTCGTCAATACCTTCGCCGGTAACCCGCTCAATCGGGTCAGCGATCGTCGCACGGACGAGGCGTGGTTGACTGAAAAGCTGGCCGATCCCAGTTCCTTGGCGGTTGCCATCTGGAACGGCAAGCCTCTGGTCGAGAACGGGTCCGCGCCCAAAACGGTTCAGATCGCCTATCTTCGCGCCAGCTTGGCCGGGGAACTGGCTGGCGGCCAAGAGCGCTTGGCCTTTATGGGCCTTTGGAAAGAGACTGCTGTTTTCGCCGTTGATCTTGAAGGCGGTGCTGATCCAGCTGAGGGTCCCCTAAATGGTCTGGGCCGGTTCGAAGATCTGCGCGCTGTGGCCCCGCGTCTGCCTGCCTCGGATGCCTCAATCCTATCGACGGCCAAGAGCCTGTTTGAATGGCGTCGTCGTCACAAGTTCTGCTCGGCCTGTGGCCAGCCAAGCGAAGTGCGCGAGGGTGGCTGGAAACGGGCCTGTCCCTCCTGCAAGGGCGAGCATTTCCCGCGCACTGACCCCGTCGTGATCATGCTGCCGGTCTTTGGAGAGCGCTGCCTCTTGGGCCGCCAAGCCATCTGGCCCAAGGGCATGTTTTCGGCCCTTGCAGGGTTCCTAGAGCCCGGAGAATCGATCGAGGAGGCCTGTGCCCGCGAGGTGATGGAAGAGTCGGGTCTAACCGCCCTGTCGGTGCGCTATCACTCCACCCAGCCCTGGCCCTATCCCTCCAGCCTGATGATCGGTCTAATCGCCGAGGTCAGCGATGATGAGGCCACGCCCGATCAGACCGAACTGGAGGAGGTGCGTTGGTTTAGCCGCGATGAGGCGGGCGCCTTGCTCAAGGGTGATCTGCCGGGCGTCTTCGCCCCGCCGCCCTTGGCCATCGCCCACACCATTTTGAAGGCTTGGGTGGAAGGCTTTTAATCCTGTTGGCGGAAGGGGTCGGCGGGATAGACGCCGAGGACCTCAAACCGGTCGGTGAAGAAGCCCAGTTCCTCGAAGGCCAGACCCATGGCCGCATCTTCGGGACGACCATCGACCTCCGCATAGAACATGGTGGCGGTGAAGGTCCCGCCCTCCATATAGCTTTCCAGCTTGCTCATATTGACGCCATTGGTCGCGAACCCACCCAGCGCCTTATAGAGCGCGGCAGGGAGGTTGCGGACGCGGAACACAAAGCTGGTGACGCAGCGCGCCTCGCTGGGCGGAGCGGCGGGCGAAGGATCGGCCGTCATCACCAAAAAGCGGGTAGTATTGTGGGCGGCGTCCTCAATATCCTTTTGCAGAATATCGAGGCCATAGAGCTCTGCTGCCATGCGCGAGGCAATGGCTGATTGGGTCGGGTCGGGATTGGCCGCCAAGAACCGCGCGGCACCTGCCGTATCGCCGACAATATGGGCGTTAAGCCCATGGGACTTGATCACCTTGCGACATTGAGCCAGTGCCATCACATGGCTGGAAACCTCGCGCACCTGAGCCAAGGTCACACCGCGATTGGCTAGAAGCTGGTGGTGAATGGCCATGAACCGCTCACCGATGATCTTCAAACCAGAGGAGGGCAGGAGGTGATGGACATCGGCCACACGCCCGGCCACCGAATTTTCAACTGGGATCATGGCCAGCGTGCAGGCCCCGCTTCGCACCGCCTCGAAGGCTTCGTCAAAGGTTGGGCAGGGCAGGGCCTCATAGCCTGGAAAATGCAGCGAGCAGGCTTCGTGGCTATTGGCGCCGAGTTCACCCTGAAAGGCGATCTTTGGAAGGGACGTCATGGGTGACTGATCCGGTTAGGGTTGGGTCGCAAAGGCGCAGGCCGCCTCAAGGTCAAAAGGGGTATCCACCGAGATGGGGAAACTGTCCACCGCAGAGGCCCAGATCGACAGGCCGATCTGAAGCGCTCGAAGCTGTTCTAGTCGCTCAAGCCGCTCTAGAGGCGAAGGAGCGGCCGCGTGAAACCTTAGCAGGGCCTCGCGGCGATAGGCATAGATGCCGATATGGAGCCAGACCGGCGCGTCGCCATAAAGGGTCGAGCGGGTGAAATAGAGCGCCCGTCCCCGCCGCTGTTTCTCGTCCATCGCCACGATCGCCTTCGGCAGGTCTGGATCAGAGCGATCGGCGGGCTTGGTCTCAGGCGCAACCAAGGTGGCGATATCGCAGGAAGGCTCTGCCGCCAAGAGGTCGGTGCAGGCCAACAGGGCGCTGGGTGAAATGAACGGAATGTCGCCTTGCAGGTTCACCACAACATCATGCGCGCCCTTGGGGTCCAAGACGTCGAGGGCTGCGAGGATGCGGTCAGAGCCCGAGGGCAGGTTCGGATCGGTCAGGACGGCGCGTGCGCCTGCAGCCTCAACCGCATCGACAATGGCCTGATCGCCTGCGGCGACGGCGACGGGCCCAGCCCCAGCCGCTTGGGCCTGCCGCAGCACCCGCACGATCATCGGTACCCCGCCAATCATGGCCAAGGGCTTTCCAGGCAGGCGCGTGGCGGCGAGACGGGCCGGGATAATGATGATCGGGTTCATAGGCAAAATTCCGAAACCTTAAGGACGGTGCACATCTTCTATTGAATTCATACCAAACACAGCGGTATTTGCGACCAATTGGCGCGGCTCGTAGACCTGTAGCACTGACGGGCCATTTGGAACGTTGCACGAGCGGCGGTAGCGTGTAAGAGACGCAAACGCAAGAACAGGGCGTGGATTCCTTTCGGGAACAGATGCCTGCTGAGAGGGCTTACGAACGAACATGAGCGACCTGGGGTTTAACAAGATCGCTGGCGCCGTATTGGCGACTGGACTGGCCATTGTCGGCCTCAAAGAATTGACGAGCGTCGTCTATAAGGTCGAGCCGGTTGAAAAGCCTGGCTATGCTATCACCATCGCTGAAGAGGCCGGTGAAGGCAGCGCAGCTGTTGCAGAAGTGTCGATCGACTGGGGAACGGTTCTACCGACCGCCGATATTGCTGCTGGTGAGGCTGTCGCAAAGAAATGCGTCTCTTGCCATAGCTTCAATCAGGGCGGAGCCAATATGGTCGGTCCAAACCTCTACGGGGTTATTGGTCATAAGCCCGGCAGCCATGCGGGCATGGCCTATTCTGACGGCATGAAGGAATTTGGCTCAAAGACCGCTGCTTGGGACTATGAGAATCTGAACGGTTTCCTCGGTGCCCCACAAAAATATATTGCTGGGACCAAGATGTCTTTCGTCGGCCTGAAAAAGCCCGAAGATCGCATCAATATGATTGCCTATCTGCACAGCCTGGGCTCGACCTTGCCGATCCCGGCTCCAGCGCCTGCTGCAGCGGCACCCGCAGCAGCGGAACCTGCAGCCGACGCAGTGGCCGCTCCTGCCGCCGCGGCGCCAGCGGTCAAGCCTGCGGCCTGATCACACAGATCAAGCCTTTCGTCAGATCTTAGGGTCGGCGAAAGGCGGTCGGTTTTCCACTTCCTGACGCCTCGATCCGCAAGATCGCGTCAGCAAGCGGCTCACTGGCCACTGCCATGTGATGAGCATTGGCGTGGAGCAGGGTAACACCATCCTGCATCAGTCCTACATGCCCCTTCCAGAACATCAGATCTCCGCGCCTTAGCTCCGAGCCATCGATCGCTGAGCCGATCTGCGCCATTTGCATGTCGCTATCGCGCGGACAGGCCAGCCCGCAGGCATAGTAGGCCTGTTGCACCAGCCCCGAACAGTCGAGCCCAAGGCTTTCTCGCCCGCCCCACTGATAGGGTGCGCCCAAGAACTGCTCGGCGACGCTTACCGGATCGGTTTGGAACTGTCCGATGGGGGAAAGCTGGCTCTCTACGAACCAGCCGCCGCGCGCGGTGCGAACAAAGCGGCCTTCCCGCTCCTCTACTGTCACAAGAGCATTGAGACTATAGAGGCCAATGGGAGCAGACTTGATGGACGGCTCGCTAAAGCCATAGGTACGAAGGGCGCTAATGCGGTGGGTTGGGGCCAGAACCGGGGCCGATAGGGCGTCTAGGGCGACATAGCCGACATAGCCATCGCGCCGGGCCTGTCCCCAGCCAAAGCCATCGACCTCGGCCAACAGGTCAAAGCCCTCGCCAAAGATCAACTGGTCCCACTGTTCGGCGTCGCCCACGGGCGCGGCGCGGATGGGCACGACGGCGGCGCTGACCTGCATGGGCATCGGGGTCTGATAGGTCTTGGCCGGGACAAGCCCTTGCAAGGTCAAAGAGGCCATATCGCCTTGAAGGGCGGTCACGCGAGGATCGTAGGCCGCGCTCATAGATAGCGGCTCTTGATCATGGTCAAAAGCGCGCGGATGGCCTGAGCCTCACCGCCGCTGGGAAAGCCAGGACGATTGCGCGGGTTCCAAGCGAAGATATCCAGATGCACCCAAGCCCTTTGCGGCGCGAACCTTTGCAAGAACAGGGCGGCCGTGACCGACCCCGCTTGCGCCCAGCCATCGGGATCATTCTTGATGTCGGCAATGTCGCTGTCCAAAGCGGGCTGATAGCCGTCCCATAGGGGCATACGCCAGAGGGGGTCAGCGGTTTCATGCGCGGCCATCGCGATCTCCGCCGCGAGGTCATCATCCGGCGTATAGAAGGGGATCACCTGCGGACCCAAGGCGACGCGGGCGGCTCCGGTTAGGGTGGCCATATCGATGGTCAGGTCGGGATCAAGCTCGCAAGCGCGGGTTAGGGCATCGGCGAGGATCAGGCGCCCCTCTGCATCTGTATTGCCGACCTCGATCGACAGGCCCTTGCGCGAGGCCAGCACATCGCCCGGACGCATGGCATCACCAGAAATCGCATTCTCGACGACGGGCACCAGAACCGTCAGGCGAACGCTAAGCCCAAGGGCCATGATCATTTGGGCCAGCGCCAAGGCATGGGCGGCGCCGCCCATATCCTTCTTCATCAACCTCATACCCGCCGAGGGCTTCATATCGAGGCCGCCGGTATCGAACACAACGCCCTTGCCGATGATGCAGATATGAGGGTGAGCAGGCTTACCCCAACCGATCTCGATCATTCTGGGCGCGCGGGCCGGATCGGCGGCGCGCCCGACCGCATGGACCGCCGGATAGTTTTGGCTCAGCAGATCGTCGCCCGTAATGACGCTGATTGTCGCCCCATAGGTCTTGGCCAGATCGCGGGCGATGGTCTCGATCTCGACCGGACCCATATCATTGGCGGGGGTATTGATCATGTCCTTGGCGAGGGTGCAGGCGTCGGCAATGGCACCGATCTCGGTCACATCGACGCCCTCAGCCGCGATTAGCCGGGCCTTAGGTTGCGCTTTGGTCGATTTGTAGCGCGTGAACCCATAGACGCCGAGCGACCAGGCCAAGGCAAGGGCTGCCGGGCTGTAGCCAACCGGGCTCGAGGCGAGCTGATATTGGCCCTCGGGCAGCTTCGCCGCTAAGCCGCGAAAGGCCATAGCGTCCAAGTTACTGACGTCCTTTGGGGCCACGCCCAAGCCAAAGAGAACACAGTCCATTTCACCGTTTGGCTGGGGAACGATTAGGATCTCACCGGCCCGGCCCTGGAAGCCAGAAATGTCAGCGAACCGGCGCATTGCGTCGGGACGTTTGTCCAAGAAGCCAGAAAGGTCCGCCTCATGCAGGGCATGGATGGGTAGAACGACGCCCTCTTGGGCGGTCAATTGGAGATCAGACATAAAAGACCTTAATAGCCCAAACCCATGCGGACCGCTCATACAACCGCTAGAAGGTTAGCATGAAATCGAGACTAAGCAGAGATAGGTCGCCTAAGCCTTAATATCGAGGACCATCTGCATCATGGCGTTAGCGGTCTTATAGACGCTCATATTGGACCGGAAAGACTGTTCGGCTGTGATCAATTGCACGGTCTCGGTGATCGGGTCGACATTCGGCGAAGCGACCATCCCTTGCGCGTCAGCGAAGGTGGCGTCGGGTTTGTAGCTCGCAAAATAGTCTGGCTCTGCCCTGATCTGGGCCGATACACCCGCAACCTTGCTGGCGGAGGGCGACAGGCTGATCTGATCCACGCGGCGCGGAGCGTAGACTGAAGGCACCTGAGGGTCCCGAACCGATCCGTCTTCTGCGGGCAAGGCCCCGTCAGACTGCGCGTTCGCTAGATTAGACGCAGCCGCTTCCAACCGCAGGCTTGCCGCTGCCATGCCTGATTGTGCGATCGATTGGGCTTGCATGGAATTAATATGGCGCAATTCAGGTCATGAGTCTCGCCTATTTTCACAAAATTGAACATTCCTGCGCAGGGCCACTGGAAATCGTGTCCCATTGGCTGACCCAGCCGAGTTTGCCAAGGGCGCTCGGCCCAGCAGCCATGAACTGTAATTCGGTGGGCACTCCACCCTATGAACCTGCGACAAAATGTCTTTAAGTGTTTAAGATCAGATATATAAATGGTATAAATCTACTGGTATTGGCTGTGACAAGCTGCCGCTATCTGACAATTCTGTTGTGTCCAATCCGAACGTAGCGGACGCTGATCATCGCGTATTCCTGAACAGTCAAAAATTGGGAAACGCATCAGGAGGGAAAACAATGAATAAGCGCATTCTTATGTGCAGTGGAGCTATGCTCGGCACTGCCCTATCTATCGCTGCGACAGCCACAACGGCCGCAGCCCAAGGCACCCCCAACTCCGCCGGAGACAAGATCGAAGAGATCGTTGTCACAGGGTCATATATTCGAGGAACTCCAACCGACGCGGCCTTGCCCGTGACCGTCCTCAGTGCTGAACAGCTACAACGTCAAGGCTCGCCCACTGTCCTCGAACTGATCAAGGCCCTGCCGATCAGTAATGGTGTGCTGGGCGAATCCAACCAGTTCGACGCGCGCGCGCAAGGGTCCGAAGGCTCCGGCAGTGTGAACCTTCGTGGTTTGGGTGCACCCCGGACTCTGGTCTTGATGAATGGTCGGCGCATGCCGATCAACCCGCTCGGTCAGGGCGGCGCAGGTATTGTTGACACCAACATCATTCCAGCGTCGGCCATTGGCCGGCTCGAAGTCCTCAAGGACGGCGCGGCCGCGACCTATGGCTCGGACGCCATTGCCGGCGTGGTCAACTTCATCACCAAGAAGGATTTTTCCGGGTTTGAAGTTGGTGCCGCCTACAAGCATGTCTCCGGCTCCGATGGCGACTATAACCTCAACTTCACCTATGGCTGGGTTGGCGATAGCGCTAATGTCCTGATCGCCGGCGGATGGGACCATCGTTCGGTTCTCCAAGCTAAAGATCGCGATTGGGCCTTTAAACCCTATTTGAGTAACCCAGACGGGGGTTGGTCTGGTGGTGGTAACCCTGGCATCTATGCGCCCCTGTCTTCGGCCGCTGGCCTTCCCCTTGCGGGCGGCCTGACGCGCGACGCGGGCTGTGCAGGCGCCGGTGGCTTTGCCGGCTTCTCCGGAGCCGCGCCACGTTGCCTGTTCCACTTCGTGCCGTTCGACAATATCGTCGAAAAGGAAGACCGCTTCCAAATCTACGGCGAAATCAATGCCGACCTGTCGGACAAGACCAAGCTGCACGTCGAAGCGCTCTATGCCCACACTGATGTTCCAAACTGGGCCACTTCGCCGTCATACCTGACCTTGTCATCACCAACCGCTGAGGCCATGCCCGCGGGCTCGGGCACCGGACGCTACATTGCTCCGGCCAATAACCCCGGTGTCGCCGCCTACTTTGGCTCGATTGGCCAGGCCGTCCCATCGGGCGGTGTTCAGTTGTTCGCAGGGACCTGGCGTCCGTACGGCTGGGGCGGTAACCCTCAGTTTGACTATGGTCCCTCGACCGGTACGCGCGGCTATGAGGCGTTCCGCGTCTCTGGCAGCCTGACCGGTGAGTTCTCCAATGGCATTGGCTGGGAAACGGCCATGACCTACGGGGCAGAAACCGGCCGTCGCAGCGGTTCTGACGCCCTCGTTAACCGCCTTGAACTGGCTCTTCGCGGTCTTGGTGGTCCAAACTGTAATTTTGCTGCCAATACCCCCGGTGCCAATGGCTGTATGTGGTACAACCCCTTCTCGAACGCGATCAAGTCGAACGCGATTACGGGCGCGGCTAACCCCAACTATAATGCCGCTGTGGCAAACTCGCCGGAGTTGTCAAAGTGGTTCTTCCAAAAGAGCTCTACCACCCAGACTGCCAGCACCTTTGTGTTGGACGGCGTCCTAAATGGTAAGCTGAATATCAGCCTGCCCGGTGGTCAGATTGGATGGGCGGCGGGCGGTCAATATCGCCGCAACTTCTTCACCTCGGACTATAGCTCGCTTGGCAATGCGCAGGCCACGCCTTGCGTCAACACCCTCGACTTTGGAGTGACCAACTGTGTTGGCGCGGTGCGCAACGGTCCGTTCGTGTTCCTTGGTGTTGCGACGCCTCAGGACCTGACCAGCGATATTTTTGCGGGCTTCGGCGAATTGAGCCTTCCCATCACCGAAAAACTTCAGGCCCAGGTTGCGGCCCGTTACGAAGATTATGGTGGGCAGGTTGGATCGACCTTCAATCCAAAAATGTCCCTTCGCTATCAGGCCACCGATTGGTTGGCTCTGCGGCTTTCGGCCGGCAGCACCTTCCGCGGCCCACCTGATACCCAGTTGGCCAACAACAACGTGACCTCCTTGCAGCAGATCACCGGCACCTTCCGCGCGGTGGACATTGGCGGCAATCCCAACCTCGCGCCTGAAAAGGCCAAGACCTATAATCTGGGTGCAATCTTCAAGATTGCGGGTTTGAGGGCGACCATCGACTATTGGCAGTTTGACTTCGAGAACCCCATCGTTGCCGAGCCCGTTGCGGGCCTGGTCAATGCGGTGTTCCCAACAGGGGCCGCTGCCAATTGCTCCAGCCCTCTGGCGGCGCGTTTCACCTTCAACAACCTCGGTTGCGCGGGTGCCAACATTGTTCGCTTGCAGACCTACTACTCCAACGGTTCAGAGGTTAAGACCTCTGGTGTCGATATTGTTGCCGACTACAAGTGGGATGA
>Ga0209550_10001631_pt1 | contig 21573 bp, 18 predicted proteins | sample LauGreSuBDMM15SN_2_FD_187567 | JGI IMG/M metagenome (GOLD analysis project Ga0209550, IMG submission 187567) | Freshwater lake microbial communities from Lake Michigan, USA - Su13.BD.MM15.SN (SPAdes) (version 5) | ecosystem: Environmental > Aquatic > Freshwater > Lake | place: Lake Michigan... | reverse complement strand
GCATCGATGGTCACAAAGGTGCTGGGTCGGTTGCCACTGAACTGGCGATGCCCACCCGCATCCGACTGCCCGACCAACAGGGCCTGGGCTTGGGCCACGGCATTGGCCAGCAATGCCCGCTGATGCCCTGGCAGGTCGTGGCTGGCTTGGCGCACGGCAATGAACTCCATGGGCACCACGGTCGTGCCTTGGTGGACCATTTGAAAAAAGGCATGCTGGCCATTGGTCCCTGGCTCGCCCCACAACACCGGGGCGGTGTCATAGGGCAAGGGCTGGCCCTGGCGGTCCACGCTTTTGCCGTTGCTTTCCATCTCGAGCTGCTGCAAAAAAGCCGGCAAGCGGCGCAAACCACTGTGATAGGGCGCGATGCCACGGCTGGCATGGCCTTGAAAATTACGCATCCAGACATCCAGCAAACCCATGCGCATGGGCAAATTGGTGGGCAAGGGTTGGCTGCAAAAATGGCGGTCCATGGCATGGGCGCCCGCCAACATTTGGCGAAACCCCGCCTCACCCAATGCGATGGCAATGGGCAAGCCGATGGCCGACCACAGTGAGTAGCGCCCGCCCACCCAATCCCAAAAACCAAAGGTGGTGGTGATACCAAAGCCTGCGGCCGCTGGGCGGTTGCTGGTCAAGGCCGCAAAGTGGCGCGCGGTATCTTCGCCGCCTTGGCGCACAAACCATTCACGCGCGCTGTGCGCATTCATCATGGTCTCGGCCGTGGTGAAGGTTTTGGAAGCGATCAAAAACAAGGTTTGCTGTGGCTTCAAACCCTGTAACACCGCCGCCAGTTCATGGCCATCGACATTGGACACAAAGTGAAAACGCTTGCCCGTCACAGCGGGTTGGTGCAAAGCACCCACCACCAACTGGGGCCCCAAATCCGACCCGCCAATGCCCATGTGAACCACATCGGTGATTTGCGGGTCAGCCCTGACTTGCTCGGCATAGGCCAGCATGGCGTCCAAGGTTTCATGCACTTGGGCCAAGGGCTGGGCCAAAGATCCGCCCAAACTGCCCGCGGGTTGGCGCAGCATCCAGTGCATCACCTGGCGCTGTTCGGTGGTGTTGATGGCTTCGCCCGCGAACATGGCGTCGCGCCATTCAGCCACGCCACACTGATGGGCCAATGTGTGCAACAGCTTTTCGGTGTCGGTGTGAATGGGCATTTTGGAAAAATCCACCCCCACACCCGCCGCCGATTGGCTGAAACGCTCCGCCCTCTGGGGGTCGCGCGCAAACGCGGCCCGGATGTCCCAATCTTCTGACGCGTGGTGGTCTTTTAACTGGGCCCAGGCTGGGGTTTGATCGCAGCGCACAAAACCCACGGGTCAAGCCTTCATCAAGGTTTCCAGCTCCAAGGCATCGGCGCAAAACGCCCGAATGCCCTCGGCCAATTTTTCAGTGGCCATGGCGTCTTGGTTCAAGGCCAACCTGAAATCAGCCTCGTTCAGAGGTGGCCACGGCATGTCCAAGCTGGAACTGGCTTGGGCATCCAAGGCCTTTGGCAAAGGGTCGTTGCACGCCGCCAACTGGGCCAATAAATCGGGGCTGATGGTGAGCAAGTCACACCCAGCCAATGCGGTGATTTGCCCCACATTGCGAAAGCTCGCGCCCATCACCTCGGTGGAAACGCCATGTTGCTTATAGGCGTTGAATATATGGGTGACCGACACCACGCCAGGATCGTTGGCACCGCTGCGAGCCGCTTCATCCCAGCCTGTACCGGCGGCTTTTTTATGCCAGTCATAAATACGCCCCACAAACGGCGAAATCAACTGCACCCGGGCTTGCCCGCAAGCCACGGCTTGGGCATAAGCGAACAACAAGGTGAGGTTGGTCGCGATGCCTTGCTGCTGCAGTTGGGCTGCGGCTTGGATGCCCTCCCAGGTGGCTGCGATTTTGATCAGCACCCGCTCTGGGACCACCCCTTGGGCGTGGTACATGGCCATGATGCGCTGGGCCCGTGCCACAGTGGCCGCGGTATCAAAGCTCAACCGGGCATCGACTTCGGTGGACACGCGGCCTGGGATGATGGCCAATATTTCGCAGCCAAAGCGCACGATCAGGCGATCCATTTGTTCGTCCATGGGCGCTGTGCCATGCGCTGCAACCACCTGGCGCAGCAGGGGCAGGTACTCTGGCTTTTTCACCGCCTTCAAGATCAGCGAAGGGTTGGTGGTGGCGTCTTGTGGCTTGTACTGCGCGAGTTGTAAAAAATCGCCAGTGTCTGCCACCACCGTGGTGAAGTGCTTCAGGGCTTGTAATTGATTCATGCCCCTTATTATCCCTGTGTCAGGGCAAGCGCTTTCAACCCCTGGCAGCCATCCCCGCTGTGATTTCGCTACAGTGCCGACATGAAAAACATTTTGATCTTGGGCGGTAGCGGTTTCATTGGCCGCCATGTCTGCGAGGCGCTGGAGCGCGCCGGCTTGTACGCCACCGTCCCCACCCGGCGCTTGCCGGCACGCAGCGTGCAAATGCTGCCGCGGGTGAGCGTGGTGCGAGCGGATGTCCATGACGCAGGCCAACTGGCATCTCTGGTGCGCGGCCATGACGCAGTGGTCAACCTGGTGGCCATCTTGCACGGCACCGCCCAAAGCTTTGACCATGTGCATGTGCAATTGCCCCGCTTGCTGGCCCAAGCCTGCGCGGACCAAGGGGTGCGCCGCTTGGTGCACATGAGCGCTTTGGGCTCGGATGTGAACGGCCCGTCCATGTATTTGCGCAGCAAAGCCCAGGGTGACGCGGTGCTTCAAGACATGGCCTCGCGCCATGGTTTGGAATTGACCTGGCTGCAACCCAGTGTGGTGTTTGGGGCAGACGACCGCTTCATCAACGTGTTTGCGCAACTCCAAGCCCTGGCCCCGGTGGTGCCACTGGCCTGTGCCCAGGCCCAATTTCAACCGGTGTGGGTGCAAGATGTGGCGCAGGCCTTGGTTCATGCCCTGGTTTCACCGGACAGTCATGGCAAGCGCTTTGAATTGGTCGGGCCAGAGGTGTTCACCCTGGCCCAACTGGTGCAGCACGCCGGTCAGTGGGCCGGCCACCCGCGCCCCGTATGGCCGTTACCGGCCAGCTTGGCCCAAGCACAAGCCTGGCTGATGGAGCATTTGCCAGGCCCCACCTTGATGAGCCGCGACAATCTGGCTTCCATGCGGGTGGACAATGTTTCGACCGGCACTTGCCCTGGATTGACCGAGCTGGGCGTGGCGCAATCCTCACGCTTGAGCAGCGTTTTCCCCATTCCTCAACCACACCATTCTTGACATGCTGACCCTCTACATCGGCAATAAAAATTACTCCAGTTGGTCCATGCGGCCTTGGGTGTTGATGCGACAAGCGGGCATTGAGTTCGCCGAGCACAAAGAACGCTTTGATTCATTTGAAGCCCAGTCTCAGTTCAAGCATGCCTTGTTGGCCCTCAACCCGCATGGCAAGGTGCCGGTGCTGATCGACCAAGGCTTGGTGGTGTGGGACTCTTTGGCGATTGCCGAATATGTGGCGGAAAAATTCCCCCAACTGAATTTGTGGCCCAGCCAGGCTCCTTGGCGCGCCCGTGCGCGCAGCCTGTGCGCTGACATCCACAGCGGTTACACCGCGTTGCGCCAACACTGCGGCATGAACATCGAGGCCGATTTGCGCGATGTCGGCAAAAGCCTGTGGTCGCAAAAAGCCGACCTGCGAGAAGATGTGCAGCGGCTGTGTCAGGTGCTGACCAAAACGCTCAGCACGCAATCCCAACCCCATATGCTGATGGGTGAGTTTGGCATTGTGGATGCCTTTTATGCACCGGTGTGCTCGCGCATCCGAACCTACGGTTTGCCCGTCAATGACGTGGTGCAGGGCTACGTCAACCGGGTGCTGGACCTGCCAGCGGTGCAAGACTGGGTTGCTGGAGCGATGCTGGAACGTGACTTTTTACCCTTTGAAGAACCCTATCGCTCAGCGCCTTCTTCTAACCCCACGCACCAAGATCCGACTTGAAACACGCCGGCTAACCCACTGCACATTCCCTTGGCAACGTGGTCGCACGAACAGTGCGTTTTCCACTGAGGCACGCCAACACAGGGTTATGATTTGGCCATGAAAACATTTTTTACCTTGGTGCTTTGCGCCTTGACCCACCTCGCTGCCTTCGCACAAACCAGCGGCGATAAAGTGGTTTATCACATTGACCATGCTGCCAGCCAAGCCACCAAGGGCTTGCGCAATATTCGCAACCATTTGGATGTGGCCCCCGACACACAAATTGTGGTGGTCACCCATGCCGAAGGAGTGGATTTTTTGATGGATGGCGCCAAAGACAAACAAAACCCCAATATTGATTACGCCGCCTTGGTATCGGCCTTGAAGGCACGCCACGTGAGGTTTGAAATTTGCGAAATTACCTTGAAAAACCGCAATCTCAACAAATCCCAGTTCAACATGGACGCGGACTTCACCCCTTCAGGCGTGGTGCGCATTGGCCGCTTGCAAGCCCGCGAGGGTTTTGCCTATATCAAGCCTTAAATCCAGGCCAAGTGTGCGCCAGCAAACCCAGGATTGTAACAAAAAATTCACACACTGGGCGCCCGCATCAACACTTGCCTGTGTTAACGTTTCGACCCTTTTTGAGTATTCCAAGGTATCCCCATGCGCCCCATCAAGCAAGTTCGCCGATTGATCAAAAATAACCCCGCCTCTGCCACGGCCCAAGCTTTTTCCGATTTGATTTTGGCGCTGGAGTCGGAGGCTGCATCGCCCATCAAAGGCATGTATCAGCTCTCACCCGACGATTTTGATTTGGCCATCCAACTGCTCAAAGACTGGCGCCTTGATCGCTTCTACGAAGGCAAGGCCAAGGCCTTTGATCTGGCTTATCAAGCCCACGACTTGCAGCACCCCGCTGCTTGAACACGGGTTCGGCAAACCAACCGCTGCGGGGGTGACCCTCGCCAACAGCCAGCGCCTCAACCGGTCATGCCTGCTGTAGGGCGTGGTCTTGGATGACCTGGCGAAAAATCTTCTCGGTTTTTTGAAAAATCAAAGGCCAGGCCTGGCCCAGTGCAGTGATGCGGGCCTCTTGCCCCATTTGGGCGCGCAAGGTGTGCATATCAGCCAATTCGATGGCTGCTCGCTCAAATGCCTCTTGGTCACCCGCTTCTATGAGCTGACCGTTCTCGCCAGGGCGGATCAACTCGGCCGCCGCTGCATGCCGGTAGGCCACCACCGGTAAGGCGCTGGACATGGCCTCCAAGGTCACGTTGCCAAAGGTTTCGGTCAAACTGGGAAACAAAAACATGTCCGCACTGGCGTAGTGTTGGGCCAAGTCTTCACCCGTTCTGAAACCAGCAAACAACACCTGCGGATGGTTTTTTTGCAAGCTGGGCTTGAGGGGGCCATCCCCCACCAAAACCAATTTGACGTTGGCATTCACAGTCGCCAAGCGCTCAAAGGTGGACACCACCACGCTCAGGTTTTTTTCTGCGGCCAAGCGGCCAACGCACAACAGCACCAGGGTTTCATCGCTGGCACCCCACTCCGAGCGCAAGGCAGGGGAGCGGCGCATGGGGTTGAACAAATCGGTATCCACACCGCGGGGCACCACATGCAAACGCTCAAACCCCACGGCTGCCAACTCATGGGCCAGCACCGGTGTGGGCACCATGGTGGCCAGTGCGGCATTGTGGAATTTGCGCATGTAATTCATGATGGCCCCGCGCAGCCAGCCAATGCCATAGTGGTCGCTGTAGGCGTGAAAATTCGTTCTGAAGTCACTGCTCACCGGTAATTTGAGTTTTTTGGCTGCCTGCAAGGCAGACCACCCCAGGGGCCCTTCGGTGGCGATGTGCACCACATCCGGGCGGTGCAAAGTCCACAAACGCGTCAATGCCCGTTTAGCGGGAAAGCCCATTTTCAAATGCTTGTAAAACGGGATTGGCATGCCACGCACCAGCGTTTCATCGTTCAATGATCGACCCGCTTGCACCGTGTCATTGTTTTGACGCGGACGTATCAACCACAGCGCATGGCCGCGGGCTTTGAGGCCCTCCACGGTTTTGCTCAGGGTATGGGCCACCCCGTTGATGTCCGGTGGATAGGTCTCGGTGACGACCGCGATGCGCATCGGTGACGAAGACCCGTTGAAACAAACCACATCGATCGAGGCATCTGCTTGCATGCCATTAATGTGACACCCACACATCACAGTTTGATGACAAGCGCATGCTCCCAGGACCTGACGAGGCTGCAATTTTGCAGTGTCATCAAAATTTCACTGAAATTCGCCACATTTCAGTTTATTGTTTATCACCTCATTACCCAACGACCTCAGGAGAACCCATGAAAGAATTGTTGCAAACCCTGCGCACCCAACGTTGGGATGACCACCGTTACTACCACCACAGTCGCATCAACCAAGCTTTGCATTTGGTCAGCGCCCTGTCCTTTTTGGTGGCGTATGCCTATTTGTTCATCGACCCCGTGGTGTCAGCCCTGATCGCTTGGCTGGTGTCCATGACCACGCGCCAAGCCGGTCACTTCTTTTTTGAACCCAAAGGCTTTGATGCCGTGAACAACGCCACCCATGAGCACAAAGAAGAGATCAAGGTCGGCTACAACCTGCGCCGCAAAGTGGTTTTGCTCACCATTTGCGCCGCCATTCCTGTGATTGCCTATTGGATGCCCAATTACCTCACCTGGGCTGTTCCTGAAGCTTACGAAGACACACCGGTTCGCATGACTGCCATGGCTTGGTTGTTTTTGGGCGCCGCCGGCTTGATCTTCAGGGTGCTGCAGCTGTGGGTACAAGATGGTTTGATGGCCGGCGTGGCTTGGGCGCTGAAGATCATCACCGACCCATTCCACGACGTCAAAATGTATTACCGCGCACCTTTTTACTTGGCCAAGGGTCAGTTTTTAGACCCCATGGAACACGTCAAATCACACTGATCACAAAGCCCACTTGATTCGGACCATTTCGCGCATGACTTCACGCCGAATGGTCCGATTGCTTTGACCTTGGGCAGTCCACCACCAGCCATCGTTTTGCATGGCTTGAGCCGCTTGGATAAACCGCTTGCAAAAATCGGCAAAGTGCTCATCCTCAAAAGCAAAATTGAAGATCAAACGCCCCGTGCCCACCCAACTGAGGGCTATGCCTTGTTCGCGCATGTAAAACTGCAGCATCCAGTTGTAGCGGCTGGGCACCTCGTAAACCACGGTCCAGACGGTGGCCATGCCCACCACGCGCACGGGCAAGTCTTGGCCCAGCAGTTGATCGTTGAGCTGCTTCATGCGATCGATCCACAAGCCTTCCATTTTTTGATAGACCGCTTGAATCGCGGGGCTTTGCACCCGCTTGAGAAACACATTCATCGCGCCCATCACACCCGGATGGGCATTGAAGGTGCCACGTGCAAAACAAATGTTGCCCGGCTTTTCTTCGCTAAAGCGGCGCATCCATGGGGCCTTGCCGCAGAGCACGCCCACCGGGAAACCGCCGCCCAGTGTCTTGCCGTAGGTGACCAGGTCAGCGTCCACACCGAAAAACGCTTGCGCCCCACCCAAGCCCAAACGAAAGCCCATGAACACTTCGTCCATGATGAAGGCAATGCCTTTTTCGTCACACACTTGGCGCAACTCGCCCAACCATTTGGCATAGGCGGCTTTGTCATAAGACACCTGGCGCGAGCCGTCGATCAAGGTCGAGTCGCTGGGCGCGGCCTTGTTGGGGTGCATGGCTTGCAAAGGGTTGACCAAGACGCAGGCAATGTCCTTGCGCTGGCGCAGCACTTTGAGGGTTTGGGGGTGCATCTCATTGAGCGTGAGCGTGTCATTGGAGGGGGGCATGGGGTTGCCGGGACCGGGCTGAACATCGTCCCACCAACCGTGATAAGCACCGGTGAAGCGCACCACTTTGCGCTTGCCCGTGTGGTAGCGCGCCAAACGCACCGCTTGCATCACCGCCTCGGTGCCCGACATGTGAAACGAAACCTCATCTTTGCGGGAAATTTGACACAACATGGCGACGTTTTCTTGCACACAGGGGTGATACGCACCCAACACGGGGCCGAGATCGTGCACCAAGTCCATGCCCTCTTGCATGCAGCTTTTGTAAAAGTCAGCCCCGAACAAGTTCACGCCATAACTGCCCGTGACATCCATGTGCCACTGATCATCAGCATCGGCCACCCAAACCCCTTTGCTTTGTGCCCAGTAGCTGCCAATTTGCAGGTTGTCACTCAGGAATTTTTGAAACTGAAAGGGCACCCGGTAGCGCGAAATCAGTTGCATGTCCGACACCATGGGCTTGGTGGCTTGGGTCAGCGCCAAAGTTTTGGGGCTGCGCTTGACCAACAGACTGCCAAGCCGCTGCAAAGCTTGCTGGCGCTGCACACCCACAGCCTCAGGGGCGTGATCCACCCGAAACCATTGATCGCCCGGGTAGTCATAGGCCGGTGCCCAGTTGGCCAAACGCTTGGCCCAACGCAAGTGACCTGCCATCGACGGATGCTTGGCCAACGACAGCTGCAAACGCTGCCACAGCATGGGGCCCCAGTACAACGCAGCCAAGGCACAGGCCAAGATGACCCATGACGACAAACCATTTTCTTCAAACATGTGCTTCCCTTTCAGAAGCTTCTTTTGTATTTCATTAGGATGAAACAATGATGACGGTTCGACACTGGTTGCGGGGCTTGGGCGCCCAAGAAGATTTGAACTTTTTACTGACCAACCGAATTCCCCGCTTGGCCTTGACCCATTTCATGGGCTGGTTCAGCCAAATCAAACACCCATGGATTTGCCGTGCATCCATCTATATATGGCGCTTGTTCACGGACATCGATCTGAGCGAAGCACGCGAACGCCAATTCAGCAGCTTGCATGAGTTTTTCATCCGCGAACTCAAAGACGGGGCCCGGCCCGTGGACATGCGCGAGAACATCTTGACCAGCCCCTGCGATGGCATCTTGGGCAGTTGTGGCGAGGTCAAAGCTGGGCAGGTTTTTCAGGCCAAAGGTTTCCCTTACGCGCTGCAAGACTTGTTTGGCGACGCAGCGGCGGCCAGTCCTTGGCACGATGGGGTGTACGCGACCATCCGCATCACCTCGGCCATGTACCACCGCTTTCACGCCCCGTTTGACGGACGATTGCACCGTGTCGACTACCTGAACGGCGACACCTGGAACGTCAATCCGATTGCGCTGCAGCGGGTGGAGAAGTTGTTTTGCAAAAACGAGCGCGCGGTATTGCACATGACCACCGCCGACCACCACCCGATTGCCTTGGTGCCGGTGGCTGCCATCTTGGTGGCCAGCATCCGATTGCACGCCATCGACACTTTATTGCACACCCGTTACAAAGGACCGCACCGTTTTGACTCAGTTCACGACGTTGAAAAAGGCCAAGAGATGGGTTGGTTTCAACACGGCTCGACCATTTTGGTCTTTGCGCCCAAAGGATTTGCGCTTTTCCCGGGCTTGGACAGTGGCAGCCAATTGAAAATGGGCCAACCCTTGATGACCTACCCACCCAGCCCTTGACCCACTCCGAACGCCCGACCGTCACGATAAGTTCTTAAAAGCTTCACATATTTTTAACGCATTTTCCCGAGACTCAAGACATCGTTTTGATCGATGTTTTACAGGAGTGGTAAATGCAAATCACCATCATTGGCAGTGGGTATGTGGGTCTGGTCACCGGGACTTGCCTGGCTGAGTTGGGCAACGATGTGGTGTGCTTGGACTTGGCGGCGGACAAAATCCGCAGCCTCAACAGCGGCGTGGTGCCGATTTACGAACCCGGCCTGGATGATTTGGTGGTGCGCAACCTGAAACAAGGCCGCTTGCAGTTCACCACCGACACGGCCCTAGCGATTTGCCATGGTGATGTGATCTTCATTGCCGTGGGCACACCGCCCCAAGATGACGGCAGCGCCGATCTGTCCTACGCCTTGAAAGCGGCCAGCGACATTGGCCGATGGATGCGCAGCGACAAAGTGGTGGTGAATAAATCCACCGTTCCCGTGGGCACAGCCGAGCGGGTGCAAGCCGCCATTGCCAGCGAGTTGCAGCAACGTGGCATTGACTTGGCGGGCAGCGACGCTTCAAAAGGCAATACACGCCTGCGTTGTGCCGTGGTCTCCAACCCCGAGTTTTTAAAAGAAGGTGCGGCGGTCGAAGACTTCATGCGCCCTGACCGCATCGTGCTCGGCGTGTCCAGCGATGAATCGGGCCAATGGGCGCTGGGCCAAATGCGCAACCTCTACGCGCCCTTCAACCGCCACCACGAACGCACCTTGGTGATGACCCAGCGCTCGGCCGAATTGACCAAATACGCCGCCAACGCCATGTTGGCCACCCGCATCTCTTTCATGAACGAGTTGGCCAATTTGAGCGAACGCTTGAACGTGGACATTGAGTCTGTGCGCCAAGGCATGGGCTCTGACCCCCGCATTGGCTACAGCTTTTTGTATGCGGGCACGGGCTACGGTGGCTCTTGCTTTCCCAAAGATGTGAAAGCACTGCACCGCACCGGCATTGAACAAGGCATTGCCATGCAAATTTTGAGCGCGGTGGAGCACGTCAATCAGCGCCAAAAACACCGCATTTTGGACAAGGTGCTGGCCCACTTTGGCGACAATTTGAGCGGCATGAGTTTTGGCGTCTGGGGATTGGCCTTCAAACCCGAAACCGACGACATGCGCGAGGCCCCCAGCCGCACCGTGATCAGCGGTTTGCTGCGCGCCGGTGCGCGGGTGCAGGTGCACGACCCCGTGGCCATGGAGAGCGGGCAGTTGGCCTTGCAAGAGGACTTGATGGATGTGCCCGAACTGTGGGACCAATTGAGCTTTCATGACGACCCCATGGACGTGGCCGATGGCGCGCAAGCCTTGCTCATCATGACCGAATGGAAAGCCTATCGCAGCCCCAATTTCCAACAACTGCGCAGCCGACTGGCGCAAGCGCTGATCTTTGATGGCCGCAATTTGTTTGATCCGCAGCGCATGGAGCAAGAGTCTTTCACCTACCACGGCATTGGCCGCGTGTCTCAGCCACAACCGACAAGCGAGCCCGCGTCACCCAGCTTGGCCGCCAGCTGAGGCCGTGAAGTTCAAAGGGCGCACGCACGCGATCGGCGTGCGTGCAGCCCACAAACCAAGGCCATGCAGATGGCAATGAATCCACCCAATATCCAGGTGATGGTTTCAAACGGGCATTGCAAGTACAACAAGCCGCTGTAAACACCCATCATCGTCACGGTGCTGGCATTTTCATTCACGTTTTGCACCGCGATGGAGCGTCCTGCGCTGAGCAAGCGCACGCCTCGGTGTTGCAACAAAGCGTTCATCGGCACCACAAACAAACCGCTGATGACCCCGACGAACAGCATCACACCCAAAGCAAAAGGCCAAGAATGGACTGCGTTCATGATCGGCAACAACAGGCCCAACACCACGCCCAAGCCCAGCACACGCGTGGCCTGGTGCAAAGGGACCCAACGCCCCGCCAGCCAAGCGCCCAGCACCACCCCCACGGCGGTACACGCTTGCAAATAAGCGCCCTGGTCCAAACCCAAACCCAAGACCTGCTGGCACCACAGCAGCACCAGCAATTGCATGGTCGCACCCACCCCCCAAAACAAAGTGGTCACGGCCAAACTGACTTGGCCCAGGGGGTCGGTCCACAAGGTTTTTTGATCGATCCAAAAGTCGCGCCACACCTGACCCAAGTGCCAACCCCGCGACAGACAAGGCACGCCACTGTGCGGGATGCCGCGCTGTATCCAGGCCACCGCCACATACAAGCAAAAAATCAATACCACTGAAGCGCCAAAACGGCTGTCCCACCACGCCCAGGCGTGGATGGTTTGGGCCAGCTGCGTATGGGTCCAGGTATCGCTGATCAGCAGGCCGCCCAAAGCCACACCAAAAACCGCCGCACTCACCGTGCTGACTTCAATCCAGGCGTTGGCATTGACCAGCCGGTGTGGCGGCTCGACCTCGGTGATCCAGCCATATTTGGCGGGTGAGTAAAAGGCCGCACCCAAGCCCACCCACACATAGGCCAGCATCACATCCAGCCCCAGCAAGATAGACAAGACCGCCATCAACTTGAGGGCGTTGGCCCACTGCATGACCCGGGGTTTGTGCCAGGCATCGGCCAAACGCCCGACCCATGGCCCCAGCACCACATACGACAGGGTAAAACCCAGCTTCAACAAAGGGATCCAGTGGGCTGCTTTGGACTGCTCAATGAGCATGGCAATCACCACCAGCAGCAAGGCGTTGTCGGCCAAACCGGCCAGACCTTGGGCCCCCATCAAGCGATGAAAGCCCGGGCTCATGGGTTGCGCAATGGCCTCACGCCGTCTGCAGGGCAGAGGCGTGGACGAAGGTTTTGTCCATCAACTGATCCCAGTAGATCAATTCCAAACGCCCGTCCATGTGCTCCACCAGGGCCGTGCGGCTCTCGACCCAGTCGCCATCGTTGCAATACAAAATGCCGTCGATGACGCGCATTTCCGCTTTATGGATGTGGCCGCAAACCACGCCCTGGTAGCCACGCCGAGCGGCTTCGTGGGCAACGGCTTTTTCAAAATCTGAGACATAGCTCAAAGCCTTTTTGACCTTGTGCTTTAAAAATGCCGACAACGACCAGTACCGCATGCCCAACTTGGCCCGCACTCGGTTGAAGTGCCGATTCATGCGCAATGTGAACTCGTACAAATAATCGCCCACATAGGCCAGCCATTTGGCATATTGCACCACCGCATCGAAATAGTCCCCATGGGTGAGCCACAGTTTTCTGCCATCGAGCAAGGTGTGCGAGCCCTCTTCCATCACCTCGATGCCGCCAAAGTGCTGGTCGGTGAACTCACGCGCAAACTCGTCATGGTTGCCCGGTATGTACAGCACATGGCAGCCTTTGCGCACCCGGCGCAATAGCTTTTGAACCACGTCGTTGTGGGCCTGTGGCCAGTACCAATTGCGCCTGAGTTGCCAGCCGTCGACGATGTCGCCGATCAGGTAGAGGTAGTCGCTTTCATGCGACTTCAAAAAGTCCAACAGGGCATGTGCTTGGCAACCTGCCGTTCCCAAGTGGATGTCAGAGATGAATACGGCGCGGTAATGCATCAGGTTCTCAAAAAGTGGCGACGGTATTTTTCGGGGATGTCTTTGAGCCACAACATCATGGGCAAATCAGCACTGTTGAAGTCCTGATCCCAGGCCGGTGGGCCCAATAATTTCGCCCCCAAACGGAGGTATCCGCGAATCAATGGGGGGGGTTCGACCGCCAAATCGGCCTGGGCTTCTTGCAAGGGCAAGGCAAAGCGTGGGCTGACGCGGTATTCAATCGGGGCCAGATGCGAGGCCTTTAATTGCGCCCACAAACTGGCCGCCACCTGGGTGTTGACCACGCCGCTGTGCAACATGGGGATGCTGGCGCAGCCCAGCATGGTTTCAAAATGGTTTTGCTGCATGAACGCGATCAACGCGCCCCACAAGGCCATGATCACAGGGCCTTGGCGATGCTCTGGATGAACACAGCTGCGACCAAACTCCACCATGCCTGGGCGCAAACTGCGCAATCGCACCAAGTCAAACTCGGTGTCGGTATAGGTGCCGCCCATGCGCGCGGCTTGTGTGGGCACCAGCACCCGGTAGGTGCCCACCACCGGCCCGTCAACGCCAGCGCGCACCAGCAGGTGTTCGCAATAGTCATCAAAGACGTCGATGTCGTACCCGGGCAAGGCGCTGTCGATGTGGGCTCCCCACTCGTTGGCAAACACCTGAAAGCGAAGTCGTTGTGCTTCGCGCACCTCATCCAAATGCCGGGCCCATTGAATGGTGACCTTGGCATGAGCGGGGGCGGCGGGGGTTGGGGCGGCGGGTTGTTGACCCCGATGGGTGACAGGATCTCCTGGCCCCCAAGCGGGTGTAATGGTGTGTGTGAGCTCTACAGACCCGACAGACATGAACGCTCCATTTGTTGTATGCAGCGCAGTGTCTAATTGCCGCATGACAAGCTTGTGTCTGCGATGTGAAACTTTTTTGACGTCCAGATCTGCCTGCTGCTGTACAGCCGAACAAATCCGCCAGCCCATGGACTGATTATTATGGGTGAGACCATTGCTCACCCATGACATCCACCAAAGCCACGCCATGACCACTTCCAAGCCATTAAAGCCCCTCCAACTAGGCGAATCCGGCCTGCACAAAGGCCTGACCGCCTATGGCGACAAAGGCTTTTCATTGTTCTTGCGCAAAGCCTTCATCAAGGGGGCGGGATACACCGACAGCGCCTTGGACCGACCGGTGATTGGCATTGCCAACACCGGCAGCGCCTACAACCCTTGCCATGGCAATGCGCCCCAATTGATCGAAGCGGTGAAACGCGGGGTGATGCTTGCAGGTGGATTGCCCATGGACTTCCCGACCATGTCCATCCATGAAAGTTTTGCTGCACCCACCAGCATGTATTTGCGCAACATGATGGCCATGGAGACCGAAGAACTGATCCGCGCCCAGCCCATGGACGCGGTGGTGCTGATTGGTGGTTGCGACAAAACCGTACCTGCGCAGTTGATGGGTGCTGCCTCCGCGGGATTGCCCGCCATCCAACTCATCACCGGCTCCATGCTGACCGGCTCGCACCGGGGCACGCGCGTGGGTGCCTGCACCGATTGCCGCCGCTACTGGGCACAATTTCGCGCCAACACCATTGACAGCGCCGAGAAGGACGAGGTCAACCAGCAGTTGGTGCCCAGCGTGGGCACCTGCTCGGTCATGGGCACGGCCAGCACCATGGCCTGCATTGCCGAAGCCTTGGGGCTGACCGTGCCGGGTGGGGCATCGCCCCCGGCCGTGACCGCTGAGCGCATGCGCATTGCCGAAGAAACCGGCGCGCGTGCCGTGCAAATGGCCATCGATGGCTTGACCATTGACCGCATCTTGACCCCCGATGCCTTTGAAAACGCATGGCGGGTGTTGTTGGCGATTGGGGGGTCGACCAATGGCATCGTGCATCTGGCCGCTTTGGCCGGTCGCGTGGGCCTGGACCTGGACCTGGCCGCCTTGGACCGCATGGGGCGCAACACACCGGTGCTGCTGGACCTCAAACCCTCGGGCCAGCACTATATGGAGGACTTCCACCATGCCGGTGGCATGGCCACTTTATTGCATGCGCTCAAACCTTTGCTCAAACTCAATGCCCTCACCGTGAATGGCTGCACCTTGGGCGAGAACATCGAAGCCGCAGGCCCGCCGCATGTGCAATCCGTGGTGCGCCCCATGGATCAACCGATTTACCCCCAAGGTGGCATTGCCGTGCTGCAAGGCAACCTGGCCCCTGGCGGGGCCATCATCAAACAATCGGCCGCCGACCCGGGCTTGATGGAGCACGAGGGCCGCGCCGTGGTGTTTGAAAACAGCGAAGACCTGGCCTTGCGCATTGACCGCGACGACTTGGATGTGCATGCCGACGACATCCTGGTGCTCAAAAACATTGGCCCCAAGGGTGCGCCCGGTATGCCCGAAGCGGGTTACATGCCCATTCCGCAAAAACTGGCCCGCGCCGGCGTCAAGGACATGGTGCGCATCTCTGACGGGCGCATGAGCGGTACCGCCTTTGGCACCATCGTGCTGCATGTCACGCCTGAGTCGGCGATGGACGGCCCCTTGGCCCATGTGCACACGGGCGACCGGATTCGCCTCAGCGTGTCGCAGCGCCGCTTGGATTGGTTGGTGTCCGATGAAGTGTTGCAGCAGCGCCGCCAAGCCAAACCGGTGACCACCCCCAGCGCCGCGCGCGGCTACCGGCATTTGTTTTTAAAGCATGTGACGCAAGCCGATCAAGGCGTTGATTTTGATTTTTTGCGCCACCCCGAGCACAAAGGCCGCACACCCACGGGCTGATGCCTGACCCCGCATCTGCGGCTGCTTGGGCCAGCAAGGACCTGCAAAACCAAGGGTTTCACCCAGCCCCGCAAGCCCTGGTGCCAGCCCAGGCATTGACCGAGGGCCGCCATAATCCCTGCCTATTCGTCACTCAGCATCGGAACTCCCCATGACACGCATCAACCGTCGCTGTGGCTTGTTGGCCATGGCTGGCCTGTGCGCCACATCGCTGTGGGCCCAAACACCCGACTGGCCCAAAGCCAAGCCCGTGACCCTGTTGGTGGCCTTTGCCGCAGGCTCATCAACCGACACCGTGGCCCGGGCCCTGGCCCAAAAGCTCAGCGAGCTGACAGGCGGCAACTTCATCATTGAGAACAAAGGCGGCGCAGGTGGCAACATCGCAACCACCCAAGTCAAACGTGCTGCGCCTGATGGCTATACGGTGCTGGTGCACAGTGTGGCTTTTGCGGTCAATCCCTCGCTGTATGCCGATGCCGGCTATGACGCCTTGAAAGACTTTGTGCCTTTGGCCCTGGGCCCCAAGACACCCAACATCATCACCGTCAATCCCAGTGTGGCGGCCAAAACCCTGCCCGAGTTGGTCGAAGCCGCCAAGAAAACACCCATGAGCTACGCCTCATCGGGCATTGGCACCACCACCCATTTGTCCATGGAGCGGCTGAAAACCGCCGCCAAAGTGGACATCACCCATGTGCCCTACCAACCGGCCGCTGCCATCAACGCGGTGGTGGCGGGGCACACCCCCATGGCCTCCACCTCCATGCCGCCGGCTGTACCGCAAATCAAGGCGGGCAAACTCAAAGCCCTGGCCGTGACCAGTGCCACCCGCTCGCCGCTGCTGCCCGATGTGCCCTCGATCACCGAGTTTGGCTACAAAGAGTTTGACGACTACACCTGGTTTGGTTTCATGGCCCCGATGGGCACGCCACCGGCCGTGATCGAGCGCTTCAATGCCGCGCTGAACCGGGCCATGGAGTCGCCCGAGGTCACCGAAAAATTCACCCAACTGGGGCTGGCATCCACCCGCAACACCAGCGCTGAATTTGGCGCTTTTTTGCGCACCGAGGTGCCCAAATGGGCGGCCGTGGTGAAAAGCTCAGGCGCCCAAGCCAATTGACCCATTCACCCACCGAAACGCGGCAGGCTCAGCGCGCTGAGTGAGACCTGCATTTCTCCTTGACTTCACTTATTACAAGACATGAAACATCTTCTCTACCGCGGCTTCGCTGCCACTGCTGCCCTGACCCTGGGTCTTTTGATGGGCTGTGCCACGCCCCAAGGTGCTGACTACCAACCTCAACGCGGGCAAAGTGGCAAAGACGTGATTTGGATTCCCACCTCCCCCGAGTTGGTGACCCGCATGCTCAACATGGCCAAGGTCACCAGCCAAGATATCGTCTACGACTTGGGTGCGGGCGACGGCATCATTGCCATCACGGCTGCCAAACAGTTTGGTGCCCGCGCCTATGGCATCGAATACAACCCCCAAATGGCCTTGCATGCGCAAAACAATGTGCGTGCCGCCGGTGTGGCCGACAAGGTGAGCATCCGCCAAGGCGATATCTTTGAAGAAAAGTTCGACGAAGCCACCGTGGTCACCATGTACCTGTTGCCCCACCTGAATTTAAAGCTGCGCCCGACCCTGCTCAAAATGAAGCCGGGCACGCGCATCGTCTCGCATGCCTTTGATATGAACGAATGGGAGGCCGACGAAAAAGTCAGCCAGGAATACGCCCATGCCTTTATGTGGGTGGTGCCCAGCCCTGTGGAGGGGACATGGACACTCCAAGAAGTCGACAGCAAAGCACAGGTTCAGTTGGACATTCAGCAAAGCTTTCAACGCATCGGTGGCAGCATCACCGAGCGCGGGCGCAAAACCCCTTTGCTGGGCGCGCAATTGCGCGGTGACAAGATCGCTTTCCAGTACATGGGGGCAGACCAGCAACTGCGCAGTGTCACCGCCCAAGTCAATGGCAACCGCATGAATGGCGTCACCTCTTTGCAAGGCGGCCAACTGCCAATTGAGGCCATTCGCCGCTGATCCCCTGTGTGCGCACCAACCGCGCTGAAACGAGACGACGATGAGCCAAACCACAGACACCCACACCCAACCCCAACACCTGCTGAGCCCCTTGGGGGCAGTCGCCCTGATCGTCGGCATTGTGATTGGTGCCGGCATTTTCAAAACCCCCGCCATGGTGGCCGGCATCACCGGTGACGTGGGCTGGGTGGTGGCCGTTTGGCTGATCGGTGCGCTGATCTCGTTGATGGGGGCCCTGTGCTATGCCGAGCTGTGCACCGCCTACCCGCATGCGGGCGGTGACTATCATTTTTTGCACCGCGCCTTTGGCCGCCATGTGTCTTTTTTATACGCCTGGGCCCGCGCCACGGTGATCAACACCGGCTCCATCGCCTTGTTGGCCTTTGTGTTCGGAGACTATTTCAGCCAAGTATGGTCTTGGGGAGAGCATGGCAACGCTTATTGGGCATTTGCCATTGTGCTGGCGCTGACCGCCATCAACATCTTGGGGGTGAATGCATCGGCGCGTGTGCAAATGGTGCTGACTGCTTTTGAAGTGCTGGGTTTGCTGGCCGTGGTGGTGGCCGGCTTTATCCTCCCGTCCGCAAGCGCCGCCGCACCCGCTGCTTTTTCCAGCACCCCGCCCTTGGCCATGATGGGCCTGGCCCTGGTTTTTGTGCTGCTCACCTTTGGTGGCTGGAACGAGGCGGCCTATGTGTCGGCAGAGCTCAAAGGCGGCAGCCGCACCATGGTGCGCGTCATCGTTGTCAGCATGGTGGTCCTCTCCCTCATTTACCTGTTGGTCAACTTGGCTTTGCTGCATGGCCTGGGCCTGAAAGGGCTGGCTGAGAGCAAAACCGCTGCCTCTGACTTGTTGGGTCTGGCCTTTGGTCCCTGGGCCCAAAAAGCTTTGGGCTTGTTTGTGGCCATTGCCGCTTTGACCAGCATCAACGCCACCATGGTGGTGGGGGCGCGCACCAGTTTTGCCCTGGGGCGCGATTGGCGCAGCTTGGGCGCCCTGGGCCAATGGCAAAGTCACACCGGCAGTCCCACCCGGGCCTATGTGTTCCAAGCGGTCATCAGCATGGCCTTGATCGCTTTGGGCACCCAAGAGACCGATGGGTTTTCGGCCATGGTGGAGTTCACCGCACCGGTGTTTTGGGGCTTTTTGTGCCTGGTGGGCTTGTCACTGTTTTGGTTGCGCTGGCGCGACCCCAGCACAGCGCGGCCTTTTAAAGTGCCCTTGTACCCACTGACCCCAGCGGTGTTTTGCTTGGCCTGTGCTTACCTCACCTACTCCAGCATTGGCTACGCCATCAGCCAAAACGCCATCCATGTGGCTTTGTTCTTATTGCTCAGCGGTGTGGCGGCCTTGGTGGTGCTGCACTGGCGCGAAAAACAAATCAACAGACAATGAGCGCGCCCGGAGGGACCGGGCCGCGCACCCTCACTGTTTTTGCGCCGTCAAGGGCACTGAAGCACTGAGCACTTGCTGCTGGGCTTGCAAACGGCCCGCATCCACCGTGCCCGTGACCTTGGCCACGCTGCCGTCCCCGCGCTGGTATTCAAAACTGAATTCGCTGCCACGCAAACGGCCTTTTTCGACCTTGTGGGTGGCGCCTTGCAAGCTCAGGCTGCCATTGAACATTTGGTCTTTTTGCTCCAAACGCAATTGCCCGGTTTGACCGCCCAATTGCAGCGACCATTGGCCTTCGATGCGTGCCGGGATGATCCAAAAATAGCCACGTCCCCGATCACTGTCGATGTTTTCGTCGGGGGTCCAATCGTCCATATTGAAGGAGTTGGACACCACCCGGGTGCCTGGCTTCATTTTTTGCAAGATGGGTTTGAGGCGCAAATTGAGTTGCGGCAGCAGGTACAGGGTGACCACGGTGGCGGATGAAAAGTCTTCCGCAAAAATATCGCCGCGGATGATGCGCACCTTGTCCTTGAGGCCGGCGCGCTCCACATTGCGCTGGGCCAAAGCCGCCATCTCAGGGTTGTATTCAATGCCGACGGAGCGCGCGCCGTGGTTCAAGGCTGCGGCGATGGCGATCTTGCCATCACCCGCGCCCAAGTCATACACCAAGTCTTTGTCGGTGACCTGCGCGGTGCGCAGCATTTTGTCAATCAGTTGATCGGGGGTGGGCACCCAGACCACGTCTTTGCCCGATTGGCCCACGGTGGGCTTGTATTGATCGTCGCCCATGGTTTGGGCTGAGGCGGTGAAGGCCAGGCTCAGGCCCAGCAGGGCGGTCGCCCAAAAGTGTTTACCAACGTGACGCATGTGCTTGCTCCTTGTAGTGGGGGGTGTTTAATCAGTCAAGCGCGCAGTTTAATGAAAGACCATACCTGTCGCGCGGACAAGGGAATCGACCTGTATGGGCGCACAGCCTATGGCCAAGTGGTCACATATCGGTCGGCATACAGGCCCTGCTACGATTTGCCGCATGCAAACCTATTTGGTCGGTGGTGCGGTGCGGGACGCCTTGCTCGGGATGCCAGACGCCGACCGCGACTGGGTGGTGGTGGGCAGCACGCCCCAAGCCATGGTGGCGGCGGGGTTCACCCCAGTGGGCAAAGACTTTCCGGTGTTTTTGCACCCGCACACCCGAGAAGAACATGCCTTGGCCCGCACCGAACGCAAAACCGCACCGGGCTACAAAGGCTTTGTGGTGCATGCAGCGCCCGATGTCACTCTCGAGCAAGATCTGGCGCGGCGCGACTTGACCATCAACGCCATCGCCCAAGACGAACAAGGCCAGTTGATCGACCCGCATGGCGGCCAGCGCGACCTGAAAGCCAAACTGCTGCGCCATGTGACCGATGCCTTCCGCGAAGACCCGGTGCGCATCTTGCGCGTGGCGCGCTTTGCCGCACGCTGGCCTGACTTTGCAGTGGCCCCTGCCACCCAGGCCCTGATGCAAGACATGGTGCTTGCTGGAGAAGTGGATGCCTTGGTGCGCGAACGCGTGTGGCAAGAGCTGGCCAAGGGCTTGATGGCCACTCGCCCCTCGCGCATGTTGCAGGTGCTGCGCGCCTGCGGCGCCTTGGCGCGCTTGTTGCCCGAGGTGGACCGCTTGTACGGCGTTCCGCAACCCACAGAGCACCACCCCGAAATCGACACCGGCGTGCACCTGGAGATGGTGCTCGACCACAGCGCCCAGATCGGCGCACCGCTGGAGGTGCGCTTTGCCGCCTTGTGCCACGACCTGGGCAAGGGCCTGACCCCCGCCGATGCCTTGCCCAGGCACATCGGGCACGAACAGCGCAGCGTGCGCTTGTTGCATGCCGTGGCCACGCGTTTGCATGTGCCTCAAAGTTGCCACGAACTGGCCGAGGTGGTGGCGCGCGAACACGGGCACATCCACGCCAGCGCCTCCCTGGGTGCTGCGGCCGCCTTGCGCTTGTTGGTGCGCTGTGACGCGCTGCGCCGCCCCGAGCGCTTCACCCTCGTGCTGCAAGCCTGCTTGTGCGATGCCCGGGGTCGCTTGGGCTGGCACGCACGCCCCTACCCCCAGGCCGAGCGCTTGCAGGCATTGCTGCATGCCGCCCTGGCGGTGGACACCGCCAGCGTGGCGCAACAGGCCCAGGCTGAGGGCCTCAGTGGCGCGAAAGTGGGCGAGCGCATCGAGGCGGCGCGCAT
>Ga0209550_10001630_pt1 | contig 21574 bp, 23 predicted proteins | sample LauGreSuBDMM15SN_2_FD_187567 | JGI IMG/M metagenome (GOLD analysis project Ga0209550, IMG submission 187567) | Freshwater lake microbial communities from Lake Michigan, USA - Su13.BD.MM15.SN (SPAdes) (version 5) | ecosystem: Environmental > Aquatic > Freshwater > Lake | place: Lake Michigan... | reverse complement strand
CCGCCGGCAGTATGGTACCACTATTCCACCAACGTAGTTACGGCCCATCGGTAAGGTGGTGTAGGAAAGGGCTACTTAACCGCTGTCACACAAGCTCTTCAATTTTGAAGGTATGGTAATATATATTGATATATTAGTTGCTTTATTGATAAAAAAATACTATCTTTATATTATAAATTAAAAGGTTATGAGCTATTATAAGAAAAAACAAGAAGAATTAGAACAGTCCCGTAATTTCGTACGCGAGAGGATAGATTCAGAAGGTGTTAAACACATATGGAAGTATAACTTAGACAAGTTTAAGAACGGTCCATATGAAGTAGAAATAATATATCCTAAAGACTTCCTTACAGTATCAGAAAAAATCAAGAAAGAAAACAAGAAACTTCCCAAAAGTCAGCAGAAATTCTTAAATCCGGATAACGGACGTATGGTAGGATACTACCGTGCAAAGACTTTAGGTATTATTTAATTAAAAAACAAAGATTATGGCAATATTATTATTAAATTTATGGTGGATTATCCCTTTACTAATTATCGGGTATATCAGTTTTACAGTATATCAATTTTTAGTCGATATAGGACATACTAATAAGATCACTTTTTTCCTCATATCCTTACCTTTAAGACTTATTACTAGTTTATTTAAAGGTCTATTAGCATCCGTACTTATTACTTTTTACGGATTTATTACTATGTGTTTTATTATAATACCTATTCATTTGATAACTCACTGGGCTCCTTTAAAGGATATAGGCGTAGGACTTACCCTTATCATGATTTTCGCACCTTTCTTTTATTATTTTATCAAAACTTTTAAAGAAGAACTAGAGTTATACAAAATTTTACATAATTCCAAACGATAAAAAAATTTTTGAAACCAAAAAACCATAGCTCTACGAGAAGCAAAATTTTTTACCTATAACGAATATATATTTATATCCAGATGAAACGTATCACCGAAGAAGAATCTCAGTTCCATATACCTTTTGATACTGGTACTATTAATTCCTCAATCAGAGTTCATGCTTTTTCACTTACACCTCATGAAGATGGGTGGGAAAAAGTCCAGTATTACGGAGAATCCGTCTTAGATAGACACGGCAATATCCGTAAACCTGAATGGATATATGTACTCGTTAATAGATTGATGCCCGGGATCATCAAGATAGGCATGACAACAACCACGGTTAATCAAAGAGTTAAAGAAATCAATAGTGCAACCGGGGTAATAGATAAATGGTTTCCTATCTTTACATATAAATGCATTCATTCTCATGACCTAGAACAGGAAATACATAAATACCTGCAGAATCAAGGCCATAGAATCAACCCTAATAGAGAAGGATTTGACCTAGATGTAAAGACTGCTATTAACGTTATTAAGGATATAGGCGAGAAATATCAATCGCCTTTACTTAAGAACACTTAATACTCCTTGATCTCTATAGCAGAGTCTTTCTCTCTCCCTTTATCTCCTTTAAAATGTATAAAGGGTAAGTATGAAAGCTTTAAACCGGCAGATCAAAGGTAATTAGTTTATAATACTATTTATAATATATCAATATATAATTATGGCTACTATAGAAAATTCTGAATTCGATTTTTCCGAACTGGATAATATGTCTGATATAGAGTTAGATATACTATTTAGTTTTATGATTCAAGCAAATTCTGCTTTTAAGGAATCATTAACTGATGAGGATTTATTAGCTTCCTTAGATTTAGAAAAAGTAATACATCTAAAAGAACAATATTTAAAAATTTGTGAAGTTTTTATTGAATGGGAACTAGTTGATTATCTAGAAGATCCGATATTTATTTACGAATTTCTAGAAAATTTTTCAAAAGACTTGAAATAAAAGTTGCTTTTATGGTAAAAAAACCTTAACTTTTTGTTCATCAATTAACATAGCAAATAAAAAAATGAAAAATATAACAATATTTGCCCTTCAAAATTGCGATAGATGTAAAGAATTGATAAACAATTTAAGACAAGGAAACATATCATGTAATGTTATATATGATAAAGGTAATGATTCATTGTTTGATAGAATAGAATCTATAGTAAAAACTAATACTTATCCTATAGTAAGAATATCGAATAATAATTCGTATATTTATATAGTTAATTTTAATAGTAAATCTTTTAATAATAATATTATCAAATACAATAAAGTAAATGATATAATAGAAATAATAAAAAATAACATATGAGACACAAAGAATTGATTACAACCAAGTTAGAGAGACTTAACGATGAACTTTCCGGCTTATTATCATTGCTATCTTACTCTAAGAGTATAATGGAAGTAAAGAATAGAATTTTTGAGATTAAGGAACATATAAGTGATATTCAAACCTTAATCAACTCAGAAGGTAATGAATGGAATTAAATAGTAATAAATTAGTTATGAAATTCACAGCAGAACAAATACAGGAAAACTATAATAATTTCCTATCAAATATCTCGAAATATATTTCTTCACCTAGAAAAGAACAATTATTAGATTTTTATAAAGAAAGAGAAGAGATATTAGTACTAGCACCAGCCTCTTCAAGAGAAGCTTATCATAGTGCTTTTCCTGGTGGTTATGTCGATCACGTTAATAGAGTAGTTAAAGCATCTCTAGATTTATATGAATTATGGAATTCTTATAGAGAGATTGATACTTTTACTAAAGAAGAACTAGTATTCTCAGCTATTAATCACGATTTAGGTAAATTAGGAGTAGGTAATAAGCCTAGTTACATACCTAATGATTCAGAATGGCATATAAAAAATCAAGGTCAGATATATAAAACTAATACAGAATTACCTTTCTTTACAGTACCAGATAGGAGTTTATTTACTCTCCAGCAAGCAGGTATATACTATTCAGAGAATGAATATTTAGGTATTAAATTACATGATGGTCTATATGATGATATTAATAAACCATACCTTATATCTTATAATGTAGAATCTAGATTAAGAACATCCCTGCCTTTAATATTACATCAAGCAGACTTCTTAGCTTCTAGAGTAGAATGGGAAGACCAATGGTTACATAAATTAGGTAAAAAACAAGAACCGAAAGTAAATAATTATAAATCAAATAACGAATATTCTAAAGGTCCTTCTCAGCAAGCATACAAACAGCTAGCTAATAAGAATCAAGGATTAATGGATGCATTTAAAAACATTTAAAAAATGGAAACTTTACTAAATATATCTTTGTGGGTACTATCAATTTTAGGATATGTAATATATAATCTATATACCAAAAATGTTAAATTAGAAGAAATGATTTCTGAAAGAGATCAGATACTTCAAGAATTATCATTAACTATAAATGAATCTGAAAAAGTTCTTAAGGAAGTAGATAGGTTAGGTGCATTTAAAAGTGATGATGAAATAGGATTTTTCTTTAATACCGTAAAAACAATACAGGAAACATTAAATAATTTTGCGGTTAGAAGATAAATAAATATGGTAGAAGAGCTAATAGATCAGAAAGTAGAATTAACGCAAAAAGGGACAGTACGAAAAAGAAAACCTAAACAAACTATATACTACTTTACGCAGGATACAGAAGATGCAATAGTTGAATATTTAAATACTAATTCAGAATCCGAGAGAAATAGTATATATAATAATAGGATAGATTATGCTTTCCATAAATTAGCAGAAAATATAATACATACTTTTAAATTTTATTATACTGAAGTAAATACTATTAATGAGTTAAAGCATGAAGTAGTATGTATCTTATTAGAAAAACTACCTAAGTATAAGCAAGATAAAGGTAAGGCATATTCCTATTTCGGAACTATAGCTAAAAGATATTTAATAGTTTATAATACAAATAATTATAAAAAATTAAAAGGTAAGGCTACATTATTAGAGGTAGATGATGATAAAAGTATAACTGATAATTTAATAAAAGATCAAGAATCTATACTAGATTTAGATTCTCAAGAATTACAATTTATTAATCGATATATTAAGTATGTAGACAATAATCTTTTTAAAATATTTCCTAAAGAAAAAGAAGCTAAAGTAGCAGATGCAATAATGGAATTATTTAGAAAAAGAGAGAATATAGATATATTATCTAAGAAAGCAATATACATATATATTAGAGAGATTACCGAATCTACTACTCCTGTAATAACTAAAGTAATAAAAACCTTAAAGGATATATACATTAAATTATATAATATATATCTAGATAAAGGTTATGTTCCGGAAAATATTTAAATAATACATATTTATTTAAAAACAATTATGGAATTCGATAAAGTAATTTTCGGAAATAAAACTTTTTCTTCATTATTAGAAGATATCTATAAAAATAGTAAAAATAAAGAAAAGCAGATTCGTGATATGATTATCCAGTTAAAGGATATGATAAATGAACCTGGAGATGCAATTATGATGGTTCCACTATTACAAGGATATATGGAAGTAGGAATCAAGAATGATGAAGCATTAATTAAAATGGCTGGTATAGTTCAAAAAGCTATGAATGCTAGTTCTAATACTGATGATGGTAATTTTTTAAGTGATAGGGATAAAGAATTATTATTTGAAGAAATAAAGAGTATAGATAAAGAAATTCCTAGATTAGCTAATTAGAAATGTCTTTTGATAATAATCTATATAATGTAGGCGGAGGAGATAATCAGCAATCATCTCTTATTATAGCTAGAGTAACTGAAATTATTCTAGGGGCTATCGATATAAACGATCCTAATAATAAAGACTTTAAATCAACAGGAGAATGGGGATCGATAGGATGTATAAAATTTAGTATATTATATAATAACAGACAAGGTAATAGTAATAATAGTTATTCTAATTTAATAGCAAGGCCTTTATTCTCTAATATAAAACAATATCCATTAATAGGTGAAATAGTACTAATAATACCTGGTCCGTCAAATGGTTTAAATGATAGTAAAAGTAAACAAGATTACTATTATTATCCCCCTTTTAATACCTGGAACTCTGTTCATCATAACGCTTTTCCTGATCTTAGAGAATATGCAGAATATATAATCGATAATAAAGTTCAATACAATCAAGTATCAGATGGAAATACTCAAGGTACTGATGCTGATACTAGTATAGAATATCCACTAGGAAAAACATTTAAAGAAAAAGATATAAGAGATTTATTACCTTTTGAAGGAGATTTTATATTAGAAGGTAGATGGGGTCAATCTATAAGATTCGGAAGTACTGTAAAAGAAAAATCAGGTTTATCATTCTGGAATAATCCTAAATCACCAAATAATAATAATACTGGATCTAATAACAATGATCCTATACCTAATAACGGCGATCCTATAATTATAATATCTAATTATAGAGGAAAAACATCTTTTGATGCTAAAGAACCATATATTCCTACAGTAGAGAATATAAATAATGATGGAAGTATGATAGTTCTAAGTCATAATCAGCAAGTACAAATAAATGATCTACAGTTATATCCTTTAAAATCATTTAGTACAAAAGTTAAAATTACATCAGATAATGTTGTAACATTACAGCCGATATATAAGAGTAATTATAAGACTTCACCACAAGAACAGGATAAAAAAGAACTTAATGCGTAATTATGGCAGAAAAATACATTCCAGAATTTCCATATAAAGGTGACCAAGCAATAATAATGTCCGGAAGAATAATATTTAATTCTAATGATGATTCTATATTTTTGTTCGGAAAGAGCGCTATAGGTTTATCTAGCCTAGGGGAAGTTAATATAGATTCAATACAAGGAACAACTATTAATTCACCTACAATACAACTAGGTTTAAATGCAAAAGATTCCGGAGAACCTTTAGTTAAAGGATATCAAAACAATTTGTTATTACTAGACTTAGTAGGAGCGTTAAGTGAACTATGCATTAGTCTTAGTAATATTTCAGAAACAAATTTTCATTTAAATATTCCAGGAATTAGATCTAAAGCTCTAGTTGTAGTTGATACAATTAAGCAAATTAGAGATGTTATAGAAGTAGAAGGTAATTTATCTAAAAAAACTTATACATTATAATGGCAACTCAACCGGTAAATAATAATCAAGATAGACAGCAAAGGTTTGAGGAGGCACTTGCTAAGAAAGCATTAAAAAATCCTACTGTAGCTGCAGGAATACAATCACGAATAACTCTAAGACAAGAATATCAAAGAAATTACGAGGCGAAACAGCAAAGTAATCAAGATAACGGTAAAGGATTTGAAGGGTTTATAACGAGAACTGGCGATGCTCTTACGAATATAGATATTAAAATAAATAAGATTTATAAAGGAGATCGTGCAAGTAAAGGAATTAAAATACCTGGAAGAGAAGAAAAGATAAAAGGAGTAATAAATTTTTTATATTTTCTTAATGATATTGATTTTTGTAATCTAACAAATTATATATTAAATAACCTAGTATTAAGAAATAGTAATGAACAACCTAGTAAGGCAGAGATAGCTGTAAATTTCCTGCAGGATAAAGCAAAAAATGCATTAAAGGTAATCGATACAGTATTTATAGATTCAGATCAAATATTAAATAATGCAATCTCTAACGGGGATAAGGTTATTCTATTAGTAGATATAGAACGTATAGGGAAAGCAGGAAAAACTATTACTGTAGATGATAGTAATATATCAGAACTAAGATTATCTATTAATTCATATACAAGAGAGAATACCAAATTCAAGAAGACTATATTAACAGTAAGTACTGTTCTAAAAGAAATTAATTCTCTTGTAAGTGATCCTGATTTAATATTTCTTATACCTAAATTACGTAGCAGTAATGGTTTTCTAGGAGATTATATAGCTAAAATTGATAGTACATATTCTCTAGAAAGTATACCTAATGAAGATGTAAGATTATTACTAGATAAATTAAAGCAAATAAGAAGTATATTATCTCTTATAGTTGGTATAAGTTCTGCAGGAGATGCTTTGAGAGCTATTCAAGGTGCTACAGGTTTAAAAATCGATCAGCAGGTACAAAAAATTCAAAAATTCTTAAACGTTAGTAATTTAATACCAGTAATAAAAGGCTTATTACAGTTAATAAAAAATATAAATAACGGATGTAAGGAAATATTAAAAGCTATTAAACTAATAACTACTATAACTAATATAGCTGCAGCTATAATGAGGGTATTAAAAAAAGTTGTAATATTATTCGATAAATTATTTCTCCCACTAATATTTGGAACATTTTCTGTAGTATCAATATTAAATGGTGTAAAATCAAAAATAGAACTTCAAATAGAAAGAATTATAAAAGTTATAGAAGAAGTACAGAAATTAATACAATTAGTAGCAGGTATAATTAGAAGTATTTTATTCAAATTACAAAGTATATCAACTCAATTACAAATATTACAAACTAATCTAGAATCATGTAATTCAACTGATAACTCTCCTTTAATTGATGAAATTAAAAATGCTAGAAATGAAATTATATCTAATATAAATGAACTAGATACATATAGTTCTTTATTTGAATCTGCTCAAAATAATAACAATGAATCAACATATGGTTCTTTTATACTTAAAATTCAAGAAGAAGAATTAGTAGATAACGGTAAAACATTAAAAAGAAGAAGAGGAATTGCATTAGATAACGTTGGTGTATTAATAGAGCAGACTGATCTTACATTTGCTACAGATACAAGAGTAATTTTTGAAGAATTAAAATTAAAACTTCAACGTAAAGGAGTAGATACAATTTACGGTGGAGGAACTGGATACCCTGAAATAGATGCACTATTAAGAGAAACACAAGGAGATGAAGATCCATTTAGTCAGGAAGAAACAGATCAACTAGATTCAGATGAATTAGAGATAAAAAATGATCTTGATGATGCTTTAAATTCAATTAAGGGTATGGGTAAGCTTAGAAGAAAAGTAAGAAGTAAAGTAGAAGCATCTAAACAGGCACTTGCAGAAGGAATAAAACAAGGAAAAATAAACCCAAATAATAGTGTCAGTACTGCATTAACTATATCACCCGAGCCTACCCCAGTAGATAATACTAAACCACCTGCAACAAACTCAGCTGATATATTATCTAATGAAGATAGAACGAATATTGAAAATAAAATATTAGTATATAGAAGACAATTAATATTGAATAGACTTTCACCTTTTAGAAAATTAATTGAATCTAAAATAAAAATGTTACAAGAAAAATTAGAAAAAGATAGAAGAGCTAGGGGTTAGTAATAAAAATTTTAATCAAACTATTTATAATATATGAGTAAATTAGATGCTTTAAGAAAAATTATTAGAGAAGAAGTTAGGACAGTAGTTAGGGAAGAATTAAAATTCTTTATGAAAGAAAATAATTCTAATATAGATAACCAACCTGTTAACAAAACTTATGCTAATACATTAAAAGAAGAAATAATAAAAAGTAAAAAGGTTAAGATAGAACCTACAGGAGATCCTATATTAGATTTACTAAATGAAACTCAAATGAGTATGACTAGCGAGGATTATAGAACAGTATTTAACGGAGAGAGTCGTGCAGTACAAGGATTTCCATCAATGATGAGTAATAATTCATTCGAAACACCGGTAGTTGAAACAGTAGATCAAATGCTAGCAACAGCAAGACCTGCAACAGATGTAACTCAAGTAAATATTGATGCAGTACCAGATTTTTCAGCATTAATGAAAAATATGAAAGATAAAGGGCAGTTATAATGGCTTATCAGATAAGAAATATTAACCCGTTAGATTTACAGCCTAGTACCGGTATAGGGGTATCAATACCCTTTAGCTCTAAATCTGTTTTTAATACCGTATATACAACTCAGGAACAAACTAAGTATAATATTATAAATTATCTATTAACTGGAAGGAGAGAAAGAGTATTTGTACCTAGTTTTGGAGCAGGATTAAGAGATTTACTATTTGAAAATATAGATAGAGATAGTATAAGTCAAATAGAGCTGAGCGTAAAAAGCGGTTTAGAAATAAACTTTCCTAATATAATTGTCGATCAATTATATATAACATCTGAAGTTGATAATAATTTACTAAATCTATACGTAAGTTACAGAATAAATAATACAGGATTAACAGATGAAATAAATATAAACTTCCAAAATGGCTGATAGTAATAAAAATATAACATACCTTAATAAGGATTTTACTGATTTTAAATCAGCATTAATAGAGTACGCGAAATCGTATTTTCCTACTGCTTATAACGATTTTTCTTCTGCTTCACCAGGTACCATGTTTATTGAAATGGCATCTTACGTTGGTGATGTATTATCATTTTATATGGATAATCAGATTCAAGAAACATTCCTTGAATATGCAAAACAGAAAGAAAATTTATATTCTCTAGCTTATATGCTAGGTTATAAACCTAAGGTAACATCAGCAGCAACCGTAGATATAGAAGTATATCAATTAATTCCATCAACTGGTCCTGCTACCAATAAAACTCCTGATTATAATTATGCATTAATCATAAATGAGAATATGCAAATTAAATCATCTACAATTAAGAATGCAACATTCATAATACCTGATAAGATTAATTTTGCTGTAGAAAACTCTATGGATAAAACAGATATATCAGTATATTCATATGACGGCATAGGTGATCCTTTATTTTATTTATTGAAAAAAACTAGAAAAGCCTTATCAGGAGAAGTTAAGACAGTTAGTTTTTCTTACGGAACTGCTGAAAAATTTATAACATCTTTAATACAAGATACAAATATTATAGAAATAATAGATGCATATGATAGTGACGGTAATAGATGGTATGAAGTTCCGTTTTTAGCTCAAGATACAATTTTTGATGATACATTAAATGTTAGCAATAATGATCCTAATTATAGTCAAGAATCTAATATTACACCATATATATTAAAATTAAAGAAAGTTCCTAGAAGATTCGCAACTAGAGTAAAATCTAATAATTCATTAGAATTACAATTCGGTTCAGGTATAAATCAAAATGCTGATGAAAGCGTACTACCAAATAGTTATAATGTAGGTATAGGTTTAATAGATGGATTATCAAAAATTAATACTGCTTTTAATCCTAGTAACTTTACTACTACAGAGACATATGGTTTAGCACCAACAAATACTACATTAACAGTTAGATATTTAGTAGGAGGCGGAACCCAAGCTAATATTCCTAGCAACCAATTAAACACAGTACAATCATATTCATCTAGCTTTTATGGAGGAATAGTAGATGGTGTATTATCAAATCAGATATTACAATCAATACAAATAAATAATCCAACCCAGGCAGTAGGCGGCGGTGACGGAGATACTATAGAGCAGATAAGATTAAATTCAATATCTCAATTTCCTACACAAATGAGAGCAGTTACTCAGCAAGATTACGCATCACTATCATTATCTATGCCAGGTAAATACGGACAAATATCTAAAGCATTTGTTACTAAGGATGATATAGTATTTAAACAAGATGTAAACAATAATAACGATTTAGTAGATCCGCTATCAACTAGTATTTATGTATTAGGTTTTAATGAAAATAAACAGTTAATAGCACCATCAGACTCATTAAAGCAGAATCTTAAAGGCTATTTATCGCAATATAGAATGTTAACTGATTCGATAAATATAAAAAATGCCTTTATAATTAATATAGGTGTAGATTTTGATATTATACTAAGACCTAACTATTCCGGCAGAGATGTATTATTAGAATGTTTAACACTACTTCAAAGCTACTTTAATATAGATAATTGGGAAATAAATCAGCCTATAATACTATCCGAAATATATACCATGCTAGATAATGTTTCCGGAGTACAAACAGTTAATAATGTTAAAATAACTAATAAATCCGGCGAAGAATTAGGATATTCTAAATATAGCTATGATATACAGTCTGCTACCTTAAATAACGTAGTATATCCATCACTTGATCCTTCAATATTTGAAGTAAAAAATCTACAAAGTGATATTCAAGGTAGGATTGTAACTTTCTAAAAATAAGTGTAAAAACTAAAGCTTTTTATATTTATATTATATAAAATAACTATAAATGGCCGTTTATAAAATATTTCCAAGTAAAGATGCTTCAATATATTCACGATATCCAGGTATAAACGCCGGAAGAGATGAAATATTAGAAATTAGCGTTAAAAATAATACAAGCTACGACGGTGCAACTGTAAATGTAGGAAGTACTAGTTTTGATGATATTAGAAGATCATTAATAAATTTTACAACTAATGATTTAAATACATTAAAATCTTTTAATTCATCATCTTTTAACGCTAATTTAAGATTATATCTAGCTAACGCTGAAAATCTTTCTCAAGATTATATAATAGAAGCATATCCACTAACCCAGGATTACACAATGGGTACTGGTAAATTTAATGATAATCCTAATCCATTAAATGGAGTATGTTGGACTTCACCTGGACCTACTGGTTCGACCCCGTGGGATAAAACAACAGGAACTGAAAGCTATCTCTATACTTCAGGGGGAGGAGTTTGGAATCAAACATATAAAGCAACTCAAAGCTTTAATTACATAGATAATAAAGACATAAACATTAATATTACAAGTACGGTTGATAAATGGTTTAGCGGATCACTATCAAACTATGGAGTAATACTTAAACATTCATCATCAATAGAGCTTAATACAGGATCCTTTATGGTACTGAATTATTTTTCTATGGATACACATACTATATACCCCCCTTGTTTAGAATTTAAATGGAATGATTTTTCTTATAATACAGGTAGTATTAGTAACGGCACTATAACAAACGATAATTTTATAATCAACGTAACTAATAATCCAGGAGAATTTAATCAAAATACTAAATACAGCTTTAAGATAAAAGCAAAAGATAAATTCCCTGTAAGACAGTTTACAACATCATCAGTATATCTTAATTGGAAATATTTACCAACATCATCTTACTGGGCAATACAGGATTATAAAACATCAGAGATGATAGTTGATTTCGATACAAATTATACTAAAATAAGTGCGGATAATACAGGTAATTATTTTACAGTATATATGAACGGATTACAACCAGAGAGATCTTATAAATTATTAGTAAAAACTATTTTAAATAATTCTGAAGAAATAGTTGTAGATAATGATAATATTTTTAAAATTATTAGATAATGTCTCAAGAATTAAATCTTTATAGAGAAGTATATGGTCAAAATACATATACTAGAGTAGTTGATACTCAATTTAGAGAGCTTATCGATCCCGTAGATGAGCAGGTTATCGAAGATGTTAGTGTAGAACAATTCTTTGAATTATACGAACAATTATTTCTACAAATACCAGTAAACGGGGAATTAAATTCACACGAATATCTAGTTATGAGAAGTTCAGAATATCTAGGTGGGGCTGTAATTACAAATAATGAAAAAGCATTATTAGAAGAGATTAACAGTTTAAGACAGCAGTTATTAGAAACTAATACAAGCTTAATAGATATAGCTAAATTAACATAATGGAAATAGTAAACGTAAATTATTTAGGTTCTAATCCCGAATATCAAGAATATAGTAATAAGGATACCTCTCTTATTACAGGTAATATTATATCAAGAACTTTCGGGGAAACTGATGATTATATAGAATATTTTATATATGATCTTAATAATAATTTATTAACATCAAATTATAACGTTAATAGTTATGTTATAAAAAATAGCGATGCAGTAAATCCTACTGGTAATATATTATTATTAAATCCTGATAAAGATATACAAGATGAAGGCTTTGATAGAGGTGCCGTAAATATTACATATAATTTCTTTAGAAAATTATTCAATAGTAGTGAATTAAGTAGATTTTGGATTAATGAATTATCAACAGATAGAACCGAAATAAGAGTATCTAGACAGGATTTATCTAATGACGAGTTAATACAATTATTTAATGAATACGATTTAAATATATCCAATAAAACCTATTATCCAGACTTTTATTTAAATTTCGGTGATAATAAAATAGTAATTGGAGTAAACGTAGCATATACTCTAGTAAATGAAGAATCAGCCTTATTAATTAAATTATATGAACCGCTACCGTCAGAGCTAGGAAATAAAGATACATTCTGGATAGTAGATAAGCTATCTGAACCAGCTACATATAATATCGATATTCAGATTCCGGCAGAAGCAGTCGTTACTACTGAAAGCTTAAGAGGTCCTAATTATAATGTTGAAGTATTAAATAAAGTAGGTCAAATAACAGATTACCAATCATTAAGTACCTTCTATACAGGATCATCATTAACATCCTATCAGCAATTAAAAAGCCTTACAGAAGAAAAGGGAATAGACATAAATGTAGATTATACAAATTTTAATAATTTTATACACTTCTCTTCTGCATATGAGAGAATATATAATTTTGCATATAAAATTCAATTAATAGAAAGTTACAATTCCGATTTAAATTCACTTAATAATATATTTCAGAACACAAATACAGTATCAGGTAGTAGATCTGTATTACAAAATAAAATAAATGATATTATTGAGAAATTCGATGGATATGAATATTACCTGTATTATGATTCCGGATCTGCTTCATGGCCTAAATCTACGAATACGAAGCCTTATCAACTATATGCATATGCAAGTAGTCAAGTTCAAAACTGGCTAGGAAGTGAAAATACCGTACCTACGGCAGTAACTCAAAGTATTTTATATTCAGCATCTTTACATGATTTAAATAACAAAGATTGGTTATTAAATACAGTACCGGAATATTTAAAGAGCGATCCTAATAATCAGCCTTATCAAATATTCTTAAATATGATAGGTCAGCATTTTGATAATATATGGTTGTACATTAAAGATATAACTAATAGATATAATGCTGAAAATAGCCTAGATAAAGGAATATCTAAAGATGAAGTCGCGGATGCGTTAAAATCTCTAGGTATAAAATTATACACAAATACCAGTATATCTAACAATATATATGATTCAGTATTAGGAGTAGGTCCTCAAGGTCAGATACTACCTAATACCGGATCTGAGTTAATTACAAATTACGTAACTACTTCAGTAAATTTACCGTTAGATGATATATCTAAAGAGAATTATAAAAGAATATATCATAATTTACCATACCTACTTAAAACTAAAGGTACAAAAGTAGGTTTACAGGCATTAATAAACTGCTTTGGAATTCCGGATACTATACTAAGAATCAACGAATTTGGAGGATCAGATAAAATCAGAACAACATCCGATCAAATACAGGATGATTATATGGTATCGTACTATAATACAGGTTCAGATAATATATTTTTACCTTGGGGACCAGTTAGGTATAATTATTTAAAAGATGGAAACACTAACAAAGTACCAGATACTATAGAATTTAGTTTTAGAAATATACAAGGAATACCTACAACATCTAGTTTATATACGCAATCTTTATTTGTAAAATCATTTAACGGAACAGGTACTAACCGATTTGATCTCGGAATAAATTTAAGATATAATCCTGCAACAGCAATTTCTGGTACTCTATCACAATATAATGGTGAACTAAGATTATATCTACTTAGCGGATCAGGTACTGCCCCATCTACAATAGATAGAGAATATATAAAAACTCCGCCAATAACGTTACCATTTTTTGATCCAACACAATGGTGGACAATAGCTGCCGTTAGAGATAGTGGGTCAGTGCAGACAACGTATACTCTATATGCAGCTAATGCATTGTATAATGAAGAAGGAGGAACTAATATAGGATTTCAAGCATCATCTTCTTTTATAGTGTCTGGAGCTCTATCTTCTAGCTATAATAATAACTGGACCGGGTCTTCCACTAATAGAATATGTGCAGTATTAGGTGGTAGAAATAATAATACAGTATTATCACCTAATAATACTAGATATCAAGGATTATTAAAAGAATTTAGATATTGGTCTGAACCTCTATCAGCAAGTGCTATATTCGAACATGCTAAAAATTTAAATTCATATACAGGTAATGAACCGACATCTTCATTATTTAATCTTATCTTTAGATTACCTTTAGGAGATGCTAGAGATTTTCCATCCGGAAGTCAAACTATATTTAATCCATACGATAATTCTTTATTAAGAAGATATAGTATGTATGAAGAGATACTATCATCCTCTCACCCGGCAGTAAGCGGTACATTTTTCGTAAATAATACATATCCGGCATTCTCCAACATAGGTTCAATAATATCTCAATCTGCCGCATTAAATGTTAACGTAAGTTTTGGATTTTTCCCTACATCAGGTAGTAAAATATTTGTTTCTGAACGGAGATATAATTTATTATCAACACCTTCTACAGGATTAAATCAAAAGGTAAATAATAAAATCAATGTATTAGAGCAGGAATATTTAGATGAAAACGTATTATCTAGAGATATTAGCGTTCAGTTATTTGATTATAATATTAGTAGAAATTCTCAAGACATAGAAGTAGGTTTTTCACCATCAGATCTCATAGATTATGATATAACCAATCAAATAGGATACTTTAATATTGATGATTATATCGGTAGTACATCCGATTTATATACTGATAATTATCCTGATTTAGATAATTTAAGAAAAACATATTTCCAAAAATATATCAGTTCATTTAAATTATGGGATTTTGTAAGATTAATTAAATATTACGATAATTCATTATTTAAAATGATAAAAGATTTTGTTCCTGCAAGAGCAAATCTATCAACAGGTATAATTGTTAAACCGCATATCTTAGAAAGATCCAAATATAAGAGAAACGAACCACAGGCTAGTTATACTCAATACAGTCAATCTATAGATATGATTGAAATTACCGGTTCAAATCCTCAAGGAGTATTCTTAAATACAGATTATGTACAGTACTTATCATCATCAGTAGGTATTTTAACAAAAAGCTTTACAGATGAAAGTCAGCCTTTTACGGGTGAATTCGGAGGTACAGAGTTTGAACCAATAAACTCTCAATTCAATCAGTATGAAGTATCTAATATGTCATCAAATACTTCATCTTATTATATTACCTATTCATTAAATCCGTTATTAAATAACGTATCCTCTAGTGTTAAATCTAATTTTTTACTTGATATAGATTATTCATATAATCCTAACATACCAACTAATAACGGATTAATAACACAATCCTTTAATCAATATATTAATAGATCTAACGATATAAATTATACAGGATTAAATTCTCCTGCAGTACCTTTTGCCGAAGTACAAGATTATAATTACAACTTATTCAGCTATATAAGTTCTAGATATTCCGGGTCTAAGGTAAGCAGTTTATTATATAATGTATATACACCGCCTATTGGAGATTATCCTGGAGATCAATCCTACGGTCAAAATCCGGCTATAAATCACTACTCAGGTAAAATAGGATTATTTTCAGGATTGACAACAAGCTCATTTTTTGATAATAAAACTCAAATATCATTATTATATCTATTAGATATAAATGGTGATTATATAAATTTAAATAAGAATAATACTAATATATTTGAAGTACAGAATACATTTAAAGAAGATACATTAACTCTAGATTTATTTGATCCTAAACAGTACGGTAATCAAATAAAAAGTAATGGTGTAAAGAATATATATAGTGTAGGGTATGATTTTACGCCTATATTTTATACATCCGGGACTATAGGTACTATGAGTTTTGATGTATTAAACGATACAGGTAGGGCTGATACGTATTACTATACTCCTCCTGCCGGTATTATAACAGTTACACCTTATAATACAGCAAGCGTTAGTGTAAACAGTCAAAACTGGTATAGTTTTTATAATTTGTATAGAACAGGATCGGCCGGTAATAACTTTACTACTAATGAATTTAGAGTAGGAACACTAACTGCAGGTAATGTAACTAATTCATATTTTCAACCTTCAGCTTCAGGTTATTATTCTTTTTATAATAATATTAATTTTCTCGTATCAACAACTCCTAGTGAAACTATTACAGCAAGATTAAGAATATTTAAAACCGGATCCGGAGGTCTGCAGGTACAATCTGATATTAATAATACTTTTTCCGGAGGAACATCATATTATCAAGGAATACGCTATTATCCATCTCTAGGGTTTAGTATATTAGAAACTCTTCCCGCCGTATTAGGACCATTATTATCAGAATTAAAAATTGGATTTTCACCACCTGTATCAATAACAACAGGATTTACAATAGATAGATTAAGGATACGTTATGAAGGTTCAGGAATAGAGGAAATAATATATGATGTACGCGGTACAGGTTATTATCTAATAGAAATACCCGTCCTGGTAGAACAGGCCGATGAAGGACCTATATCACTTACATCAACATTAGATAGTCTATATATAGATTATGCTAATAATGAAAGAGTAGAATTTCAATTATTACTATCATCATCTGACGGATCCCTACCATCTGTATTTTTAACAAATGCAACACTATATAACAGTGTTGTAGGCTCCGGAGGAGATATACCAATTCTTAACGGTTCTCAATTTTATCTAGGAATAGATGTTACCGGTCAAAATAATAAATTAATATTAACAGGATCTATAGCAAGTTTTTATTCAGATAATATTGGTAGTCCTAGTTCTATATTTTTACCCTCAAATTCTAACCTATACAGTAGATACGGTGATGTTACAGATACATTTGTATTAGAAGGAGGAGATAAAATATTATTAAAATTAAAAAATAGGACATCATTTGATGAGTATGATGTAATAGATACAGTCAAAATAGATAATAGTAGGGCAGAAATAACAGTTCAACCTACCCTACCTTCGAATTTATTAAGCGGATCTAATGATGGAAATTTAAATTCTATAATTTTCCTTAAGAAAAAAGAAGATGAAACATCAATATATATTAACTATACTAAACCTCAAGGAAAAACCTCTTTTGGATTTTCTATACCAGAAGATATAAATCCTAATGTATTAGAGAATATTGATACGATAACTAAGGAAATTCAATCTAAGAAATTAATTAATGATGTATCTGATCCGCTAAATCAATTAAACGGTGGTGATTTTTAACAGTTGGTAATAATTTTAAAATTATTTATATTTATAATATATACTTAAAACAATATGGGATATTTAAATAATACTAGCGTAATAGTTGACGCAATCTTAACTAAAAAAGGTAGAGAACTATTATCAAGAAATGATGGTTCTTTTACAATTACTCAATTCTCACTTTCTGATGATGAGATAGATTATACAATGTATAACCCTTATCATCCTTCAGGATCGGCTTATTACGGTGAAGCTATCGAATCAATGCCTGTTTTAGAAGCATTTCCTGATGATAATCAGATAATGAAATATAAGCTATTAACTCTACCTCGAGGTACAGCTAAAATCCCTACTTTAGATTTAGGATACTCTTCTATTATTTTAAAACAAGGTGCTTCCCTAGCTATTACTCCTCAAACATTAAATTATTTAGGAGCTAATTCTACATTTGAGCAATCAGGGTATATAGCAACTATAGGTGATGTAAGAACAATGTCATCATTTACAGGTACAGGTATTAATACAGCAGAAGCTACTAATGCTAATACAACTACTACTATAGGTACTAACGTAAGTAAAACAGTTATAGGAGCTACTATAAATCTAACCGCTACTACAATTAATACATTATTTGGCAGCCTTACTCAGCTACAAACCAACCTTATAATTACAGGTAGAGATTCAGGAGCTAGAATAACAATTCCTATTACAATCACTAAAACACAATAAAAAATAAAATATGAGCTTTGTATCAATAGATTCAACCGATTTCGTAGTTAGTTCAGATTCAGTAACTGCACCAGCCTGGAGTAACAACGCAACAGTATTAACTACTTTTGCTACCGCAAGTACTATATCTAATTCTCCTTCATTCTACGTCGACGTATATTCTTCTGCAAGCGTTGCAACAGGTCCTGAGTTCGCTATAACATATGGTAATCTTACAGGTTTAGGTTCAGTATATTATAATTCTATCGTAACTGATGAGAGTCCTTCTAGGACCATATACGGTCAATATAGAACATTAGTTTACGGAGATGAAAATACAAACTTTAATTTCGGAACAGGTAACTCTAATGCTCAAGATATATATGTAATTAATGTTAATAGAAGTAAATATAAAGAAAAATTATTTTTATCAACATTTAATTTATATGTTAGCGGTACAACAGGTGTTAATAGAGTGCAGTTAACTAATAATAGTGCAGTTACAACAACTACTACTTTTTTAGACTGTGGTAGAGTATACGATATCGTAAGCGGAAGTAACGGTACTCCTACAACAGCTATTCCGGCAGGTGGATCTACAGCAGGATATACAGCTTTAGGTTCTTATGGATTATTTTTACCTGATGTAGGTTTAATGGTATTAAATCCGGCAGCATTGAATTTAAGTGCGGCAAGCGGCGGTATAGCTTTAGGTACTCTTACCGGCTCTAATACTAATAATACTAACTTCCTTAAACTATACGAAGCTATAAAAAGAGGAGCAAGTGTAGCTACTAATACAGGATTCCAATTAAACAGTGAAGAGACTATATCTTCAAATTTTATATTTACTAGAATAAAAAATGCTGATTTTAACTATACAACTAATCCATCTATGATTAGCGGTAGCGGGGATTTAGTATATTCTACTTTTATTAATAATCCGCAAACATATATTACAACTGTAGGATTATATAATGATAACGAAGATTTATTAGCAGTTGCTAAACTATCAAAACCATTAGTAAAAGACTTTACTAAAGAATCTTTAATAAGAGTTAAACTAAACTGGTAATAAAAATGAACTATGGGTTCAGCAACCAAAACACTAAAAACATCAGATATCTCCGCATATCCGTTTAGAGTATATAAACAATACACAATACCTAGTTCTTCGTATGCTTCAAGCAGTATAACTATACTCTCCGGTAGCTACAATATTGATACTAATACACCAGTATCACAAAGCCTTATTAACTATAATTCTTTAAAGCAATTATATTACGCAGGATATATAACATCTTCTATACAAACTAATAATATAAGCGCCTCGTATTATGACAACTATATACAATCTACTGCTGCTTCAGGTACGATAGAATATGAATATAGATACTTTCCTACAGACACCGGTTCTAACATATATACTATATCTATTCCACATATACTTTTCGGAGAACAGATAAAACCAAAATCTTTTATATTAAGTAGAGGAGTAGCCGGAGTAACCGGTTCACTATATGTAGTAGATGATGGAAACGGTAACTTGTTAGATATAAATAATTTATATTTATTATATGTTAATAAAGGGTACGTTTTAGAAGGCTATATAACAGGTTCCGAAGAAACACCTTATGTAGGAAATATATTTTACGCTCACGGAATCGCTTCTATAACTAATCAAACTTACGTAACTTCTAGTACAATAGTTTCATCATCTATATCGTATAAATCTACTAATACTATATATGAAAACCAGATTAGATGTCATGTAAGTGAAAATGAGTTTAACCTTACTCAAAACCCAACATCAGTATCAGGAAGCAAAGGCGATTACTATTATTATATTACCGGGTCTGATTTTAATCCATATGTAACAACAGTAGGATTATATAATCCAAGTAATGAACTACTTGCTGTAGGTAAATTAGCCCAGCCCTTTAGAATGCCTTCAAATACAGATGTAACATTTATAGTAAAATACGATAGTTAATGAAAGAATGGTTATATGTGAGTGAGAAAGATAATACTTGCTCTATCAAATCCTTAGAGGATTTTCCTGAAAATTGTATAGGATTTATTTATCTTATAAAAAATCAAACAACTGGTAAGATTTATATAGGTAAAAAATCTTTATACTCAAATACAAATAAAAAGCTTACTAAAAAAGAAATAGCCGAGCAAACCGGTCCTGGTAGAAAACCTACTAAAAAACTAGTTACCAAAGAAAGTAACTGGAAAGTTTATATGGGTTCATCTAAAGAGCTTTTAGCTGATATTAAAGAAACCAGCGAAGATATATATGAGAGAAATATATTACATTTCTGCTTCAGTAAAAAACAGTTAACATATTATGAAATTAACTACCAAATGAAATATAATGTTTTAGAGGTAGATTCTTATAACGATAATATCTTAGGTAAATTCTATAGAAAAGACCTAATTTAGTTTGAATATCGAAGATTTATTCTTATATTTAAGCCATGAATAACTCTATGGTTTTACTCGGCTTCGTAGAAAGCGTATTAGATAAGGGGAAACATACCTCTAGATCTAATTATGCTTTTCATTGTCCTTTCTGCCATCATCATAAGCCTAAATTAGAGATCGATTTAAATACTAATTCTAAAGGTGTAAATACCTGGCATTGCTGGACTTGTGATGCTAAGGGTAAATCTCTGTTCTCTCTATTAAAAAGAATGGATGTCTCTAAGGATAAGATAAATGAACTACAATCTTATGTAAAATATTTACCCGCCGGGAGAGAAGAGGAAACTAGGGAAGAATTTAAAGTAGAGTTACC
>Ga0209550_10001629_pt1 | contig 21576 bp, 13 predicted proteins | sample LauGreSuBDMM15SN_2_FD_187567 | JGI IMG/M metagenome (GOLD analysis project Ga0209550, IMG submission 187567) | Freshwater lake microbial communities from Lake Michigan, USA - Su13.BD.MM15.SN (SPAdes) (version 5) | ecosystem: Environmental > Aquatic > Freshwater > Lake | place: Lake Michigan... | reverse complement strand
TTCACCTTCGGTATTTGTATCCGTCGCGAGTTATCGTGATAAATATTGCACGCGAACTTTAGAATCGATGTATGAGAATTCCTCCAATCCTTCCAATTTATTTGTGGGGTTATGTATTCAAAATGATACAGGGGATGAACCCTGTTTTCTGAAGAATCCAGCTTTAGCTGCTTATAAACATAATATCCGTACCATCAATTTAACGCATTATGAAGCCAAAGGACCTACTTGGGCGCGTTATCTTTGTACTACCCTGATGCAAAACGAGGACTATTTTCTGCAAGTGGATTCGCACACCTTGTTTGACAAAGACTGGGACGCCAAATTGATTGCGATGGTTACCGATATTAAATCGAATACTCCTTCCAAAGATGTGGTCCTGAGTCATTATCCTCCTTTATATGAAGAATATGGCAACCCCAACCGCGATAAAAAAACCGTGGATACCATTTGCCAATCCTTTTTCAATGAACGTGGAATGGTTTCGTTTTTAGGCGCGGAGGGGGTGGATATGAAAAAACATAAATATGTGCAAACACCGCATATTGCCGCAGGTATGTTTTTCTGTGAAGGGAAATGCATCAAAGAAGTTCCCTATGACCCCCATTTACCCAATTTATTTGTCGGTGAAGAAATTCTACATTCCGCGCGTGTTTGGACCGCAGGATATGATATTTATACGCCGAATGAAAATGTGGTATATCATTTATATACACGTGCCGACCAACCACATATTTGGGATGATAAAAAGGATTATAATGACGAGGATGCATTTAATAAAGCGAAAATGATATTGGGGTTTGAGAATAATTTAGACGAAAAAGTGCCAAAACATGTGAAAGCCAATTTAGACAAATATGGATTAGGGAAAAAACGAAGCTTGAAACAGTTTTTCGAATTTGCGGGAATTGATGCGGCAAATAAACGAATCTATAAGAATTTCTGTCCTCAACATAATGGAATAGTGAAAACCGATGAATCATATATAGCCAAAACAGAAAGAGAAAAAATGGAGAAAATGATGGGGAAAAAGGAAAATTTCAGAGAAGGGAAGAAATCGATGAGAGATGAAGATGAGGAAGAGGACGAGGATGGTTTCAGAGGTAGTAGGGAAAATTTCAGAGAAGGGAAGAAATCGATGAGAGATGAAGATGAGGAAGAGGACGAGGATGGTTTCACTGGAAAAAAGGAATATTTCAGAGAAGGGAAAAAGGGAAAAGACGATGATGAGGAAGAGGACGAAGACGACGATAAAGATGAAAAGAAAAAGAAGAAAAAGAAGAAATCGACAGATGACGATGGGTTTGTAGGAAATAAAGAAAGTTTTGGAGGAATGTCTTCTTCGTTCTCGGTTATGAATTGGTCGTGGAATGTATTATTCAAAATATTTTGGATATTTATTATCTTTGTGGCATGTGTGATTACCTATGAACCTAAAATCATGCATCGTTTTTCGCATTATTTCGGGAAAAACAAAGTGGGTTCCATTTTTGATTTTTTCCGAAGTAAAAAAAATAAGAAATAATGTTTTAGGGTGAAAATATATATCAAACATGATTACGAATTATCAATCCCCTACTTCTAAAAATGACCAACGACTAGATGTATTTTCGTCGTCTTCTTTTACAGACAAATTTTTCAAACCATCCGTGCCCAAAATACCTTCTTCGGAAATGGACCGAATTCCACGCGATTATTTGGAAAGAAACGACGGAATGAATCAAGAAGAGCGTCAAACCGTTTTTTTAGAAAATTCAACGAAAAATACAATGCCTTTACAAATGCATGTTTCCAAGGAAACGAATTTAGGCAAATCGGTCATAGATAATCCTCCTCTTTTGATTGGTAGTATATTGGGAATCGTTATCATGTATCGTGTATTACAAAATTATACTTAGACGGACAAAATCGACTGTAAAGGTATATAGCTTTTTCTCCTATTTCGGGCCAAAAAAATGTCAGAAGCGACGTTTAAAAAAAAGACACAATCCAAATACAATAATAATTCCGTGAGTCAGGGGCCTCAGGGGTTTAGTTTAAATGGAACGCGCCGAAGTCAAGGCTGGGTAGGTCAAGAATTACGTTCCAGAACCTTGGTGCGTACATTGAATCGCGCCGGGGCAAATAGGGGTCATGGAGGTTGTTGTGGGAAATATCCACGGCCTTTTGTGATACCCTCGGAAATCCGTTCGACGGAAAATGCCAATGTGGTGAAACCTTCCGTGCTGAATACGCCTGGAATGATGCGCGAACGTTTCGCTTGGATTTGGCGTCCTGCTCCGCAAACCTCGGTGAAACCGGATGATAATCACGGGGTCGGCGACCAAGGCAGTTATTTACAGTATTTGAATCAAACCACTATTTCTTCGATTGAACAAAATTGTCCATATCAATCCGCGCCTCGTTCTACTGATTTTACGAAATGTCCGAAATTATATTCCAAAACCAATTATAACGGGTTTCATAGTTGTCCAAGTGGGAATAAATCGCTTCTAGGGGTATCAGGTAATTATGAGGAATATAACCTTGGGATTATTAGCGAATGTTCGGCGTTGGATGCGGATTCGAATTTCGGGGTTTCGCGAAACAGTTGTGCCCAATGCCCCATTATAGCTTCCACTGTGTATTAATTTTTTTGGCGGGGAATTTGGGGGTAGATGACTAAAAAGTCTGAGAGGGGGTAGTAGAAAATATTTGGTTGGATAAGATGGAAAATTGAATTTGCGCGCCTTTTCTTGTTTTGTGATTACCTAAAACAAGAAAATACTTTGAGAGAAACCTTTTGAGAAAAATGACAGTCGAAACACGTAGTAGAATCAGTAGCAGTAGAAGCAAACCCAGTGTTGCGAAAACTAGAAGACTTGCCAAAGCATTTGTGGAGAATCGGAATCAGAACCCGAATCGAACCTCTGCTACCAATTATGGCCGCCCGGAATGTAAAAAAGCGGTATGGGAGAAAGGAACCCCGATTCCCAAATTGGACCCCAGAAAGTGGCGTTTATGTGCCATGGGGAAAAAGATTCGTTACACCGGTGGATGGGACATTGACCATATCTTGCCCAAAAGTTTAGGCGGATCCGATGAGATTGAGAATCTACAGCCTTTACATGCGTCCTTGAATCGCAGTATTGGGAATTCATTGGAAAACAAACCGGCTGTGAAACGAATCTGGAACATGGCGCTTAAAATAAAAGTCCGTAAATATCCATCCACGTATGGCAACGCGAGCCAAAAACACCCCGGATTCCGATTGAATTCTTCTTCCATCGGGAAAACGTTCTGGGTAAAACAATGTCCTATTTCCCGTGTTCCTAAACAGGCAACAGTGCTTGCCTATGACAAACAAGAAAAATGGGTAGATGTGCTTTGGATATTTGCCAATTACACCCAACGATTGTTTTTAGATGAGAGTCTGTTTGAACCTATTCAAGAAGGTCGTTCCTCGCGCCGCTAGATAGCATGAGAAAGAGAGAAAAGAGAGACAAAAAGGAGGTAAGAGAAAACGTATAGATATATTTCGATTGGAATTACATAAAATATTCTGAAACCCCATAAAAACCCCCCATAAAACCATCCAGAAGAGAAATGTCCTCTTCGTTTGGTTTTTTAATGACCCGACATGTGAATTCAGAAAAGTCCAACGCTTATTGGCAAGAGGCATATCGGTGTATTCGGGCTATCTACCCGGACGTATTGGTGCTCATCATTGACGACAATAGTCGCCCCGAATATCTGCGAATTCATCCTGAAACCCCTGCTCTGACCAATGTATGGATAATTCAATCGGAATTCCCGGGTCGTGGAGAATTATTGGCCTATTATTATTTTTGGAAATATAAACCACCGTTCGAAAAGGCGGTGGTAATTCATGATTCGCTATTTATCCAGCCCCTTTTTCGCGAATGGTTTTCGCAACAGGTGGCAGAAATTGATACGGTCCGATTCCTATGGCATTTCCCCCATTTTTTCGACGAACCTGCGAACGAAAAAACGTATCTGAGGGCATTGGAATGTTCTCCGAGGTTAATTGAAGACCTAGTATATTTTCATCAGGGGCTACAGAAAGAATGGTTGGGATGTTTCGGAGTCATGTCGGTCATCGATGGCGGTTTTTTGGCGAATTTAGTGGCAAAATATGGTTTGTTTCAATGGTTTCAGATGATATTTTCCAGGAACGAGCGCTATGTGATTGAACGAGTGTTTGCGGTCCTGTGTTGCATTGAAGATAGAGCCGCATGTAAATCCTTGTTGGGAGATATTTATGAAACTCCTCGAAATTTCCATTTTGTCTGGGACGATTATGTAAAAGGGGAGTGGAAAAAAGAGGAGGTAATGACGCGACTCCCTTTGTTGAAAGTTTGGTCAGGAAGATAGATAAAAACCGGGGGGAGGGGGTATGAGGGAATATTGGAAAAAACATAAATACAGAAAGATAAATAATATAACCAATCAAAATGTTTTCTTCCTTTCAAGAAAAAACCTATCAAACCATTGATGCTTTGTTTTCCGGGAAGAAAAAAGGAGACAAAATAGATGGAAAAAAAGAGTCGAACATGGGGGATTCGGAAGCAGAGGGGGCAGTGGATGAATATCCTGCGGTTGTTAAAAATTCAATTGAAATTGAATGTCAAGGAAAGAAATATGCCTATCATTTAGGAGAAGTATTGAATCGTAAATGGTCATCGGATTCTTTCCAGAACCCCAAGCCGAAAGATAATAACATTAAGCGAATGATAAAAGGGGGTGATGGATTGGGAATGGAGGAACAACACGGGGGGAAGGAAATCCAATTACAGTTTTGTTTATTTACAATCAATACAGACGCCATTGTACCATTTTTGGAATTTTGGTTGGTGCCCAATGCGGAAAATGTGCTTGCCTTTCCCCAAACGGTTTTCCAGATGAATGTAATGGAAGGAGGAGACGAAGAAGAAGAACATGCGGCTTTTTTAGATGTGTGTCGTAAAAAAATGACGGAACTGGGTATTTTCACAACGGAAGAAGATGCATTTACGACGGAACGAATGGAACGCGATTATCATGGATTTATTTCTGCTGGGCAAGAGGAGATTGTCTATGTATTTTACCAACTCCGTCCGCCAACCGGTACTGGAAATGGTACCACGGCCATTTTGGATGAAATGTTGAATCGGCATAAAGTATTGGAAACCCCGGTGGATGCGAAATTGCGTAAATTGTTTTATACTTATCCTGAATTATTATACATCTATGGGTCTCCTGTAAGTCCGATTGATTCTTTGGTGTATGGAGAAGATTCCACCTATGACGTTTCCGAAGAAGCCCCTCAAGAAATCCCCTATTGTCTTTATTTATGCCAAGATAAAACGGAATTTTCACAGGATTTTCAAGAAGGTAAGGCGGTGGAAACTATTACCGGGAGTATTCTCCGTGGAATTGAAGAACCACATTACGTTTCGCCAAAAGATAAATATCAAATTGCGTCTTTTGATACTGCTGCTACTGCTGCTACCACAAATGATAAATTGAACCGAACCGAAGATGAACATGGTTATTTTTATTATTTTACGAATGAACTTATGGGAGGAGAGGATGTGAAAGTCGTGAAACGTTATGCAGTTTTCGTATATAATACCGATTACCGTTTGGATAAATATACATTAGATACATTGAAATCCGCGGATTTGGAGAAACGTTTAGTAGGCGGTAGTTTTTGGAAATGGAATTTCAAACTCAGTGATTGGATGAAAGGAGGGGCTCAATATTTACAGTTTTATTATAATCCGGTTGCCGCTAAAAATTTGAAAAATGGAGACATCATAGTGAAAAAGGAATTCACCGAAATCATAAGCGCCTCCAAAAAACGCGGGTCAGAAGTATCTGATTCGGATTCGTCGTCGGATTCAGATTTGGATGTTTCGGAACAAAGAGCAACTCTAGACATTAATCCAGAGCCAGAGTCAGAGGAACCAGAACCTGAGACAAAGGAGCTAGAGTCAGAGGAACAAAAAGCCGTAGAAGATATTCCAGAACCTGAGGAACAAAAAGCCATAGAAGATATTCCAGAACCTGAGGAACAAAAAGCCGTAGAAGATATTCCACAGCCAGAACCTGAGAATTCTGAACAAGAGGCAGTAGAAGATATTCCACAGCCAGAACCTGAGAATTCTGAACAAGAGGCAGTAGAAGATAATACAAACACAGAATATGCAACCGTCTATTTCCAGCGGGATGATATACCATTATGGTGTATCAAACATCGTATTTGTTTCACTTGTTTAAATCCTGAAACCGAACCTGTCACTGAAAGCGAACCAACCATTGAAACCGAACCTGTCACTGAAACTGAACCCATAAAAATTGAAAAAGAAAAATAAACAAATCTTCCCACTACCTATTTAGAAAACAAGAATCTAGACCCCCAAAAATGTCACATCAAATTCAGCCAATCAAAGAACCAGAAATCTTCCGTCAAAATCTCCAGTATAAAATCGGGGAACTTTTCGCCGACATGGATTTAGACACGGAAAAAAAACAATCGATTTCGATGAATGTGGAAAAAGGTATTTATAATTTCACCATCCGTGAATCCAAACTGAAAAAGGTATTATGTAAATGGGAATCACAATTATTTGTGCAAATCTATTTGTCGCGTCTTCGCAGTGTGATGTGGAATTTGGAATCCAACAAGGAACTGAGACAGATGCTTTGTTCGGGGGAAATCACGTCGGAAATCTTGAGTAAAATGACGCATCAGGAATTCCAGCCGGAACAATGGAAAGAAATGATTGAACGTAAAACCATGCGTGATGCATCCAAATTATCAGATAATATGCAGGCTTCTACCGATATGTTTACTTGTCGTAAATGTAGGTCTAAACGTTGCACCTATTACGAGATGCAGACCCGTAGTGCAGATGAGCCAGCGACCGTATTCATTACTTGTTTAAATTGCGGTAAAAATTGGCGTCAATAAATTGCCCGAAGTCGGGGAGGGGCTGTAGATATATTCCACTACCCCTACGAAAAAGAAAGAAAAAGAGGACATAAAAAGGGGAATAAATACTTTTTTGATGTTATTTCTATTATTATTCTTTTCGATAATAGAAATATAACCCACAGAACTTGCCCAAAATGCCGCATCCAAAAATATACATTTTTCAAACCGATAATCGAGGAATGTCTCCGGACTATCCTTTTGAATTTATTCCCAAATCCATTTACGGGAATTGTAAAGTATGTGAGTTGATGGGATGGGAATATGTTTTTCGCGATATGAAACCGGAATATTATCGTGAAAATCATCCGGCCTTGGGGAAAATTTATATGGTGGCAGAATGGGTACGGGAAATTGTATCGGTCGCTCGTGCAGCCTCTGCCGCTGGACAGAAAAATATACAACCCACTTATATGGTATTTTTAGACACCGATGCCTGGGTTCAAGATACTTCCCGATTACAACAATTAATCAAGGACATGGCAGAAATGGGGAAACAGGGCGCCTATTCCCGTGACCCCTATATCCAAAAAAATACCTATATCAATAGCGGGTCGTTCATATTGAAAATCGACGAATATGCCCTGAAAATGTATGAAACTTTGATTGCCAAGGTCCAGGCGGACCCAAGCCGCTTACGTGAATGGCCGTGGGACCAATATTATGTAGCCCAATATATATGGGAGCATCGCGCGGATTTCTTGATTTTCAAGCCGGATATTTTGAATACGGGGTATGGGAAAATATTACGACATAATTGGCATAAAACCTCGCGCAAAATACGGGATGATTTATATTTCCTATGCACTTTTCCAATTATTTTGGACCAATCAGCCAAAGGGGTTGTGGAACATGAATTGGACGACGGAGACTATCCAAATTTAGAAGAGACGGGATATGATTACATGGATTTCGATTAGGGTTATGGGGTTCTGGTTTGAGGTGAAAAAAAGATAAAATTGAATATCTTTCTAATAATATATCTACTTCCATCTCTTGAAACGCGAAAATGGAAATGCAGAAATTACAAAAACCGTCTTATTCTTTTCCGGTGAAATCCATCTTTTGTTTGGAGGGTGGTGAAAAAGGGGGGGAGAACCGAAGATTCCCCAAAATGTTTCGTCAATATACTTTTACTTGCGAACAGGATTTGATTGATATTAATGAGGGATATTGTCCTCGATATGCGGTTTGTTGGTTGGATGAATATAATCGGGCTCATTGGCCAGAAGGTACGCCTATCCGTCATCGTGAAGAATATGTATTGGAATTGAAGAATTTGAGAGGAGGGGGAGGCAAGTCTTCCTCGGAAGAAAAAGAGGAGGTAATCAAAACGGTTCGTTTCGATTTATTTCGTGAAATCATTCCAAATTACGAGGAATTTTCGGGATATCGTAGTAATTCCGAAGATTCTCTTTCAGACAACAAGTGGTAAAGGGGCCGTGGGATTATTTGGTTGGGATGTTGGAGAAAATAGAATCGGAGGATGGATTGTATTTTCTTTTTTATTTGGAAATATTCTTAGAAAGTAAATGGCTGTGGGTCAGTATTCCATTCCTTTGCAGGAAGATTACCGAAATACGAATAAGGGTCCATTTTAGGTCCTCCTTGAGCTCCTGGTGCATTTCCTGTTTGTGTATTTATTCCGATAAAATAGGGAACACTTGGTGAAGGAATTCCCGAACGTATTGGTTGCTCATAATTTGTAATATTTTCGGTTTTTCGATACATTGCGGAAATATTGTTTTGTCCGTATAAATCCGAAAATTGGTTTTTACTGTTATTGTTATTGTTGGAGTTATTCGCGCTATTGATACTGTTGATACTGTTTGTATTATTATTGATATTGTTAATATTATTGGTACTACTGCTGTTACTATTATTGGTGTTGTTGGTGTTGTTGATGTTGTTGATATTATTGTTGTTGTTGTTGATATTATTATTAGAGTTGTTGTTATTTGCATTGTTATTCGCATTTCCAGAATAAGGGCTAACAGAAGATGTTCTAGCATAAGGGGTTGTTCCGGTATAAGCATAAGGGCTAGTAGAAGTTCCAGGATAAGGACGATTTGTTGTTCCAGGATAAGGGGTAGTAGAATTTTGTTGATTTGAATTTTTTAAATTACGAACACCATTTTCCAAATAAGTCATCATTCCACCAACATTGGTTCCGCTGGTTTTAACCGATGAATTGATATCGGAACCTACCGTAGAAATACCATTTTGAGCCATGAATCCTATATTATTGAAAAATTGACCTATGTCCGAACCAACCACTTTGACACCGTCGTTCAAATCACCTCCCACGGTTTTCACTCCTCTTCGAACGGAATCCGCACTTTGTTCAATATCATATCCTACGGTATTTACAACACGATTTACTTTTTCGCCCACTTTATCCACAACCACATCTACATCTCTACCTACCGTATTGACCACGGTATCTGCATTATATCCTACTGTATTTACTACTGCATTTGCATCATATCCTACGGTATTTACTACTGCATTGATATTATTACCGACCTTATTTACTACGGCATTAATATTATTGCCAGTTTCATCGACACCATCATCTAATATACTACCTACTCCGCGAATACCTGTATTAATATCTCTACCTACTTCATGAACTCCATCGTCTGCAATACTACCTACTCCACGAACACCTGTATTTATTTTTCTACCAGTTTCATCGACACCACTAGAAATCAAATTACCTACTGTATAAACTCCTGTATTGATATCTCTACCTACTTCATGAAGTCCATCATCTGCAAGATAAGCTAGTCCACGAACACCGTCATTTGCAATACTACCTGCTCCGCGAATACCATCATCTACAATATTACCTGCTCCGCGAATACCATCATCTACAATATTACCTGTTCCGCGAATAGCATTATTGAGGTCACTTCCTACTTGGTTTGCACGGTTTTGTTGCTGTGATGAAGAACTGTTGGTGGTTTGAGGATATTGTTGGCCAGAACTAGTAGTCTGAGGACGATTTTGTTGAGCAGAACTGGTGGTTTGAGGATATTGTTGCCCAGAACTGGTGGTTTGAGGATATTGTTGGGTTTGTTGAGGATTGGCGGTAGGATTTCCCCAAACATAAGAATTATATCCCTGATTCCACAAACTGGCATTCCCATTCATATTACACCCACTACCCCCGTTTCCTCCGCAATTGGAACAAACCCCGCCTTGTGGGGTACCATTCGCACATTGGACACAAGTTGGACATACGAGAGGAACCATTTGTGTTTTCAACATATAATTATCCATGGAAGAATTGTTCAAAGCAGGCGGAATTGTGGTAGAAGGATATGCACAGGAAGTTGCAGCAGAAGTGGTTTGAGGATTTGTATTCGATGTAGAAGTTGGACAAGATGCAGAAGGAAGTGTCAAAGAATTCATTAAATTTTTGGTAATATTATTCATTCCGTCTGACAATATTTTATTTATATCCATACTAAATTGGATAGGTGGTAATTGAAGATACATGGATAAATTTCCATCCGCTGGGTTTTGAATTGAACAATTCCCATTCGTGTTACATCCATTGCTACTTCCTACGCCACCAGATGTAGCCATCGAAATAGAATAAAGTGGTTTAGGGGTAGTAGATGGATTTATTTCAGACGTATTTCCTTCTATATTTGTGTTTTCGTTATATTGACGAGGAGGATTATATTCAGGATAATAAACTTCTCCTTTAGATTCAGGTGGAGGTGCGTCTTCTGTAAAATCAGGAGGAGGTGCGTCTTCTGTAAAATCAGGAGGAGGTGCGTCTTCTGTAAAATCAGGAGGAGGTAGGTCTTCGTTATATTCAGGTGGAGGTACGTTTTCGTTATATTCAGGTGGAGGTGGAGATGTTTCATCCGTAATTTTTTCAAATTCTATCCTTTCTTCTTCATTCGTTTCCATACCTTCATAATAATAATTTCTCGAAATTCTTGAATTACCTTTCTGTAACCAACGATGAATCAAAGCTAAGATAATTAATATGGATAAAAAAAGTATTAATAATAAAACAGGTGGCATTTCAAATCAAATCAAATTAAATCAAATCAAATCAAATCAAATCAAAGAAAAAAATTCGAGAAAATCCCAGTAAAAAAGAATGATTATATTATTATGTTTCCTTATATTTTCCCAGTGTATCTAGCAAAACGGATTTCCGTAAAACACGCGTTCCATCAAAAGTACCAGGGAAAGTTTCTCCAGTTTGATTTCATAATGACGGATTTTATCCAGAGTTTTCTGATAAGCACGAGCGACTAAATCGTAAGATTCTTTTTCCAATTTCGCTTTGGTATGTTCGGAAAGTGAATCCATGGCCACTCCCCCCAACCCAGATTCGTCGCGCACACGGAAATAGACATTGGTTTCATTACTCCCCATCCCATATTGTTCCACCATTTGTTTCGCTAAACTATTCGCTTCTTCTAAATCCTTGGTGGCACCTAAAGATACAAATCGGGGGCCATAAAAAATTTCTTCGGCGGCCCTCCCTCCCAGCATTATCTGTAGCCTTTTTTCCAAGAATTGTTTTGTGTATAATCCCCCTTCCGTGATTTCCCGTTTGGGTCGGAACAATGTGAATCCCCCGATGCCCGAGTAGGTGTTTTGGATGGAGATTTTCTGTAAATCGAAATCGTCGGAGTGCGTTGCGACCATAATCGCATGACCCAATTCGTGCAAAGCGACCCGGCGTTGGATATCGATACTCCGAGTATCATTTTGTTTCACAATCCCGATTAAAATCTTCTCCAGTGCCTGATTGATGTCTTCCCGTTTCAGAGTGGCCATAGGTGATTTATCCATAAAATTATCCGACATATGTTCCACGACATAATGGGAGAAGAAATTGGACAAATAATACGGCTGGTTTTTCTCCAAATTACGTCGGCGTATCATATGTATCAGCGCTTCATTCACCAAATTCTTCAAATCCGCGCCTGAAAACCCCGCCGTCAATTCCGCCAAATCTTCGATGGACAGACTTGATGTATCAACGGGTTTGGAATCTAAATATTTATGCAGGATTTTTTCGCGGGAAGGGGTATCAGGTAAAGGTACGGACAAGATACGGTCGAAACGTCCCGGGCGTGTCAGGGCTTTGTCCAGGGTATCTTTCAAATTGGTGGCGGCAATGACCAGCAACCCTTCGTTGTCCTGGAATCCATCCATTTCGGCTAAAAGTTGATTGAGGGTTTGTTCGCGTTCATCGTTGCCTGAAAATCCCGATGCCCCTCCGCCACGTTTTTTGCCAATGGCGTCGATTTCGTCAATAAACAGGACACAAGGACGATTTTCACGCGCCGTTTCGAATAATTCGCGGATACGCATGGCGCCCACGCCGACAAACATTTCGACGAATTGGGAACCTACCACCGAAATAAAAGAGGCATTGACTTCGGAAGCAATGGCACGGGCTAAAAGCGTTTTCCCAGTGCCCGGTGGTCCTTCGAGTAATATTCCACGAGGAATTTCGGCACCCACGGATTGGAATTCGGAGGCATTTTGGAGGTAGGAAATGATTTCATAACATTCATAGAAGATTTCCGGACTCCCTGCCCAGTCGCTCAGGCTGGTGTTTTTGGTATTGGAAAGGATGAGGGAGTCAGGTGTGTCGTCGAACCCACCACCGAAAAAGGGATTACGATTCCCGCCGCCTCGGATTCCGGTGCCTGGGAAAACATTTCCTCTTCCTCCAAATGGGGTTTGAGGATTTTGTTGTTGTAAAAATTGGAGGATGCTTTGTAGGATAAAAAATCCTAGGAAAAGGGGGAATGCATTTTCATACAAAGTTCCGAAGGGGTTGTGGAGGAAATGGGAGACAAAGGATTCTTGGAGGAAAGTGGTTTGCACGGAATTCTCCAGACTGGCATCGATGATTTTAGGCAATAGGAACGAATTGATTTTGGTAGTATGATAGGTTTCCCCATTTTGATTCAAATCCATATTCATATTTAGTAAATTGGTAATATCAAATACGGGATGCGATTGTTCGAACAAAGGGTCGGAGGAAGGGGGCAGTGGATTGGGTATGGATATCACGCTTTTCAAATCCTCGGCGACCCGTATTTCGGAGACTTGGTGGTTCTGGATACGTTTCAATAATTCCTGGGGTTCTTCTTGGGATAGAGGGTAATGGATATGTAGCGGTCGGCGGAGAGGGAGTTGGTAGGCTTCCAGGGTGGTAGATATGAAAGTTGCAAAAAGGAGATGGGAAAAAAAGGGAGACATTCCGAGGGGGGGCGAATATGGGGTTTATTATATCGAAATCTTTATATTGATATGTTGGACGTTCGGGTCGAAAATCTCGCGAAAAGGGGCAGTAGGATTGATTATGGAAATAGGTCCGATAAAATATACCCCCGGTTCTAGCAAATCGATACAAATTAGAATAGAAAGAAAGATATTTATATAAAAAAATACCAAATCCCTCTAAAATATGAATGCAAATCCTTTAGCTCTTTTACAGAGGAAAAAACCTGCCAAATCGTATGATGAAAAATATATTCTATTACCTTATGAAACCGCGGCGGAGGCACCTCGGGCGCAGGCGCAGCCTCGGGCCCAGAAGCAGCCTCAAGAGGCACCCGAATTGGAAATCGTTGCTTCCAAGAAACCTGTGATGATTGATAATACCAACAAACCTTTTGACCGAAAAGGGGTTTTGGAAGGGTTGGCGAAACGAGGTGCCTTGACCGTCCGGCCTTCTTTGCGCGAAGTTCCGCGGCAGCCATTTGCAGTAGGGGTTTCAGATTTGGATGTCGAAGAAGCCGAGGACACCGAGGGTGCGGAATCAGAAGACGCAGAGAAAGTCGACCCACAAGTCCCCCAGGCATTGGAAATCGAACCTGTGGCCCCCTCTGCCGAAGAATTACCTACCGCCCCTCCTGGCAAAAAAGTCGCCAAAAAAGCCCCGAAAACCGACGACAAGGCCCCGAAAAAGGCCCCCCAAAAACCCGCGGCCCGAATTGAGAAATGGATTTCCGACAAGGAAGTCGCCAAAGTCGCACCCACGAATCCACGACCTCCGCAACAACCGGTCGTCCATCGTGTCTCCTCCTATTATCTAAACAATCGTAAGAAATTTTTATCCGAAATCAACCATTTATTCGCCAAATATCGCACACAATTGGCCGACAAAGAGAAAGATATCTCATGCCAAACCCAGAAAGAAAAAGGCGCCTTTGAATTAATGACACATCAGAAAGTCATTACCGATTACATGAATTTATATTCCCCTTATCGCGGGTTACTATTATATCATGGGTTAGGTACTGGAAAATGTCATCGAATCAATACGCCTCTGATTATGTATGATGGAACCGTCAAGAAAATCCAGGATATCCGTGTCGGAGAACTCTTAATGGGGGATGATTCCATGCCACGGAAAGTGTTATCTTTAGCACGGGGGCAGGATGAGATGTATGAAATTATACCCACTGCCAAAACCGCCCATAAATATACCGTGAATCGCGAACATATTTTATGTTTAAAGGCTGTGAATTATCCTCGTATGACCGATGCAGGAAATCATTTCAATGTGCAATGGATAGAAGATAACGAATTCCATTCCCGGTCGTTTTTCTATCAAACAATCGAAGAAACAGGAAGCAAAGCAGCAGCCTTTTTCGAGAAAATCAAATTGAATCCGTTTTCAAGTGAGAATGTGATGGAAATCGCCGTGGAAGATTATTTGAAATTATCCGATGCCAAAAAAGGGGAGTTGAAAGGATACCAAACCGCGGTGGAATTTCCGGAAAAGGCGTTGGACATTGATGCTTATTTTATGGGACACTGGATTGGTGAAAATATCTGTCGAGTCTCCGAGATGACTTGTCGGGAGGTCGGGGTGGTGGATTATTTGAATGAAAGTCTGAAAGGACACCGAGTATCTTTGAAACGCCAGTTGCAACAAGAAGGGTCGGGGGGGTCCTCTGTGTATGAAGTTGCGGGGGAAGGATACGACGATTTTCTGGCAAAAATGATTGAATTGGACGTCATCAAAATCAAACAAATCCCAATGCTGTACAAATGTAATTCCAGGGCCAATCGTCTGAAATTATTGGCGGGTATCTTGGATAGTCATGGGGGGTATTGCGATGAGAAAGGGTGTTTCGAATTGGTTTATAAAATTGGTCTGAATAGTCGTTGTTTTATGGATGGTATTTTATTTCTAGTGCGTAGTTTGGGGTTCGGGGCGTGCTATCATCTTGAGAAGATTTTGATTTTCGGGGTGAATTCGGAGGTTCCGCTGTTGGCTCCTCCTTCTTCTTTTTCTTCGCGTCGGGTGGCTGTGGGTAATTGGTGGTGTGGGGGGGATGCATGGTGTGCCGAGACCGACATCGCCGTGAAACAAGTGGAATCCGGAGAATATTTTGGTTTCACGCTGGATGGTAATGGGCGATATTTGTTGGGGGATTTTACCACGACCCATAATACATGTAGTTCCATTGCCTTGGCGGAAGGTATGAAAAGCGAGAAGAAGATTTTCGTTTTGACACCTGCTTCTTTGAAAGTCAATTATTTCAACGAATTGAAGAATTGCGGGGACCAATTATACCGTATCCATCAGCATTGGGAATTCGTGTCGGTGGATGGGCAACCGGACCGGGTAGAGAGTTTGTCGGAGAGTCTGCAAATACCGCGTGAAATCATCGAGAAACAAAAGGGGGCTTGGATGATGAATCCTACGAAGAGCGCCAATTACGAGGATTTGGATTCGGAAGAACGTCGGTCGTTGGATGGACAAATTGATACCATGATTCATATGAAATACGAAGATATTCATTATAATGGATTGAATGCAAAGAAAATCGCGGATTTGGAAGAACGGGGAAAACGCGCCTTGCCACGGGGAAGCAAACGGAAACCCAATCCTTTCCATGACTGTGTGGTGGTCGTGGATGAAGCGCATAATTTGGTCAGTCGAATCCATAACCAACTCAAATCGGTTTCTGGGAAAGGGGCGGCTGCTGCTGCGGCGAAAAAGGGCGCGGAAAAAGGGGGCGCGGCGGCCAAAGTGAAAATCGCGTTGAAATTATATGAATGGTTGATGACGGCCGAAAATGCACGGGTGATTTTATTGTCGGGAACACCCATTATCAATTATCCCAGTGAAATCGGGGTCATGTTTAATATTTTGAGAGGTACCATTAAAACCTGGACGTTTCAGGTGAAAGTGGAAACCCAGAGTAAAGTGGATAAAGACGCGATACTGAATATGTTTGAACGCGCTGGATTGAAGACGTATGATTATGTCGCCTATAATAGGAATGAATTGGTCATTACACGGAATCCATTTGGGTTTATCAATAAGAAACCGGTCGCGCCTGTGGCACGACCAGGGCCGGGAGCTCCTCGTGGGAAAACCTTCAAAAAAGGTGGAAGAAAGAAAGGAAGAATCACTCGTTTCAATCGTGAGAAAAAGGCTGTGCGTAGGGTTGTAGGTAAGGCGGTAGGTAAGAAAGTCGGCGACGAAGGGGTGATAATTCATCCACTGCCCTCGCAAGACGAATTATCCGATGTAATATTGGAAAAAGATACCGAAGACCAGAATTTACATTCTGGAGGAGGGGCTGTAGAAGATAATTATTCAGGCGTGGAACGAAGTGGTGAAATCTTAATGAGCGACGAGGATTTCGAGAAAACGGTGGTGGAAATATTGAATTCCAATGGATTGAAAGTGGAGAAAGGCGCGGTGCGTGTTCAGAATCATTTACTCTTGCCCGATAATCAGGACGAATTCTTGGCTCGGTTTGTGGATATTGAAGACGGTTCTTTGAAAAATGAGGATGCTCTGAAACGCCGTATTTTAGGTTTGACGTCTTATTTCCGAAGTGCGCAGGAAAAACTAATGCCGTCCTTTGTCTTGGCTACTGGTGCGGGGGAGGTGGAACCTGTGGTGGATTCTGTGGAGTCCGGGGATTCCGGGGAATCGGAATCTATGGAAGGTGGGACAATGGTGGAAGAAGAAGGCAAACAAATGGGTGGAGTTGTTACAACCAATCGTATTTATCATTTGGTGAAAACACCCATGTCCTCGTATCAATTTGGAATCTACGAAAAAGTCCGTAAAGAAGAAGCAACTCAGGAGAAAAACCGTCGCAAACGTGCCAAGAACCAGGCCAATGCAGAAGGAAATATCATGGAAAATGTGTCTTCCAGTTACCGTATTTTCTCACGTGTGGCCTGTAATTTTGTGTTTCCACCTCCAGGGCGTCCAATGCCAGTAGAAAAATCGATAAAACCGGATTCCGGAGAAGGGGCAGTGGGTAAGATTGGTAAAAAGGGGGGGGACGACGATGTGGATGATTCATCTCCTCCTCCTCTTCCCGAAAATGCCGCTGAAAACGTCGCCTCTGAAGAAGGTGGTGCCCGTGGTCCGGCTGTGAAAAGTATGCGAATGGTTTCTCAAATGGAACTTGGAAACGAAGACGGTGAAATGTCCGACGATGACGAGGAATTGGAACCCATTGCCGAAGAACCGGAAGACGAAGACGCGGACGAAGACGCCGAACCAGGGGCCACAAAAGGGGATTGGAAGAAGGCGTATCAACGTGCCATTCAAACCGCGTTGGCGTTATTGAAAAACAATGGCGGTAAATATCTGTCCCTGGATGCATTGAGAAGCACCTATAGCCCCAAAATGGCCGCCATCCTGGAACGGCTGCAAGACCCCGAAAACAGTGGATTACATTTGATTTATAGTCAGTTCCGTAGTTTGGAGGGAATTCAAGTCATGAAATTGGTCCTGGAACAAAATGGTTGGGCGGAGTTCCGTATTGAACGCGGTGCGGAAGGTTGGCAAATTGATTGGGATGTGGAACGTCATGGGGAATGGAAGACCAATACTAAACCCTGTTTCGTGTTATATACGGGTACAGAGACGGCGGAAGTGAAGGAAATCATTCGTAATGTGTATAACGGGAAATGGACGGTGGTTCCTCCTTCCTTGGTGGAACAGATTCGGGTCAAAGGGGAGGATAATCGTAATGGGGAAGTCATCAAAGTATTCATGATTACTTCTTCGGGGGCGGAAGGGATTTCCTTGGCCAATACGCGTTTCGTGCATATTATGGAACCTTACTGGAATCTGGTGCGCCTGGAACAGGTCATTGGACGTGCGCGTCGTATTTGTAGTCATGAAGCTCTGCCCGTTGCTTTGCGAACCGTGAAAGTGTTTTTATATTTATCGGTGCTGAGTCAGGAACAGAGTACCAGTGAAAAACATATTGAATTGAGAATCCGTGATTTGAGCCGATTTGACCATAAGACGCCTGTGACTACCGATGAATATTTGTTGGAAGTTGCGCTGCTAAAAGACGCCATCAATCGTCAGATACTGACCGCTATTCAATCCACGGCCATGGATTGTAGTTTATATTCGGAATCGATGAATGCATTCGCGAAACGTTCCGGGGAGCCGCCTTTGGTTTGTTATGGTTTCGGGAAGGTTTCTTCCAATGCTTTCAGCACGTATCCTACCTTGGAAGAAGATTTGACGAAAGGGGAAATGGTAAATGTCAATGAACGTCGTGAGAAAGTGGCTGTGGTGGAATTCCGATACGGGGAGGAAGATTATGTGAAGAATTTGAAGAATGGGGAGATTTATACACGCGATAATTATAATCGGGCACAGGAAAGTGATGTGGATTTAGTGGTTGTGGGAAAAATAGTACGTGATTTGGAAGGGAAAGAACGGGTGGTTTTGAATTAGACTTTTGGCGATAAAATGGCTAAACTTTCGGCGAAAAGGGGTCCTCTATATCTATACCTAGATTTGCTAAACTTTCTCCGGAACGCACCCTGGGAGGGGGAAGGGGCCATAGGAATATTTGACTAGAATTGTCCCTCCCGGAATTTCTCTGAATCTAAATCTGAAACCCCTCTGAAACCAAAATATACGAAATACTGTATAAGCATAAATATTTATACAGTATTATTTGTTCGAAGAAGAAGACACATGCAACGACGCGAAGAAGAAATGGATAAACGGCAACGGGAGATTCGCCAAACACGTAATACGGCCCAGGCGGTATTCCAAGAGAAAATGACTGATTTGATTGCCCGTGAAGGAACCAATGGCAAAAATATGCGTGAAATACAATTCCCTATTGCTTTGTCGGGGGTATTGGATTTTAGCAATTTACCCATTGCCCTTAAAATCGCGATTTCTCGATTGAAGAAATTGAGTTTTATTCCCGGAGAACTGGTTGAAATAAAGGGTTTGGGGGAAATCCGGCAATTGGAGGAATTGAATGTATCGAAACAATTGATTACGGAATTGGATTTACGGAATCTGAGCGGGATGCTTATGTGGAAAACGCTGAATCTGGAAGGGAACGGGCTTCGGGAATTGGATTGGGGCTCTTTTATGTATTTGAAACAATTGAATGTATCCTATAACCGTTTCGTCCGCTTGGGTGCTCTTCCTCGGACTTTGGAAATCGTGGATGTACGAAATAATCGATTGGAATTACTGGATTTATCACGCGGTGCTTTGTTGCGATACGTGAATGCTTCCAATAATACCACGCAAATGGTGGTGGTTCCCCCCCCTCGTGAAAATGTGGATTGTGAAATTATCCAGAACCATACGTCGCCTTATTTGGAAGCGGAATTGGAAGAAGTGGAATCGGGGATGGAAACGGGGACGGGGAAAAGTTCGGCGAAAAAGGGTGAGAAACGCGAGGCGATGATTCGTAAAATGGATTACGATGAAGGTTTGAGAAAATATTTTGAAATGAAAACGGAATATGAACGGAAAGTGGCGGAGCAAAAACGTCAGATATGGAAAAAATATCGTCATGGAAAAAGGGGGAGTATTTCAGCGGGACGACAAATGCTGAGTCGTTATGTTCCGACCTGTTTGAATTGCGACCAACCAGGTGGGATGATATTCCAATATTTACCGGAGGAAAAGAAATATAAAGCGCTATGCGGTGCCAGTCAGCCTTGTTCGTTTCGTATTGAGATTTTCCGATCCGGGGATTATGCGCGTTTGTCGGATGTATTGGAAGAAATACGAATGGAATCGGAAGATTGCAAACAAAACCATATTATTGCTACGCAGGAAATCCGGTTTGGGTATTTGGATGAATTATCTGGAACCAAGAAAAGTGCTCGTATTCTGGAAGAATGTAATGAGACTGGACGTTTTCTGAAAAACTTGGAAAAGGAGTATGAGGATTTATTTGATAGTGCGCGTCGAAAACGTATTTCGGATTATACGCTACAAAAAGGGGAATGGCTTGCTCAAAACGAAGTGCTGCTTCGTCCTACTGCGGGTGGAAAAGGGGTTTCGGAAATCATGGAAGGTCGTCGACGAACGAAGAAGGTTGGGAAAGAATGGGAAGAAGAGTTGGTGGAAGAAGAGGAAGAAGGTCGGGAAGAAGAACGGTTGCGTATGCTGGTGGAAACGGAAGTGTGTCAATTGTTTCCGCTGGTGCATAAATTACGCAAAGAAATATATGATTCGATGAAGGTTTTGGTCGATGACGATGGGGGCTGTAGATTGGTTCAGGAAGAAATTGGGTTTGCTAAGGGGGAATATAACTGGGGGGTGGAGCCTGTTGCTGTTTTGGCGTTTTCCGAGTAAGGGGTGCGACTCCTCCCTTTTTGGGGCCAGCGGAGCTGGCCCCGGGCGCGGCTCCGCCGCGCCCTCCTCGGGTATTCGCATCCGGAGTTGGTATAAGGGGTTGTAGAAAATATTTGATTACCCCTTTGAGAAAAATATATTCTTGAATATAATCGGGAATATATTCTGAAATATAATCAGGGAACTATTTTAGAAAAGGATATTTTTGAGGTTTTGAAATTGTTCCTCCTTTTTCTTCTCCGAAATTGGCAATAGAATAAATTCAGATAGATTCATCCGGATAAAATTCCAGTTGGAAAAAGGGGGAAGAGATTATTTATTATAAAATCGATTATAATAAATTTTGGAAAATATTTGGAAATAAAATCTTGGAAAATAGTATTGGAAAAATATCTCCTCCTATTTCTATTATCATTTCTATTACCATAATGGATATACTTTGGAGGTATTATATTTTTTTGTTTCTGTTACAGAATCCGTTACAGAATCCGTTGCAGGTTTGGTACCTTTAATAAGCCACGAACTGGATTGGATTTTTTCCCCAAACCCGTCGCGTAATTCGATGCCCAGTTTTTCGCAGATTTCGGCTTCCGGAATGGTGTGATTATTTTGGTCGCCTCCGTTACAGAAATAGGTAATAGGTAATGAAATATTGGCGAGGGTTTTGCAGACAGTTCGGTCAGTGTCTTCGGACTTGGCGACGTAATCTACACAACGTAATTCTTCGATGATTCGTATTCGTTCATCCACCGGCATAAACGCCTTGCCTTTTTTCAATACGGCTTGTTCGTCATTATTAACAATGACCAGTAATTTATCGGCGATGGTTTTGGATTGTTTGAAATATTCAATGTGTCCTACATGAATCGGGTCGAAATAGCCACTGACACATGCAATCGTTTCGGTTTTGGGAGCGGGAGTTTCCATTTCGGATAAAATAGATGGGTTTTATTTTAGAGGAACTATTTATTTTGGTTTGTAT
>Ga0209550_10001628_pt1 | contig 21578 bp, 18 predicted proteins | sample LauGreSuBDMM15SN_2_FD_187567 | JGI IMG/M metagenome (GOLD analysis project Ga0209550, IMG submission 187567) | Freshwater lake microbial communities from Lake Michigan, USA - Su13.BD.MM15.SN (SPAdes) (version 5) | ecosystem: Environmental > Aquatic > Freshwater > Lake | place: Lake Michigan... | reverse complement strand
TAAGTGATCTCTGGGGTGCCACAGTGCGGACACACTAACGCTTCGCTCATTCATGACTCCACCGTCACCGGTCAGACTACATCGTTCTAAAATTTGTGAACCCTTCAAGCGGTACTCTCACCTACGCGCGCCTATTATCTCAATCAATACCCGATTATTCATAGCGCGACCAGCTGCCGTATTGTTATCACCAGCGGGATTTTGGGCGCCTTTACCCTCAATGTAAATAGTGCCTGGCTGGACCCCGCGCGAAACAAGGTACGCCTTAACTGCAGAAGCGCGGCGCAGCGACAAATTACGCGAGTCTTCTGCTGATCCAATTGATGCAGAGAACCCTTGAAGAAAGATTGATTCAAGAATAATAGTGGACGCACGTGAGACCACGTTATCCAGCAGTTTTTGACCTTCCACTGAAATACTAGCTTGATCAAGTGCAAAATAAAGTTCGGCTTTTACAGAGATTTTATCTACGACCCTCCGCATCACCCAACTGACATTTCTATCGCCCTCAAAATACAGATGCCCGTCCGGTCGCAATGTGACGTTAACGTTGTAAAACTTACCGTCCATATAGACTTGTTGACCAACAAACGTCGTATCCGAAGTGGCCCTTAATTGAATGATATTTTGACCAACCTGAAAATTCTGGCTATTTGAACTGGTAGCCGTTCCGACCCCATTTTTTAAAACATAGCCATATTTCCACTCCGCGCTATACCAAGCCCCGTCCAGCGACTCAATTCCTCGAGTTGCTGGGCGTTGTGTAGTTCCTCCCTCTACGGGGCGTGTCTGTGTGTGCACTAACCCAGTCCGAATATTTTGCGGATCGGTTTTACCATCCTCTTTAATTACTCGAATTGCCACATCCGCTAAGTCCAGCACTAACTCATACGATGAAAAGCCCCAAGATTTGGCATTGCGCTCACTGCTTTGAGCAGACCAATCGACGAGACCAGAAATGCTGCAAATTTTATTCACCTGGTTGCACTGAATAACTGTTGTGTTCGAACGTTCTTTATATGTACGAACAGGCCACCGTTTAACAAAAGCAACTTTTTGTCGAATCACCTCAGTATTTGTAACTCGCGCTCCGTAAAAATCCACAGTATTGCTGTAAGCGTTATTGACGAAATTTAAGGATGTTTGTTCATTACTTGACCACGTGTCAAAGTATTTTGTTACAAAATTCTTTGACAAATCTTCGAGCTTACGAAGCGCCGCTTCTTTCTGTTCTCTTTCAATTTCAAGATTTTTGCGACGAAGCTCAGCTTCTTGCTGTTGTAATTTTCTAGTCAATTCAAGCTGTAATGCCTCTGCGGCAGCGACCCTGGCGGCTTCTTCCTTCGCTTTATTATTAGCCTCTACCAACCGCTGCGCTTGAAGCGCCGCTTCTTTCTGTTCTCTTTCAATTTGAAGATTTTTGCGGCGAAACTCAGCTTCTTGCTGTTGTAATTTTCTAGTCAATTCAATCTGTAATGCCTCCGCAGCGGCGGCCTTAGCCGCCTCTTCTTTAGCTTTATTATTAGCTTCTGCCAATCGTTGCGCTCGAAGCGCTTCTTCTTTTTGTGCTCTTTCAATTTCCAGCTTTTTACGAGCAAGATCGTCTTGCTGTTTTTGCAATTGATTACTCAATTCAATTTGCGCTACTTTTTTATCAAACTCTATTTTTGCATTCCAGGCGTACCCAACAGCAGCAATTGCCAAGATAACTAGTAAAACAGCAAAGACCTTGTACGCAACCCCCTTAGCGCCGGGGGCCGGCGGCGTGATAATAGGAGCGGGTTCAGCGTCACTTGCGCGAAGATTGTGTTCTTTTAATCTCTCAGCGCGAGCATCTGCCTCTCGCTGAGAAGCACGCCGCAACCCCTCAACTAACGCATCCGAAAACTCGACGGTATCTCGAGCAAGTTTAAAAGTATCTTGCTGTGGACTCGAAACCTCAGTTGATTCAGAAAGGTCACCATTCGAAAACTTATTTCGCAATGACACTTCAGTCGCAACCTGCGTCAAACCGGAAGACGAAACTCGGAAAGCCCAAATAGGCTCATCGGTCGGGGCAAAAGCTGGTAGTAAATTACCCTTGTTATTGCGATACGCTTGGGCAGACAAACAAACGCGCTCGTCGTGGTTCGGTTTTACGGTTAATACTTCTTTACAACGGACACAGGTGACGATCGGCTCGACTACCTTGAAACAAATACTGCAGGCAAACTGCCCTTGCCCATCGTACGCAAGTACACCACCATCTTCAGGGCATTGATAACTAATCGGCTCACCGCAAGACCGTTGCAAGTAACCAACATCAAATAGCGCCGATTCAGGTAACACAATCAATTAGATAATCCTTTCTTTTTCGCTAAGGAGCTGCATATCCAAAGGACCCCTTCGATATGATCTCAAGTGCTCGTTGATACGCCTGTTTGTAAATTAACCTTGTTTCTTTCGTTGCCCTATCTTGATAATACTTATAGGTCGCAACTCGATTTGTTGAGTACTGATAACTTAGTAATAATGACTTCACACTAAAATCTTGATTATTTTTAAAACTAAAAAACTCTGCATACAAGTCCCATAGGGTTGGCGCACGAGGATTTAAAGCGAGTGCACGCAATAAGACGCCGTCGGCTGAGTCTAGTCGACCGCCTCTGACATAGGCAAAGCCCAAGTTCAGCCAAAGCTGGGGCTCGCTTTGATCAGCCTCAACTGCCTGTAAAAAAAATCTTGCTGCAGTGGCATAGTCACCCGAGTTAAAGGCCTCAATTCCCTTTTGAGTTAACTCTCTCTGTGGTTTACGAACACCACGCGGATAAACATTTAAAGAAAGAGCTTTTGTCACTGACCGTTCTAGTGCGTCAGCTTTGAGGGGGAAGCTTGCTGCCAACATATCGTTCAAGCAACGTGCAATATCGTTACACACACCGCTTTGAGCCTTGGCAGCAGACTCAAGTCTAGTTAAGTTTAATTGCGCCGCTGAATTGCCGCCACTAGCTGCAATTTGGTACAGCCGCTTGGCCTCAGGTAAATCTGTCGCTAAGCCCCCTCGGCCCGACTCACGCATCAGCCCAAGAAGATAATGCGCATCTACATGCCCTCGCGCAGTCGCTAAGTGGAGCAACCTAACTGCCTCTTTATCGTCTCTGCTCGCGCTCGCGGGGTTAGATAATTGAACAGCTTTTTGGTAGTCACCTTCGATGAACCAATAGCTAGAGATAAACGCCACCAAAAGCACAACCACTGCAACAACACTAAAGCCCAGCAATTTTTGGAATAATTTTTTAGGTTCAACTGTCCGCTGTTGCTCTGCCCTTTGTTGCCCGGTTCGTTGTCGCTCCACTCGTTCTTGCTCTGCCCGTTCTTGCTCTCTTCGAAGTTGCTCTGTTTGCTCTTGCGCTGCTCGCTCTTGCTCCCTTCGAAGTTGCTCTGTTCTCTCTTGCGCTGCTAAAAGTTGTTCTGTTCGAAGTTGCTCTAGTCTTTGTTGCTCTGCCCTTTCGGCGATAAGCCTCAGACCAGTCAAAAGTGCTGCGCCAAACTCGCTGCTCCCTCGAGCCAATATAAAGGTATCGTGCTGCGGGCTCGATACTTGCGTGGTTTCAGCAAGTTCACCAGCCGCAAACCTGTTTCGCAGAGCCTCCTCGGTGGCAATCTGTATAGCACCCGAAGAGTCTTTGAAAACCCAAATCGGTTCATCCGAAGGTGCAAAGGGCGCCAGTCTAGAGCCGTGATGCTTGCCATACGCTTGTGCAGACAGGCAATCACGCTCCGTCGCGGCGACCACAGATTCCAGCAGCTCTTTGCAGCGACTGCACCTTTGTCTTGGCACATCGACTTTTAAGCATACGCTGCACTCTAGTTGCCCCTCTGAATTCCAGTCAACCAGACCACCACATTCGCCGCACTCTAAGTCGATCGCCTCATTACAACGACGCTTCAAATAACCGGCAGCGAGCAAGGCCGCCTCAGGAAGTATTAGCACTTATGCATACCTTAAGCTGAAAAAAGGCTAGTCAATTGCAGTTCAAGCCTTAGATTCGTCGGACGTTTGGTATTGTGACTCGAAACCACAAGCGTCACATTTCAAGTGCTGAATATACCGTCGCACGTTATAGGGCACATTTCTAGTTCTCGTCACACCATTTTCAGTCACCGACTCACTTTTGAACTTTACATAATTTTCAAGATCGGTCTGGCCATTGTGACTTTTTACGAACGATTTACCGCATTTAGAGCAAGAGCTAGTTTTTTTTGCTGACCAGTAACCGATCGGCAAAGATAGGATTCCTAACAAGAACATAGAAGTCCAAAAACTATTAGTAGTGTTTTTGTAGGCATCTGGCCAAACAAAGTAACCAATTACGCTAAAAATAAATCCAAAACAAATTGCTATGCCTGCCATTTGAAAAAAATCTTTTATTCTCATATTAACTTCCTAATAATTGTTTAGTAAGTGGTACTGTAAAAAACCAGCATGAAATGAAAGGACTACGATTTAAGATAGCGCCTGAATCAAAACATTCATCCTTATTAATCAGCGATTCTTTCGTTTTACTGCCCGTGACTCAGCGGCTTTGTGGCTAGGGCAGCAAACTTTACGTTAAGGTACTCATTTTTTATTATCAATACGCCTTGTTCTTAAGAACGTGACCTGTTTATACTTTTTCTAGAATATAAAAATATTTTTAGCAAATAAAACACTAAAACACAAAAGTTATTTGAGTCCCCTATCCAAACTGCTCCCCCATCTAAGCCAGGTACCCACAGCGTCGAACTGTTCGAACACTAAAGCGCGCCGTAGCCCTCGAGTGAAGCCTTCAGATCAGACACAACCCGATCCCTAAGCTTCGCCGGTTCAAGCACCCTAACCGACTGCGCCACGCTCAACAGCCACCAAACAAGATTTTCAGACAGAGGCACCGTACAGGACAACAGATACGCACCCTGTGGCTCGGCCAAGTCACAGGGCTCACTCGTTTGATCTTCACTGAGCGGGGTCTCTTTCAAAAATTGCGAATTGGCACTCACCCACAGTTTTAGCCGAATTGGTTCGCCGTACTCGTCGTTTGGAAAATAATCGCCCCGAGGAGGGGCGATATTTCTTTTAAGGTACTTGTTCAGACTGAAACGAGCAGGTTTGCGAAACGCTTCATCGACCTCTTTGGCTGAGCGGATTCTGGCTAACAGATAGGTACGCGGACTAGCGTCGTCGCTGTGAGGCTGCGCAATCAAATAGGTCCGCGCCCCTTGCTGAGCAATCCCAAGCGGTGACACTGTCCGACGAGCCTTCGACTCTTTGTACAAAATAGAAAGAGGCTTGCCTTCCATCAAGGCACCATGAACCGTTTTTTCAACTTCCGGATCTACCGTTGGTGCGATAAAGGGGATGCGCTCAGGCAAATAAACAATCTTAGATAACCAGGCCGTCGCTGCGTTTTTTGCCCGAAGCGGGGTGAAGTCTGGGTTGTCGTCAGCCAACTTTGCAGCAGCCTCAACCTCTGCGGCGCGCATAAACGGGGCGAGTACGTCTGACATATGGCGAGGCATCACATTGACGCCAAACTTTTTCAACGTCGCAAAGGCGATCACTTGCGCAGTATCCAAGACATAACGGGCTAACGGGCGCCCATTGGGTGACCATTTCACTTGGATCGCCACCCCAGACCCAGCCTGAATGATTAGCGCAGGATACAGTTTTTCAAGGTGATGAATATCACGACGAATCTGTGTGGGGAAGGTGCGCGGCTCACTACCAGGCTCACGAAACCGTACAAGACGCTCGCAAAGGTCGCTCACCGTCACACTGTTGCCATCTTGCGGGATCGCGTCGATCACAGCCTGAAGGCGGTGCTGGCGTCGGACGGGCATGGTTGAGCTCCGGAACAAGTAACCACATTAGTGTGCTACCTAATAGACGGCTTGACAACCAAAATCACATAAAACCGAATGACAACCAAAACCACATCGGGCTCATCAACCGGACCGCGAACACTCAAAAACCTTCGGCGGCTCGCTCCCAAAACCCAGGTTCATCGTGGGCCGCGTTGAGCATAGCTGTCTCTAAACGTATACAACACAACTCAGCCTCAGGAAACCGGAACGTGCCGTCGGGGTACTCAAGAAAGTTGAGCACTGACTGACACTCAGGCAAGTTTGGATCGAAGGGAACATCAATATAGATCTGCCCGCGGTAACCCGGCATCCCATTAACGCTAGCGATTGGCCCACAAAGATCCCATTCGATCTGATTCGAATCCAGCCAATCAATCAGGGTCTGGCGAATCGGCAACTCTCGCCAATGAACGCGTGACCTCGTTAAAGTCGCCGAAGCGCTTATTGGTGTGTCGGGGTCGTTAAAGAGCACAAACAAAACGTCGCGCTGCTTTTTGCGAGCAATCGCGTCAATATGTTCAATCAAGACAGGCATAGGCTAAATCCTTTTTACAATACACAATGGTGTTCGTGTTGGCTGACCTGCAAACAGTCAGGCGGCATTTGCTCAAAAGGCTGAGCCGCCCAAGTATCAGAACCGAGGCGACTAGCCGGCGCGTTATTGCGCACGATCGGCAGGCTAGCGGCTGACTCAGCCCAGCTACAGTAATAAATACGATCGACTTTTTCGAGCGTCATTTTGGGCTCAAGCACATAAGCCAGATTTTGAAGATTATTCAACACCTTACGCGCAAAGCTTTCAGGCAACTCGTCGCCACGATGCTCATGCTCGAGCAGCTGAACCAGCCTGACGTGCGAAATCGATTTACCAGGTGCTGGAAGCAGATTTAGAAGATCCCAAGAAAGGCGAAAACTCATGAGTAATCCTTTATAGAAGGTTCACAAAAAGTGTTGCAGCCTAGGCGCTGCTGCGTCAGACCTCACTATGCCTGAAGGGTGCTACAAAAAGTGTCGCAGTCGTTGCCGAAGTAACACTCTATATAGTCGCACTCTATATAGTCAATCTCTCAAAGGTCACTCACTCGCGTCGCTCTCGCCTCAAGGTCGTAATGCATTGACAATTAAATCGTCAAACGCTAATTTAGACCTTGGCCTTTCAACAATCATTTTCCCAGCTGACAATAGATTTCTCTTGATAATTAATTCGTAGAAAAAGTGATTTTTTTAGATGACGTTGTGCACAACAATAAGGCTGCGCAACACTCGATTTATCTTGACAATTAATTCATAAAAATTAGTGACATCGAGGTTGATATTTAAGCAACGTTCATCACGATACTTTGCCGATTTATCTTGACAATAAATAGCCTCAAAAGCTACAATAGAGTCTAAGTCATCGAGGCTCAAAAACAATAAAAACATCAACCAGCGGTACAAACAAGCAGTACAAAAAAGCACTAAAAACAAGCACTACGCAACTCGGCCTGATATTTTTTTCAACGCACAACAACAGAACTGCTTTTGCTTCAAAGCGGCACGAATACTTTCGGGCTGCCGCTTCAACGTCTTCAGTTATTTCTTACTAACCGTCGTTAACTTGATGAGCTTTGTTCAACCATGATTCGTTCTGTTCACAACGTGCTGTTCAGTATCTTCTAAGTACCTCACTCTAAGTTTTAAACAATCACGGCGCTGACTTTACTAAGGCGTATGCGTTGCGCCGAACTATTGACTAAATTTAAAAGGATGGCTTATGGGCATGAATCGTCTTTGCTGGGATCTGATGAACTTAATACCTGGGCCAGGGCGCACGATTTCGCACGTCAGGCTTGCTGAACTACTGCAACAAGAGTATCGCCGTGATGAACTGCCTGAAAGCTTTTCGCGCAAAGTGCTGAATCAGCTTAATAAGCTGGCCGATGTGGCTGAACCGCAGCTGCGAGTGAACAAAGTTGATCGCGTCTATTACTACAACTGGAGCGAAGACGCAGCACGACTGCCCATCGTGCAAAACAACATTAAGCGTTAAATCGACGCGGGCACAACTAGGTGGTTCGCGCCGCGAGCGCCTCAAGATATTTTTCATCGTGACATTTTTTTAGAATAGAGCGGTTGACGTATCTACGTCGATCGCTGGTCTTTTGCATTGCTGTCCCTTTATCAATTTAGATGCAACCCACAAAAGGAGATGAAATGACTAATCATGTCAATGTGACATACACCGCTTATGAACCTGGTACAGGCAATGTGATGGCTGAGGGAACAATGCCTATCCCTGGCACCAACTGTTGGGTGGCCGAGAATACCGTGCGAGCAATGTTCTCTAGCTTAGAAGTCATTATCAGAAGCTCGACGCTAGTTGTTGGTAAGTAACAGTTATTCGTCAGAAATAGTTATAGGTCAGTAATAGTTGTTGAAGTCACGATCAAAAATCGTCTCACGACATTTTTCTTCGTGACTTTTTTATATGATGCCTTCCCTTCTACTTTTTGGATGCGACGATGAAAAAGATAACAAGCGAAAAGAAGACCGTTGTACGTTCGGCTGCAACGAAAGAAGAGCAAGCGCGAAACGCGATGTACGCGTTTTTTAAAAGCAATCGCGCAAGCATGCCTGCAAACATCACGACACAACGCGAATTCATTCTGGATCGGTTAGTTGCCGGTGCAGAGGTCACAGAGACTTTCGCAGAGGCGATTGCTCGAGCAAACGCGCTTGTCGAAATCAGGCACTTGCCTAAGTTTCACCTCATTCAGGTGAAGCGTTCGTCTGCTAAAGCAGCCTAGAGCGCTCTGGCTTACCTGCACCTAAAAACGCTTAACTAAAGGAAATCACTATGGCAACTCGTCGACGTAATCGTAAATATCTCTTGGGTAACGACACGGCTGCCTCGAGCATGGCGGATTTCTCGCCCGAACTTGCCGCCGTCTGTACAAAATGGACCTTGCGCACCTTGATTGATCTTGGGGCGCACGAAGCCATCGTTCAAAATACCTACTGCGCCGAGCCTGGCTTAATGCGTGCCTTGGGCGTCAAGAGCACTCTAATCGATGAATACGAACAAGAACACATGATGGAGGCGCTCAAGCTTTTACATCGTGACTTTGTTCTTGCTCGTGAAGCTCGTGCCGCAGAAGCGGCTACAGAGGCAGCTCGGTCCGTAGAAGGCCTTAAAGAATGCGCCTTGGTGCGCAATATCGAATGGCTTGCCAAGCAAATCACCTTAACTGACGACGAAAAAACAATCTTGCTGTTTTGCGTGATGGTTCGCCAAAACTTGTTTTTAGGTCAGGCGATTTGCGCCTTGGGTATGTTATCGACCGCGCGTGCGCTGTCCGTATTATCGATTCTGCTAGAGATCCCATTGCCGCGGGTGCATAAGGCGATGTCTGAAGACTCTGGCCTCATTCGGTCAGGCATGATCAACATTGACGAAAACTCAAACTTTGACTTCAACAACAAAGTCGAAATGCTCAACGGCTTACCCGAGCAGTTGATGCTTGAGCAAACAAACTTGTTTTTTCTGTTTTCTTCTAATTTTGTTGTGGCGCCTCAACCAAAGCTAACGGTTGACCAGTTTGCTCACTTGGGGCCAAAGTACGAGTATGTGACAAAGTACCTGGCAGCCGCGGTTGAGAAGAAGTTCAAAGGCGTCAACATCTTGGTCTATGGTCGCCCTGGCACAGGTAAGACTGAGCTTGGTCGTACGCTTGCTGCACAACTCAAGTTTGAGTTGTTCGAGGTAGCTGTTGAAGGGCCGCGTGGTGAACAAATTAGCGGCAAGCACCGCCTGGCCGCTTATCGTCTGTCACAACGGATTTTGGCTAAGCGCGAAAACGCCCTTCTGGTGTTTGACGAGATTGAAGACATTGCACCCAGTCAGGATGACGTGTTTGATTTTGATCGCGGCAATCGCTCTGGGCAAAAGGGTTTTTTGAATCAGCTCTTACAAGAAAACACTGTGCCCACGATCTGGATCACAAACAGCTTGTATCCGCTTGACCCTGCGCACCTGCGTCGCTTTGACTATTGCTTGCACATGGATATCCCGCCAAAGAGTGTACGCACCGCAATGCTGGCTGAGTGCACACAAGGTTTGAACGTTACACCGGAATGGTGCAACGCAACCGCTGCGAACAGTGCGCTCTCGCCTGCGGTCATGGCGCGCGCAGCCAAGGTAGCTGGCGCCATGTTTGAAGCTGGGGCAAGCTCTTCTGCCGAATTACTGCTTGACGATGTGATTGAGTCAGCTATTCGAGTGCAAACTGGTGAGGCGCCACGCCCTAAGAAAAAGGCCGGTAACTTTGCGTATCAACTTGAGGCGGTTAACTCAGACTGTAATTTAGCTGAGGTGATTGCAGGCTTGCGTGCGACAGGTGAAGGCCGTCTTTGCCTCTATGGGCCACCTGGTACCGGTAAATCAGCGTTTGCCAAACACGTTGCAAAAGCCCTAGGCAAGCCTGTGTTGCTCAAGCGCGCCTCAGACATTCTGGGGTCGCTGGTTGGCCAAACCGAGCACAACATGGCTGCCATGTTTCGCGAAGCCAAGGCTGACGAAGCGGTGCTGATTTTGGATGAGGCAGATAGCCTCTTGCGCGAGCGCGACGGCGCGCGACGCGGCTGGGAAGTCACGATGGTCAACGAGATGCTGACGCAGATGGAAAGCTTTGAAGGCATCTTCTTTGCGACAACAAACCTGATGGATCATTTGGATGCCGCCAGCTTGCGCCGCTTTGATCTGAAGATCAACTTAGGCTTTTTGAAATACGAGCAGCGCGTGGCTTTATGCCGAAACGCCTGCGAATCGCTGAGCCTTGATTTTGTGCCTACTCTTGAAACGAGCTTGCGTAGCTTGGATCAGCTGACACCGGGTGACTTTGACAACGTATTACGCCAGTCGCGCATGCGCCCGATGCGCGCTGCAGAAGATTTGATTGAGCGCTTAAAGCAAGAGACCAAATTAAAGAAGCTTGCCTCGACACGCTCGATCGGGTTCATGGCTGCTTAGGGGTCAATCAACGTATTCACTAAGAGTTTCAACGTGTGTCAGTCTAGTGACACACCGAGCTCGCTTAGATGAAGGTGTATGCATGTGCATAAGTGCATGTGTACACTGAACGTCAACAAAAAGTAAAGACTGCACTTTCTCAGATTTCTGTTCTAGCAAAGGCCAACGTCTATGTATCAATTAGAGACAAACCAGCTTGTTTACTCACCAAGTGACCTAACGCTCTTCATGCGTTCGCCGTTCGCTTCTTGGATGGATCGTCTTGCCCTCACTGACAAGACTCTCAAAAAGAATGAAGCCGATCCGATGCTGAACCTGCTCGCCAAAAAAGGTATCAAACATGAGACTGATTTTCTGCAAGCTCTAATTAACCAGTACGGCGAGAAGAATGTCGCTAAGATTACCGGCGACAAAAAGGATGCAGCTCAAAAAACTGCAGACGCCATCAAGGCGGGTTATTCGGTCATTTTTCAGGCGTATCTTGAGAGAGACAGTTTCAAAGGTTATGCTGACTTTCTAATCAAAAAATCAGGTCAGTCGAAGCTTGGCGACTACTACTATGAAGTGTGGGACACAAAACTAGCCAAAACGACCCGGCCCTACTTTATCATTCAGCTGTGCTGCTACAACTGGATGCTTGAGCCTCATCAAGATCTGTTAAGCGATGAAATTGTGGTCGTACTTGGCGACAAGAATCCCGACGGTAAGCCACACACGGATCACATCAGGGCGACAGCTCATTACAGCTACTTTGAAGCGCTCAAAACCCAGTTTCTTGCATTTCAAAACGACTTTACCGGCGAAATCAGTCAGCAGCCCGACCCTGCTTTTTGCACTGATTTTGGCAACTGGAGTGATTACGCGCAGGGTGTTTTGCAAGACTCAGACAGCCTATCAATTGTTGCCAATATTAGAAAATCACACATCAAGAAGCTAAACACCGCTGGCATACACACGCTTGTTGGCTTGGCTGGCACAAGCGAATTAACAGTAAAAGGGATGACACCTGAGATCTTTCAACGCCTCAAAGCGCAAGCCCTCATTCAGTTAGAGTCGCGCGGCCAAGAAAAGCCCAAATACCAAGTGTTGGATACCGAAGCGGGCAAAGGCCTCAAAGGTCTTCCGGCCCACTCTCCCATGGATGTTTACTTCGACATCGAAGGGCATCCATTACACGAAGGTGGTCTCGAGTACCTCTGGGGAGTCAGCTACGAATCACCAGTAGACACCATGGGTACCCTTTACCCCTTCAAGGACTGGTGGGCGCACGATCACGCGCAAGAAAAACTCGCCTTTGAAGGCTTTATCGATTGGGTATACGACCGCTGGATCAAAGATTCCTCGATGCATGTTTACCACTATGCCTCTTATGAAATCACTGCGATTAACAAGCTGGCTAATCGCGAACAAACTCGTCTTGAAGAAGTCGCCGAGCTCTTAACCAATGGCGTTTTTATCGACCTTTACCGAGTCGTTCAAACTGGGCTTTTGATTGGCGAGCCTAGGTATTCAATTAAAAACGTCGAGCATCTTTATGGGAAGCGTCGAGCGACTGAGGTGGCGAACGGCGGTGACTCGGTCGTTGTTTATGAAGGCTGGAGAGCTCTGGGTGGAGACGAGCAGTGGCTTGAATTACCCCAAGGGTATGCCGCTTGGTTTAAAGACCCCTCTAAGTTTGATTGGAGTCGGTGGCCCGAGTTGGACTCTATCCGCATCTACAACATAGACGACTGTGAATCGACACTTCAACTTGTACATTGGCTGCGCGAGGTTCAAGAGAAGGACGGTATTAAATACGAGGCAAAAAATGATGAGCTCTTAGTTGAAAAAGCTAGAACCGACACTCAAGAAAGAAATGCTGTAGCTCGAGAAAACATTACAGCGAGACAACAGACGCTGCTACGGCAACAACTGGACACCCCTGAATTAAAGAGCGATGAGCATGCCATCCTGTTAGCTTCGCTTCTACAGTTTTACGTTCGTGAACGAAAGCCGGGCTCATTTGCGTATTACCAGCGACTCAACAAAGACGACGGCGAGTTGCTAGAAGACGACACCGTACTTTTTGACGTAAAAATTGAAACGACTGAGCACAATGGATCGAAGGTTCACTGCTCAGCCACCTATAACCTTGATCAACCACTTAGAACTGACAAGATTAAAACTGCCACGATCAAGAACACCAACATCAAAGTTAGTAAGATTCAATTTGAAGATAAAGACGCAAAGAGAGCGACTGTTACCTTTGAGTTAGACCCAGAGCATAAAGAAGCACTCAATCAATATCCTCTCGTATTTTTGGGTGATGAAAGCCTCATCCCAACGATAGGCCTTGAAGAGCGTTTATGCGAAATCACTGAAGCATATTTCGACTCACGTCAATTGTCGGGCGCCTTAAAAACACTGCTCTCAAGAGAGATCCCCAGAATCACCGCTTCGCCTTTACCGATTTCTCGCACCTTGCTGCCTGAAGACGGCCCCTATATGAACGCGATTGTTAAAGCGGTTCAACAACTTAACGAAACTGTACTTTGCATACAAGGCCCACCGGGCGCTGGCAAGACACATACTGCTAAACACGTTATCAAAGCGCTCATTGAAGCCGGAAAGCGCGTTGGAGTCATGTCGAACAGTCATGCCGCCATCATGAATCTACTTGAGCCTCTGGCAAAAAATAACCCACAGACGCTCATTGCAAAAGTAGGTGGCTTTGACACGCAAGCCGCCTTTAAAGAGAAGTTTCCTTTAGTTGAATATCCCGGCTTTAGATACCGAGGGTCAATGGAATTCACAAGAGCTGAGCCGTATCAAAACTTTGCTGTCATCGGAGCAACCGTCTATGGCTTTGCTAAACCAGAAGCTTACGATGCCCCTTTGGATTATTTGTTCGTCGACGAAGCCAGCCAAGTCGCGATGGCAAACCTAGTCGTTGCTTCAGGCGCTACGCGCAATATCATCCTAATGGGCGATCAAATGCAGTTAGAGCAACCTATCCAAGGCACGCACCCTGGCGATTCAGGGATGTCTGCACTCAATTTCATGCTGGGTGACCATGCCGTCATCCCTGAGGATCGTGGCATATTTCTAGAGCGTACCTATCGCATGCATCCAAACGTCTGCGAACCTCTTTCTGAAGTCATTTATGAGGGTAAGTTACAAGCAGATGCACCGAACAAGAATCAAGCTATCTTGCTTGAGAATCGAACCCTGATAACCAAAGAGTCGGGCATCTTGACGATATGGCTAGATCACGATGGCAATACTCAGTCTAGTGAAGAAGAGGCGGCAATCGTTAACGCCCTTCTTCAAGAGTTGAAATTAGGGCGTTTTAGAAATAAAAAGAATGAAGTCGCAGCTATCTCGCTTGAAGAAGACGTTTTAGTCGTGGCGCCGTACAACATGCAAGTCAACCTTCTTAAAGAACGTCTGCCCGCCAATACGAGGGTCGGCACCATCGATAAATTTCAAGGGCAAGAAGCACCCGTTGTGATTATTTCAATGGCGGTCAGTGATATTGAAGAATCACCAAGAGGCTTGGACTTTATCTTTGATATGAATCGCCTAAACGTCGCCGTTTCAAGAGCGCAGGCCCTTGCAATTATTGTGGCCAGCAAGAAGTTACGAGAAGTCACTGTGAACAATATACGGCAGATGGAAATGGCGGGATTGTTTCTGCGATTGACGAATGATAGTAATGCTTCAGACCAATGAAGTCACTCATACAACAGCTACCTGAAGGCCCTCTGGATATCATCGGTGATATCCACGGCGAATACGATGCGCTACTAGCGTTGTTATGGCAACTTGGATACAACAAGGACGGCCTGCATCCCGAAAACCGTACCATCGTCTTCGTCGGTGACTTTGTAGATCGCGGTCATAACAGCACGGCTGTCTTAGACTTAGCAGAGCGCTGGATCAACGCGGAGCGAGCTGTTTCGGTATTAGGCAATCACGAAATTAATTTGTTGAGAAATGATCCTAAAGAAGGCTCAGGTTGGTTCTTTGATGAAAAACATCGAGAAGATACAAAAAAATTTGGTGACTATCACCGGCCTGGTCAGGCAGCGCGTGAAAAAATTGTTAAATTTTTATCCTCGTTACCCATCGCACTTGAGCGGCCCGATCTGCGGGTCATTCATGCGGCTTGGCGTACAGACCTAATCGATCAGATTAGAGATCACAAGATCAGCACTTTCCAAGACCAATACGATAATTTTGAGGCAGTGTTGCGGTCGAAGTTAGAAGAACGCGGAATCAATGATCGCAAGAAGCTAGAAAAGAGTGCCTATGCAGAAGCGCTAATACACGAATCCACCCCTCCTCCATTTTTGCATGCCCACGCCGAGCATGACGAAGCTATGCAAATGGGTAACCCCTTAAAAGTGCTGACCTCAGGCGTCGAACGAAAATTACCCGACCCAAGCAAGGTCTTTAGAGCAGGCGGAAAATGGCGCTTTGTTGAGCGCGTCGCCTGGTGGAATGAGTATGACGAGAAGATTCCAGTCGTGGTCGGGCATTATTGGCGCTCATTTAATCAGGACGAGAACGCTGAAGCAGAAGAATCAGAATTGTTTGGATCGGTCGATCCTTTAGCCTGGCACGGCAAACATAACAACGTTTTTTGCATCGATTTTTCAGTCGGCAAACGCTGGAAAGAACGCCGCGAGGGAGTCACTAAGAACTACAGCGGCAAGCTAGCCGCGTTACGGTGGCCCGAGAAAACGCTTATGTTTGATGACGGTGTAACGCTAGACACCATTACAGGGTAACCATGCTTACCAACAAGCAATTCGAACTGACCCCAGATCAATTAAAACAATACAACGCTTGGGCAACTGAGCGGGCCGAGGCGGCTGCGGTCGGTGATGCCATGCTGTCGCATGCCATTTCAATATCTTTCACCTTTTCGCCGTTGGGCCGAGAAGTGGTTGCTAAGTGCGGACGCACCGAACTGATTCTTGAGGATTGAAGGCCATGAAAACCGTAAAAGCTGTGAAAGCTGTGAAAGCTGTGAAAGCTGTAAAAGCTGTGAAAGCCATAAAAGTTGTTAAGACTGTAAAAACATTAAAAGCCGTTAAGAATGTAAAAACTGCGAAAGCAGTCAAAGCCACTCAGGCAGTAAAAGTGGTCAAAGCCAAGGTTGCAAAGACAACAAAGAAAGCCCCAAAAAAATCCACGGCTGTCGACCCGAAGCTTATCTACTTCGTCGGCTCAAAAGACTCTTTCGACACTGAAGAAATGCCAAGATCCTGGGATGACGTACCTGCTGAGGTTAAACAAGCGTACGAGATTAATCAACGGCAACGTCAGAAGCCTGGATTTCGGCGTACCGTAGCGAACTCAAAGAAAATTATCGAATTGTTATCGCCGTTTTTACGTGGCACCTATCTGATCGATAATTTCGATCCAAAGAGAAAAGTATTTTCGGCGAAACAACCAGAAACAGTCAACGCACTACGCTGCAGAATCGATTTCATCCAGTATTACGGAACCAGTATCCTTCCACATGTGAGTGCGTCGGCTCTATTTTTATTGAGAGTCAAAAAGAGGTACTTCGAACTTGAAAAAAAGAGTTGGGGCAACCTAGAACTCGGCGATGAACTCGCTTCGTATGGTCTTACCTTTATGTGGGATTTTCCTAAATTTCAAGACGGTTATGACGGCAGTTGCGGCGGCACCTCTTTTTCTTCCATCACAGAGAGCGACGCTAAGAAATTTTAGAACCGCCTCACAACTTAACGTTACGCGGCCTACCCTTTAGACTCAGGCAGATATTGCTCGAGCACCTGCATATAAGCCTCAGCAATGCCATGGTCTGCACGTGCAACACGCACGATATTTTCCATATATCCAGGTCGCGCAAGACCTGGTTTTTGACTTGTCGCAATGTAGACCAGCGCCAGCTCTAAGCCGGTCGCTGTCGTCACTTGAACATCCTCACAATCGTAGAGACCACTCTTAACGCCCTCATAACGATCAAGCGCCACTTTATCGGTTGGCGAAATTGACCACAGCACGCCTTCTGTATTGACGCCAGGCGTTGGGATTACCGAGGCTACGCCGCGGTCATTGATTGCAAAGCGGTAGTCGACTAGGGTTGCGACGCTGATTTTTTTAGCGTCTGGGCAGCGGTGAGCCATTTGTTCGACGTCCATATTTGAACCATAGGCAAAGTATTGTGTTGAAACGGGCATAAATATCCTTTTGGTGATTCGCGCGTCGAGGGTCACCTGACGCGCGAAGGTAATGAAGTTGGGGGTACAGTGGTCGTGGTAATGCCGGCTGAGCGACGGGTTGCCACTTGCAGCGCAACCCATCGCAAAAACTTTACAGCCCAGAACCACGCCCTTGATTTTCTTTGCGGCGCAGCCAGGCAGGCTTGGTGACTTCGTCTTGCATGCTTTGAAATTGACCCTCATCGACTTCAGACAAGCGGCTCTTCATACGGTTTGATGAATACATCAATTCTTTGTCCAAACGATCTTGATCGCGGTTAGCCAACAAATTCGCCAAGACACCCACTGTTGCTTGCAACCACGGGTTGTCTCGCGCGCGATCGCGCAGCTCATCCAGCATGCGCTCGACTGCGTGCCAATCGCGATGGCGAACTGCCTCGCGCGCCATCCGCTGTAAGTCAGCCGCCTCGATTTCATTGAAACGACCCGCTACGCGCTCGTCGCTCGGCATCTCACGCCAAGCGTGACCTGACACCACAGGCAACGGGCCCAAGCTTGCGCTAAACGTGTGCTCGACCCCTTCTGCATCCGTCGCCTTAACTGTCACGCGCAACAAAGCCTCAGCTTCATCTTGCAGTTGACCGTCACGCGCCTCGTGCATGGGTACTGACAACGCCATCCACGCTTCAGAATTTGCAGCGATTGACACCATACGCCACGCGTTACGGCCACGGCTTGGGTAATCGTTATGCATCGTCCAGCGCTGCGCTGGGCTATGCATCGTCAAGGTGACATTACGCCATACCGTGTGCGCCAACAAGCCAAGTTCGGCTTCAAAGGGTTCAGCCAAATCAGCAGCGCGATCACCATACATGGCTGTACCCTGCCCTGCAGTCGCCATTTCAGTCATCAACTCTTCGTTAAAGCCCAGGCCAATACCAACCGTGCTGGTCGTTACACCAGTGCGAGCAAGTTGACTGACTTGTGCACAAATGCCTTGGGTGCTGACAAGGCCTTGATTGGCTTGACCATCCGACAAGAGCATGACACGACAGATACGATTGGCGTCAGCGCGTGGGGCGATTTGTTCGGCACCGGCCAACCAACCGCCATGCAGGTTGGTACTGCCTCCGGTACGCACGTTTGCCAGCAGACGAGTAATAACGCCGCGCACTGCTTGAACCGAGCTAAGTGGCAACAACACATCAACGTCATTGTCATAGATGATGATGCTGACTTCGTCTTCGTCATGCAGACGCCCAATCAAGTCGCGTGTACAGTCAATTGCTGCACGCAATTTACCGCCCGACATTGAGCCTGAGCGGTCAATCACAATCGCTAAAGAGATCGGCGTGCGCACTTGGTTGGGGTTCGGTTGTGGGCGCAAACGCACCAGCACTTGTAAGGGCTGCGTGCCGGCTTCGGCGAGTGCAGGTTTATTTGGGGTCAAAATAATTTCTAAAGGATAAGGTGTGCTCATGTTGAGGCTCCGTAAGGGATTTTTTAGACAACAAGATTCTTGCTGCCACGACAGGTGGCAGATTTTTAGGGACTGCGTTTGAAGCGAAGTCGTTTGGAACGAATGCTTACGTTCTAAATTGAAATGAACGCTTACGTTCTAAACACGATCAGTGTTTGATCGTTACTGTGGCGTTATGAATCTGCCACACGTTTTTGTTTTTCTTCTATCAGGTCAATTAAGGCTTGCTGCTTTTGAGCAAACTCGTCGAGCTGTGCTTTGACTTCAGAAGCGTGACGCTCAAGAGCACGTTGAGTTTGTGCCACTTCACTCAGTTGATCTTTCACTTCAAACGTGTGACGTTCAAGCATTTGGCCCACGTGCTTCATAAAAGCCTGCTCGCGTTGAAAACCCACTTGCGCCATTTGTTCAAGGGTAGCCATCAAGCGACGCTGGGCATCATTCAACTCTGCCACACGCGAGCCTTGCCCCTGCACTTCAGAGCTCAACTCTTGAACGCTGCGCTGCATATTTTTAAAAGACGAGATTTCTTGCAGCCACTCGTCTTTCATGCGCCTGACTTCATCCAATACATCGGTGATCGCCATGGGCGGCTTTGTGCTGGGGGTGCCACGCTCGTTGCTGCGACTTGAACGCGGCGACGCTGACGTTTGCTTGGCAAGCATATCTAAGCCAGCAGAGTTGTTCACCGTTAACGAGGCATCCCTTTTCAATTTTTGCACCAGCAAGACGGCTTCGCCGGGCGTCCTTACCGCAGCCTGTTTTGAGAACTCGTCCTCGGTTTGAAGGGGCTTGAACAGACTCCGGTCAAGCTCGGCAGTGGTGGTTTCTTGGTTGTATTGAGCAACCAACTGCAGACTCCATTTTTGTTCATGGCTTAGGCGGCGCGCCATGATGAGCTGCACCAAATGCCTAAAGCCATAAGTCGAGTCGCGACCTTGCCGGTCTGGGCGATCAATTACCCCTTCGCTGGCGTAATACCGCACCAACCGTTCGTTGATCGAGTCGGGCTCAACGCGCCAGTTATGCTGCTTGCTTGCCGCAATCACGGCATTACAAAGCTCATTGGCGTTACCCGCAAACTCGTCTAGGGCTTTAAGTGTGGTCATTTGAAAATGGCTGATTTAGTTTAAGACAGTGTCATTATGACATCAAATACCGACAGTGTCAACATAACAGTTTAATTATTTTTTTAAGATTGAGAAGTAGCAGGTTGTTTTTAATAATTGTACTAAATAATATTAATAAATATTTATATTTATCAATATATTGGACTATAAATTCCGATTTAACTAGAATCCATATTAAGATCCGTCAATGGCTTAAATTTCACCTCTAAACTACTGCCATAACTGTTGCTGACAGTAAGATCGCAGAAGTTTTGCCCCGCAATCTCTGTGACGGGTGTTACTGCTAGGCAACGAGCCCAACAGTTGCCATCAATCAAAGGCACATTGCTGAATTGCACGACACAGTATGCACCCCTAGGTGTCTCACAAGATGAGCCTGCTTAATCACAAAAGCCCCAGCACCTCCCAAGGTAAGGTCGCATCACTAAAGTGCCCCCAGCGAGCAATATCGGTGAGGTCTTTACGCGAAAAGGAGTCACCGCTTTTGTTGAGACTCAGGTCAAAGTTTTTGACTACGTGCTCAACCTGCAAGGGTACGCCGCCTGCCCCTGTGGCCCTCAACACCCTTGCTTGCTGATCGCCCGGAAACCAGCACAACACAACCTGCGCCTCTGTGGCGAGGCCTAGTTGCACAATCATTTTGGCTAAGCGCCTGGCGTGCATGCCCCCGGCTCGGTCTGCTTTATAAAAATCTTTGCCCGACCACGCCCCACCCCCGATCGGAACTCGAGGGCCATAGGCGTCTACCACTAGTTTTTTACCAGACAGACCGTTATCGCCCTCTGGCCCACCCACTTCAAACGCCCCTGCCCCATTCACCGTGAGGTGTTGGGGTAATGCCGCCGACAAACCGGGTAGAAGCGCAGCCGCCAACGCTAGCTCTTCTTTAACGGCGAGACGAACGGCGCGGTGTAAGGCGATTTCATCAGACGCGACCTTTTGCTGTAATGAACAGCTGAAGTGTTCCAGCGTCCAAGAGCGTTGGTCTGAAACCTCGGCTGCAGGAGCAATTCTCAACGCAGTCCGATTTAGCAGTTCGCTCGCACGTTGGTCCGCAACCTCACTCACCGCAATCAAAACTTTTCCATCAGGCCCCAAGCCAAGCTCGGGTGCGTCAAGCCGCAGCGCATACAAGCGTTTGGCCAACCTAGACACCAACCACTGCTCAACTGGCAAATGATTGGTTGGCACCAAATCGTTTGCATACCCAATACACACAGCTTGATCATCAGCAAGCGCCCGAAACTCTGATTCACCGTCTTCAAGTGGCCCCAGGCATAAGTTAGATACAACTTGCACCTGAGCGGGCGACGGGTACCAGTTGTCGTTATAGCCAGCACTTTCATAAACATCTTGCACAAGTTGTTGAACGTCGATGGTGTGCGCGTCGACACATCCGATTCGACCCGTCACGTACACATGATCGCGATGTACCGCCACCTCAACGCCTACCAACGCCCGCGCTTCGCGCCGATGGGCTTCGCACACAAGTGCATCAGCAATCGCATCCGATAACTTATCGGGATGCCCTGGAAAAATAAATTCAGCGCTATAGAGTTGCTTGATCATGATGAGACACCTTCCTTCAGAATAGTTGTGTAGTTTGCGACTGATTTCAGATCAGATTGATTCACTTGAGAACCTATGTAGGCGACTGCCAACTTGGCTTGCGTTAAGGTTGCTAGATGTTGGCCACCGGGTGCGCCGACCCAGCCGTCGGTGATGATTAGGGCGCGCTTCACTTGGTGCTTAGCCATATGTCGCGCCACGCACGTAATATCTGTGCCGCCGGTGCTTTTACACTTGCCTGCTTTAAGCTCAGACAAAGTGATGTCAGCAATCTGCGTCGAAAACAAATGCACCGTTGGGTAGACCAAGGCCTTGCAATCAAGCACCGC
>Ga0209550_10001627_pt1 | contig 21578 bp, 17 predicted proteins | sample LauGreSuBDMM15SN_2_FD_187567 | JGI IMG/M metagenome (GOLD analysis project Ga0209550, IMG submission 187567) | Freshwater lake microbial communities from Lake Michigan, USA - Su13.BD.MM15.SN (SPAdes) (version 5) | ecosystem: Environmental > Aquatic > Freshwater > Lake | place: Lake Michigan... | reverse complement strand
ATTGCTACGAAAGTGCAATCAGTTCAGGAACACAATGCCCAATTCTGCAGTCTCAATCGATGGTCTCTGGAAGTACTTTCGTTTATATCACGAGAAGAACCAGTATCTCAAAGCAACTATGTTAAATGGACGCCGATCTCGCTTTGATGAATTCTGGGCGTTGAAAGATGTCTCTTTTGAAATTAAAGAAGGCTCTACATTTGGCATCATTGGCTCAAATGGATCTGGCAAATCGACACTCTTGAAATGTCTGGCTGGCATTCTCACGCCAGATAAAGGGTCGCTTCATGTCAACGGGCGCATCTCTGCACTTCTTGAACTAGGTGCTGGTTTCCACCCAGACCTGACAGGTAGAGAAAATGTTTTCCTCAACGGAGCGATTCTTGGTATGACCAATAAAGAGATTGAACGTAATTTCGACGACATCATCGAATTTGCTGGTCTAGGGCAGTTCATTGATACGCCAGTAAAGAATTATTCGTCAGGAATGGTTGTGCGCTTAGGTTTTGCAATCGCCACAAACGTCGACCCAGAAATTCTTATCATTGATGAAGTCCTAGCAGTCGGTGATGCCTCATTTCAACAGCGATGCTTTGAAAAAATTGAGTCCTTCCGTAAAGATGGCCGAACTATTATTTTGGTCAGTCACGGTTTATCGCAAATCACACAACTGTGTACTACTGCAGCATGGTTAGAACGTGGCTCACTGCGCATGATCGGATCGTCATACGAGGTGGTGAGCGAATACACAGGCGTAAGTCACGAAGCTCGACCAAAAATTGATGCAGAAGACATCGGCGAAAGATGGGGAACCGGCGAAGCAGATATCACTTCTGTTCAATTGCTCAATAAGCAGAGCCAGCAAGTTGATGGCTTCGAAACCAATAAACCGGCAATCATTCGAATTTCCTATTCCTGCCCAATTCCCATTGAGGATGCCGTTTTTGGCATCCGCATAACTCACCTTCATGGAACAGTTGTATGGGGCAGCAATACAAAACGGAGAGGAATTGCGCTTCCCACTCTTACAGGAACGGGCTACATCGACTTAGAAATCGAATCGCTACCCCTTCTGGAGGGGACATACGACTTAACTGTGGCGTTCTCAGACATGTCAGAAGTTCACGAGTACGACCACTGGGAACGTCGTGTGCGGTTTGGCGTTGTTCAACACAGCTCGTTTGATGAGGGCTTAATTCAAATCAATGCAAATTGGCGTTTGTGACGGTGGTTATGTGAAAAGACTGGACTCCAAATTGCCGCCATACGATTTGTGTTACTTACATTGATCCCATGTAATTTTTGCCACTTGTACTTGCAAGATGCTCGTTGGCTTCAAAGGCTCCATCTTCAAAATTTCCTTCTTGAAGATCGGCAATTGAGTACAACTAGACCAGACAGCCGACTCCTCGACATAATAGCCAAGTGGATTTGACAAGATTGTCTCGACTGCGGAAACACCATCTGGGCCAACCGTATCCGCCAAGTATTCTGGACCTTGATTCTTCATACTTAAGTACACATCGCCGTGATTAAGAAGAGTCTTCAATTGGGTTCGGTTAGCTAATCCCGGCGTATCAAGAAAAATATTACTGGGATTAAAATATGCCAGAGCCCCTATATCTCCTGAGACAACGCTTGAGCCCGGAGGTGTATTCTGCTCCAGCCACTTCCCTGCGTCGGCACGAGCTTTTTGAACATACATATATGTGGATGTTCGCGACGAGATTTGTGCCGATTCAGCCGTACCCCGGCTGATAGCGGAAAAGCCAAAAACTAAAACTATTCCAAAGCCCAAAACTTGCAGGGGCCAAGCTTGTGCACGATTGAGTTGTTCAAATGTAAGGGCGCTCCCAAGGACAAAGAGAACAAACAAAACAAGTTCATACCTATGTTCATCGCTATGTGGACTCCTCAAGATGAATCCTGACAAAGGTACAAACAAGACCGGAAGGACAAAATAATCGACTCTCAGACTTTTCGTTTTTCTTATCGCGACAAACAGCAATATCAGGCCCAAAATTGTCACCAATAAGAATGGTTTCATAGAGACCGTAATCATCTGTTTTGTGGCGTCCCATGCCATCTCGGTACTTCGACTGTAATAACGCACCTTGTCTTTGAAATGTATTGGGTCGGCGATAACCAGACCATAATAAATTCTGTAAAACAACAATTGTAGAGCAAACATTCCGGCAGTGACCAGAGCGGGTAACACAAGTTTGAGCGGTCCAAAGGATTTCCAGTTCTTTAAGTTCTTAAGGATCAGCAACCCACCAAGTGCAACTCCACATACTGCTCCTTCTACTCGAGTAATCGCTAATAGCCCCAGGATTATCAGTAGCCAGATGGGGTAACCAGGTTTATGACTCCCGAGGTAATTGACACACAAAAGAATGGCCACAGATAGGAGAGCCATAAAGAATGTCGTCTCCATTCCAGACAATGTCCAGTAGACGAGGGGGCCATAACTGACGATAGACAATCCCAATACAGCCGCATATATGTAGCCACACAAATTTAATGTCGAGCGAAATATCAAATACGACGCCGTGAAAACCAGAACCAAAATTGATGAGAGATTTATTGCAGTAGCAATAACCTCGATGTTTACACGCGTAGTTAAGTTGCCAATCCCAAGTAGCAAAACAAACAAAAAAGAACTAGCACTATTCGTGTTGTCTCCTGGATTAAATCTGAGTCCATCTCCCATGGCTAGATTTCGTGCATATCGGTACGTTATATAAGAGTCGTCATACTGCACCAGTGCAAATTCATGAAAGTAATGATTAGCTGTAATGATGAAAATAGGGAGTACAAAGAGCGACACTGCTAAAGATTTTTTGAATGGCCCTACATTGCGTAGCCACAAAAACATCTGATTATTTATATCTGGAAAGTTTTTCATCTTGGCCTAGTTTTATTTTGATATTGTTAGAGATGCTATCTTTCTCTCAGTGTCTAAGAGTGCAGAGAAAAGCGAAGTTGTGCCAATTCTTCTTCTTATTTCGATGAGTATTGCTCTAACAACTCATCGAATTCTTAATCTCACTTCTAGTGTTGGGATGCTCAATACCGATTCAGAGGGAACCACTTGGTGGATATGGAGTCGCTGTGCTGGACAAAGCAATCTCGGCCGAGCGAGCGGAGTTGCCTTCCCCCATGGGTTTGATTTATCTCGTCTTCCGACATTTAACCTGGTAGACGAATTGCGAATTCAGTTAGCTCAAATTTTTGGCTGTAACAGTTCCGCAATAATTGTGCAATTGGCAATATTTCCAACTTTCTGCCTTATTGGAAATTCGCTAGCCGGCTATTTTTTAGGGAAATCATTATTCCACAATAAACAGTCGGCGTTTATATTAGGTATGACGTGCGCATTTTCGAGCCAAATTCTTCTCGCCACCAGAACTCCCCTTGCCAACAACGTAATGTTTCCTGGTCTCATTGCAGTGGCATTCGCAGCAAAATGGCTCATTCTAAGAAATAGGCAATATCTTCTCTTCGTGCTGATTTTCCAATTATTGCAAACACTAGCGAACGTTTATAACGGATTTGGAACATTTATACTTCTGACCGCAATACTTTTTGCTCATCCTTCTGCGCCGAACTCTGTTTCTTTTGTGCGACTAAAGGGAACGGCAGTTTCAATTTTATCTTCTGTTATCGGACTAGCGCCCTTGGTAGTGAGTCAGATCTATTTGTTTACCCAACCAAAACTAAAAGACGTCTATCGACCAGTCGATATGAACGCCGAGATACTCCCCACTTCTTCGCTTATTGCAAAAGATCGTGGAATATACAATTTACTCTCGCCGGCTTCCTGGCCAAGACCTGAAGCTGGCTGGTTATCTACCCCTCTCTTATTGGCACTAATCATTCTTCTTTCACTCCTCTATCTAAAAAGAGAAAAAGAGAAAAAGATTGTCACCTCCGTAATGAGATTACTGCCAGCGGTTGTTCTCCTTGTGTTACTGATCTGGGACATACCATTCTTTGAAAATCTTCGAACTCTCTACTTTCAATTCTTTTTTGCGCTTCGAGGTGTAAGTAATTTTGCAAAAATAATGCCGATAATGATCACAATTATCTGTCTAACAATTCTTCAACCCTACCTAAGCATGAAAAACAACAGTGCCCACGAGGGGCGGAGAATAAATCTGTTGCTCGGCCTTTTTTCTTTCTTTTTTCTGATTGATAATGTCCCTTTTTCCTCCTCCTATTGGCGGCTTCAAGACATACGCCCACTGATTCAGACTTATGGTTCACCAGATATCAGACGGAATTCTGGCGCGGTGGCGCAATTTCCTGACTTTATGTATGGACCGCAGTGGGGGTTGCCACAAAGATTTATTCAGTTAGCCCAAATTGGGGATAATCGACCACGGTTGAATGGGCGAGATTTTCAGCAACTGAACGATGGTTCTGCCGCAATGCCACTTCCAATTGACCAAGCTTCGTTAGACCAATTGCTGGAACGCGGTGCAACAACTGTAATGCTGCATCAGGCACTCATACCTAAAGTTGATCTCGAATTATCTAAAAAGTTTCTACGCTCAAAAGGATTTGAAGAGCACGGCCTCTATAACGGAAAACAAGATGAATTAACTTACCAGTCACTTGATGTTCTGTTCTTTGAGTTGAGATGAGAAAAGATGAATTGTATGAAGCTAAAAATTAGCTTTTAAATCGGACAATTGAATCAATAATCTCCGACCATCTCCAGGAACGGAACATGGTTCCCCATCAGCAAAGATCTCTATCGTTCGGGTTTTCTGGTCTCCTAGTTCAAACTCAGCATCAAGACTGGCCGAATTAAAGTCAAGGTCAAATTCCTTGATGATGTCACCTGCAATTATCTTTATATGAGCGGATGGGGTACACGGAGATAGGGAAAGAGTGAAACTAATTGGAAGTGGAGCATTGTTGCTTTTCAATTGTTCGCCCATTGAATAGAAAGCAATTTGTGTTTTCCGGTCTCCTAACCACCATCTCTTCTGTCCATCGGCTGTTATTTCAGGGGGGTAAACCAAGTCTCCAGTGACTTGAACATCCAGAGCAATATGTGGACCTAGTTCACATGTAGTGCAGTGACTATCTCCCGCCTTGGCAACAACTCTGTACACGCTCAACTCAAAATCAGCTCCCTCGCCAAAGCCATTAAGTCTGATTCTCTCAACAAAATTGAACCGCGGAGCTTCTAATTGATAATCGATGAAGCGGGCAAGTTCACTATCAATTGAAAATACGTGAGTGACCCCAAGAGAATTCAAAAAAGATGCCAGTGACGCAGCACCGTTGCTGGCATGAAGAATTACTTGTTGATTTATTATCGGTGTCACGAGATCATTTACAAGGGGAACACGAAAACTTGCTTGTTCAATCCAGTCTCGTCCCCTACGTTCAAACGGGAGAGCTAGCACTTTGGCTTCTGGAACCGTGTCTAGTTCGGATCGAATACTTGCCCAATCGTCATAACTGCTCGTCACACTCGGCACCGCCAAGTTCGGATATGACAGCGGCAGAGCAACGACTAGGAGTGGCACGAGTAACAACTTTGACCTTGCCCAGGTAATTCGAGAAAATACTTCCTCAAGAGACTTGGCACTTACAACAATTAATAATGGAATTGCTATTAGTCCAGCTCGATCAAAAAATCTCACACCAGGCATTATCTGTCGGAACCATAATGCAGGTGTGATTTCAATCGGCGTAAATGGCACAGATACTTTTGAAGCTATGAATACAAAAGAAACTGCAGTGACGGTTAAAACCGAGAGGTTCCGTTTTTCGATGAATGGTACAAGAATCACCGAGAACAGGAACAGTGCCAAAACTAACCAGCCAATACCCGTGTATTCACTTTGGCTCCAATTAGACCAATTCAGAACTGAGTTACGCACGTCATCACGACTTGCTACTTCAATGCTGCGCGCGGTCGAACCTTGATTTAAAAACTTCGGGAGAAAATTTATAACTACCGAGACTAAAGCGTAGGTACACAGCACCAGAGCCGGTACAGAGCATGAGCGCAAGGTGCGAACTTTTAGTGCATGGTTGCATGCATAGACGAGGAGAACAACTGTGCATCCAAATATTGCGAAAAGTAGCCAGTACGGGTCATAAAACGCAGCAATAAGGAGACTCAACAACAATAAGCCAAAGCTTTTGCGGTTTGGTATCTGCGAGAACTTCAATGCGGCTAGCAGACAAAAAAGAGGAACTGCAATATTGACATAACTAGTGAAATTTGCAGCAGTAAACCGCATAGATGGGGCCATTTGTACAGCGACGGCACATGAGATCGCAATTGAACGCTTGCAACCAACATTTCTAGCAATTAGAAAAGTCGCGCTACCGGTGGCGGCCCATCCAAGTAATACCAAAAGGTTGGCAGCCAGCATGGGCTGAACCAGGTGCGAGAGCACCCAAAGAAAAAAGATTTGAATCATTTGGCTCATGGACTGAAAACGCCAAATACCAGCCCCGATGGGGCTAGATACAAAGTGGGTGAGAGCCCAAGGTGCGCTCATATCAGATAATAGATAGGCCATTCGAGCAGCGCCATCTAAATCCGTAATCGTGCTTCCAGTTGGTGAAATTCCAGGATTAGCCAGATGAACATTCTGGTTAATGAACAACACTTTCCACATCATCATGACTGGAACGATGAAAAAGGTGATCGCCAATGAAATTTTGGCAAGCCTTGGGCTCTGTTGAACTCGCTTTAGGCACCGCAGTCGCACAACGGTGACGCTACCTGAGCGAATTAGAATTCTCATTAAATGAGTGATGGACTTCTCTCGCAACTGACACTCACGGGATAATCGTGGGTTGCCTCATCGTCACTAAGATATGGACATGAAAGGTCTGATACTTTCCGGAGGCTCCGGCACGCGAATGAGACCCCTCACCCATTCAGTTGCGAAACAACTCCTACCTATCGCTAATGTGCCCATTCTCCATCGCGCCATTCAGCAGATGTTTGACACGGGTATCCAAGATATTGCCATCATAGTCGGCAGTACTTCCGAGCAAGTGAAATTCTCAGTTGGGGATGGATCTCGGTTTGGTGTGAATGTGACTTATCTCGTGCAAGACCAACCACTAGGCCTTGCCCATTGCGTAAATATTGCACGGGAGTTCCTAAGTGAAGATGATTTCGTCATGTTTCTTGGAGACAATATGTTTGAAGATGGGCTACGGGAAATTGTCAATCAATTTAGGGCTAATAAAATAAACTTAAACAGTGCGGCCCAAGTTGCCGTGAAGCAAGTGCCGAATCCTTCTTCTTTTGGTGTCGCAGTTGTTGATAGCGAGCTTCAACTTATATCTGTCGAAGAAAAGCCAACTGCACCTAAATCAGACTTGGCACTTGTAGGCACTTACTGTTTTACTGCTAAAATACACAATGCAATTGCTGCGATTAACCCATCACCACGTGGTGAGTTTGAAATTACAGATGCAATCCAACAATTACTTCAGGACGAATTACATGTCGGGGTTAGCGCTGTAACCGGTTGGTGGTTCGATACAGGAACCCCCGCATCGTTTCTAGAATGCAATGCAAAAGTCCTAGAAACACGTGTTTCGAGGTCGAACAATTTCTCTGTTGATGTTTCGATTATTGACCCGTGCTCTATTGACTCATCAGCCAAACTTTCAAACTGCACCATAGGACCATATGTAAGTATCGGCGCGAATGTCTCTGTTATTGGTTCGACTATCAGTAACTCAGTTTTACTTGACCAATCTTTCGTTTCAGGTCTTGGTGCAATCACAAACTCGATAGTCGGCAAGCGGAGTTCCATCAAATTGGTCGCTCATACCATCTCCCAAGTTATTCTCGGTGACGATTGCGACGTGGATATAGGTTCAGAATGAAAGTGTTTGTTAGTGGAGCCGCTGGATTTATCGGATCAAATTACGTCCGATATTTACTGAGCAATTCAGACTACGAAGTTACGATCTATGACCTACTCACCTACGCAGGCAACAAATCTACGATTCAGGATTTACTGGAGACTGGTCGGGTTTCTTTCTTTCAAGGTGACATCTGCGACCCCGTCACAATGCAACAGGCCATGGTCGGGCACAAGCATGTAATTCATTTTGCCGCTGAGAGTCATGTTGACAGATCTATCGCTGATTCAGCTGCATTTTTTCATACCAATTGTTTTGGCACGAACGTAGTGATGGATACCGCACGTAAATGCGAAGTTGAGAAGGTCGTTCATATTGGAACCGATGAGGTTTACGGTTCCGTGGAGATGGGCTCATCTCTCGAAACTGATCCTCTTGATCCCAGGTCTCCCTACTCTGCGTCTAAAGCAGGCAGTGACCTTATTGCGTCGGCTTACTACCACACATACGGTTTACCAGTTATCATCACGCGTTGTACTAACAATTTTGGCCCGTATCAATACCCAGAAAAAGCAATTCCTTTATTCACGACGAACCTATTACAAGGTGGCAAAGTTCCTCTTTATGGCGATGGTCTCCACCAACGAGATTGGCTATATGTTGACGATCATTGCTCGGGCATCAATGCTGTGCTTGATTACGGAGTCTTTGGAGAGGTTTACAACATCGGAGCCGGAAACGAAACCACAAATATTGATCTGGTGACTTCACTTTTGAAGATTCTAAAATTAGATGAGTCAAGCATTGAATATGTCTCCGACAGGCCAGGTCATGATCGTCGCTATTCCGTAGATACAACGAAGATTCAAGCACTTGGATGGACCAGGATTCACTCCATTGATACAGCACTTGAAAAGACCGTCAATTGGTATCGAGATAACGAATGGTGGTGGGGTCCACTTCGACAGCGAAGTCAAACACCATGAAGGCCGAATTGACTATCGTTTTGCCTGCATATTGCGAAGAAGCAACTATCGAAGTCAGTCTTCAACGTCTCATTACATTGCTCGATGAGAAGGGTATCTCGTTTGAAGCGCGGGTTATTGTTGATGGCCCCGGGGATCAAACCGCTGACATAGTAAGGGCATTCCTAGACAACAGAATTTCTGTAATCGAATTAGAACGTAATACGGGAAAAGGTTTTGCAATTCGCAGGGGCTTTGAAGGTTGCACTACAGAATTCATTGGGTTCATAGATGCCGACCTAGACCTACACCCAGAAGGTTTGGCGAGAGCTCTAGAACTCCTGAAGTCAGCCGGTCCGGAAGTATGTGGAGCTGTCGGCTCAAAGGTGCATCCAGAATCAAATGTTGAGTACCCCCTGAGTAGGCGCGTCATAAGTTCTATCTACAAAAAATTTGTAAAAATTGGTTTCTCGCTGGACTTAAGTGACACGCAAACGGGTCTTAAGGTATTCAGAACTCAGGCAATTAATAGAGTGCTACCAAATCTGCAGTGCAATGGTTTCGAATTTGATCTCGAGCTTCTTTGCAAGCTGGCGCGCAATGGGAATTTATTTATAGAAATTCCAGTGGATTTGGATTACAAATTTAAGAGCACAGTAAACATGCGCACAGGAATAAAAGCTTTGGTATCAACCTTTTGGTTGGCAATCTACTTGCGTAAGAATTAATCTTCACCGTATCGGCCTAACGATCTCTTCCTGAACATCGCCAGCGTTTTTAAACGGATGCTTTCAAAAAGCACGAAATATGCCAGAAAAAAATGGTTTAGATACCCCCATCTTCTGCGCGTGGATGCAAGTTTCAAACTGTCCCATAACGGACCAACTACCAACACACAGTAAACGACATATTTAGCAAGTTGTTGGTTGGGTGAATACAGGTCGGAATGCTTTCTTCCACTGAATCCACTACCAGCAATTTCGGTTGAATTGATTGCATTGTTGATGCGCCAGGAAATTTTCCTTCGTACTGCTTTCCAACTATCGACTGAATCATGAGTAATTGAATCGCCACCAATAACGCCGACCAAGTCAACCTCACCTTTATGGCCTAGTAGATAGTACAAATGGGGAACACAATTTTCTTCAGTTACTATTTCCGGAAATACTCGTCTATAAAAATCGACATCAACTACGCCGGATCCAGCTGCCATCTCGCATAAAATTGGTCGCGTTTCACTGGATGCACGAAAGAGAACTGAACTTGCGTGCACTACATCAATTGTCAGGCGTCGACTTAATGAGTCGATACGAAACTGTTCATTATTTGGACACCTATACGATTGCATAGAGACGGGGTCCCCAAATTCAGATGCATACATATTGCTAGTCGAGTCGTCGGATGTAAAGCGATATCCAGCGGAAATCATTGCTCGCAAATTTGTATGCTTGTCGAAAAGTTCATATCTGTCCCGCAATGAAGAGTCGGATACAAAAAGTTCATCGTGATCAAGAAAACACACAAGCCGGCTCCTGGCAACCATAAGACCTATGTGTTTAGCAGCAATAGCGTGTCCCGCCGGATTTTGAATTACCGAGAAACCTAGAGTTGAAGACATCTCCCGAGTGTCATCTGTGGACCCACCGTCCACGGCAATTATTTCCATAGGGGCATCTGTACTCGGGCGTTCTTGCTTTGCTAGTGACTCGCTTAGTTTGCCTAAATATCTACTGGAGTTATAAGTAGCAATGACGACAGTAATCCATGGGCGAATTTCAGAATCATCCATGATCTATAGCAAATCCAAGTCAGTTAATGACTGGATAATGACTCCAGTAGGAGATTTCTCATCACTTAGTCGCCGCGTCTGTTCCCCTCGCAAAGAATGATCCAATTTCATGGAAACAAATTCCTTGATAGATCCTGCTTCCCACAAACTCAATCTTGCTGTGCGACCAATCCCATCAAATCTCTCAGTCGCTTTGCGATGAATAAGACATGGTATTTCTAAAAACCCACATTCTTCTTGCAACCCACCACTGTCGGTCACCACACGTTCCGCACTTATAACAAACGCCAGAAAATCTGGGTACGCCATCTTCTCATGAAGTTCAATTTTTGAATCCTGTATTTGATTAAACAGGTTGAGGTGTTCCAGAGTGCTGCGGGTAAGTGCGTCGATTACCATCACCAACCGATTATTTCTGGAGGTATCAATAAGTTCATTTATTGTATCTTTAAACACTTGTTCATTACCGAGAAGCTCTGCTCGATGTAGAGACACCAACGTAAATGTCCCAGCAGTATTGCTACGGTCTATTACATCTTGCATAAGCCTCATGGAGTCTCGGGCTGTATTCCCAAAAGTGTTTATTATGTTGCCATGTCGGCCAGATAAATTTTTGACGGCGATTTCGTCTGGCGCAAAGTGATACTGCGCTAAGCGAGCCGTGACAATACGGTCAACTTCCTCTGGGAACGGATTTCTCCAGTCATTACTTCTCAATCCGGCCTCAACATGCACGACTTGACATCTAGCGAGTCGTCCAGCCAAAGCTCCGATCACGCAAGTCATCGTGTCTCCATGGACAAATACAAGGAGATTTTTGTCTCTCTTACTCGCCGCTCTCTTTAGTTTCGAGAGACGCCACACAGACCGAATGCCTACTGACATGATCCACGGGATTACTTCGATCTTTGAGGTTAAGTTTCCTTTTTGTGGAGACCTTAGATTCATGACCGATTCTAAATTTAATCTCTTCTCTAGTTCTCTAAGCTCTGAAGGTTGTTGATTAGTAGTAAGCAAAGATATCAAGGTTAGTTTTTCTAACTCAATAATTACAGGCCAAAGTTTTATGAGTTCAGCGCTGGTACCAAAAAAAACAGCCGCTTCAATTTTTTTTAGCTTCATCTTCAATTTTCCTAATCAGGTTCATAGACATACCAATGAGGGCGACAGCCAGCATGGTGGATAGACCAACTAGCACTTTCACAAAAGTATAAGCACTGCTCCGCGCACCCAAAAGAACAAAAGCGGCAGCAAATACAAGGGTCATATACACAAGACTCTGCCGAATAGTTCCTAAAGCGAGAACGAACTGAGAAACTACAATTGCTATCCCGAGGGGAATATATGCCATAGCAAGAGGTTTAATTACATCTATTGCTACGAGGTGCGAAGGTCCTGCCAGCCAGTTAACTAAGCGTCTTGACAATAGAGAAAGAACAATCGCCATCAAAGTTTGAACAGAACCACTTAAGAGAATCGCTTTCGCCAATAACTGCTTTTGTTTTGTTTTGTTAGTGCGGAATTCGATTGCTCGCGGATAAATGACAGCGGCAATTAGACCAGGAACTAGCAGTACGGAGTTAACCAACATTGCAGCAATAGCTATCTCGCCATTATCCGTCTCTCCTAGCGCAGATCGGCTAAGCAGAACATCTAAATTAGCGGCAAACCACATTGAAGAAATCAGAACCGTTGAATGAATTAATCTTGTATCAATGAACGTCAAACTGGATTTAATCGGAACGTTTGTAACTTTTAATAGGTAGCAAGCAAAACCAACGGTGACCACTAGTCTGGCAATCAGCAGACTCTCAACATTTGTCCAGAGAATTAGTACTATTGCGGAGAGCAGAAGTGTTGCTCCGGCAATCACCGCAGTCATCCCATGTAAGACCGTTTGTATTTCTCGGCCTTGAATTTCTCCGTTTGCTCTTGCAATCATCACTGCTGCAGGCACCCACAGAACTATTAGGGAAGCTGTACTGACACTGACACCGATAAATAGTAGGGCAATGAGACCGAGTAGAAACGAGAAGAACCCAAGTACTAGAAATTCAATTGTCTGAGAGAAAAAGTGATCACGATCTGACGATGAATTTTTAACTCGTTGTACTGTCGCTGCTTGGACCGACGAGGCTGCAACTCCAACTATTCCCACTAATGCGATAGCTGATGCAAATTCGCCATATTGCTCTGTCTTCAGTAGTCGAACTGCAACTACATGAATTAGGAACATACACAGCGCGGACAACCCGGTAGACCCCATGAGGACGACTGTCCAGGTCAAACCGCCTTTGTGACGTTCCTCAAATGCATGACCCTTCTCAATAATATTCATAATGCCCCGCAAATTTGAGGAATTGTCAGCGTTTTCACAGTCCAAGGGTAGGCGATGGTTTGAAATTTGCAGAGTATGGTTTATTTCCGTGAACCTCGCCGCTGAACTTGCTCGAATCCGGATTGTTCTCGCTGCAAATGTTGTCGACGGATACCCGTCTGAATTCGAATACACGCGCGATTTTCTACTGGAAAACGGCATAGGGAACCTGACGACAATCTCGCATCCACTTCAGAAGAGATCTGAAGGTATTAGCAGGTTTACAAATTACATCAACGGAAAAGAGGCGCGAACTAGGTCAATATCTCGTCCGAATTTCCCTCCATCAACACATGTAATAGATTTTGCTACTGGCCTGCTTCCGCTCAAAGCAGATATTTGGATTGGTTTTAACCCAATTATGACGGCCATGGGAGCATTAGTGCCTCGCAGCAAAGTTCTTGCTAACTGGGCAATCGATTTTGTTCCTTCAAGAGGAACGAATGGCCTGGCCGAGAATATCTACAGAGGCATTGAGGGTTTCATGATGAATCGCATCGATGCGCAGATCGAAAATACAATTGCCGCACTTGAAGCGAGATCGACGTTGACTGGTAGGAATCCTAAGTGTCAAATAATTGCGCCTATCGGGGTATGGCACGACAGTTTTTCTAAACCCCAACCTGCTAGGCACGCACAGCGGAGAGTGGTCTATTTCGGTTCTTTGGATGAACGCAATGGAGTTCCGTTTCTTTCCGAAGTTTTTCCATTGATGCTTAATCAGGACTCCAACTTGCTAATTGATGTAATTGGCGAAGGAGAATATTCTCCACTCATGGTTGATTTAGCTCATCAGTTCCCAGCACAGTTCACATACCACGGCTACATTGAAAATCAAGGGCAGATTGATGAAATTCTGCGATGCTCGGTAGTCGCAGTCGCTCCGTACGATGAATCACCAGGATCTTTTACGCATTTTGCTGACCCTCAGAAACTTAAGTACTACGCGAGCAACGGCGTTCCAACAATCCTTACAAATATTGCACCTGCTGCAGAACAGATGGAAAACAGTCGAGCTGCAGTTCTTCTCTCTCAGTCTGATGGACACAGCAAATGGGTTGATACCATTTTTCATTGGCTTGATGACCCGGACGATTGGTTTGCACATGCGACTAACAGTCACAATTACGCACTTAATTTTGAACGAAAACACGTTTATACCCAAACATTTTTAACGTTATTAAATCTTGTGACTGAAAAGTATAAATGAAACTGCATTTAAACTTTCGCTCAGTAGTCAGTGTTGTATCCACTTTCTTGGCATCAATAATATTTCTTTGGCCGTTGCGCTTGATTATGCCAATCGCAGACGATCTGCATTTGATTTCACAGGGGTCAGGGATTATGCGTCAAAAAGGCTTCTTGCATGTTCTTGACCTTTGGACAGATTTTTCACTGTCCTCCGCACATCTAACCCCAATTGGTGGTCTGTGGACAGCAATTTACATCTGGATTACGAATCAACTTGCCCTTCGCACTCCACTTACTTTGTCAAGCGCATGGGGCATCATGCGAGTTCTGTCCATTGCAATCGCAATTCAGGGAGCTTTACATTTTGGGCGGTCAATTGCGCGCTGGCTAAAACTTCCTGATTCATTTAACTTTATTCTTCTGCTCGTCTTGCTTGCGACCTTCCAAGTACATGGGTACTGGTCAAATGATCCTGTTATCTCTTTCCCTGTCGCATCTTGGGCTTTTTGCACTATCGGTTTCTTCTTCTTGTCATTCATGCTTCGCTCAACAAATACAGATTTATGGCCGAAGAAACATTACGCCTACGGCGCAATTGCACTCTCTTTCCTGGGTCTTTTGACTTATGAGTTATTTGGTGCATTCTTAATTGCAGGATTTTTTCTTGTCGCATGGAAGTCTGTCTTCCAGCGTCAATGGAGAAGTCGAGAATTTTCACTAGTTCTGATAGCAACGGTGATACCAGCTTTACTATTGCTTCTCGGGCAAGTTGTCAGGCTTTCCACTGGAAGTAATTACTCGGGAACTGAGATATCGCTACAGAGTAACTCTGTTCTAAAAATCTTCTTGATGGCGGTGATCAGTACTTTTCCGATGATGAACCTGCACTTGACTCATCTTTTACTATCGCAGCGACGCTTCATTCCTTCACAGCTCTGGACTTCTGTTGCAGTACTTGTCCTTCTAACTGCAGGTGCAATTCGGTTCAAAAAACCAATACCTAACGACAAATCTCATATAAATGTATCGTCATTATTGGTTGCGATGTTTTCATTATCAGCAGTAGCAACTGCTGTCATCACTGCCACTCCAAAGTACCAATCTGAACTAAATGGTGTGCTCGGCAAGGTCTACATCAACTATGCACCAGCGTGGATTGCGGCATCTTTGATTATTGCCGTAATCTTGGGACTTGCACTCAATTTGAAAAAACGATTTATTGCAACTTTTGCGATTCTTTTACTTCCAGTAATTGGAGGATGGCAGATAGCGGCCAATCTCAAACAGGTATCCGCCCTCACTACTGATTCAATGTGGTCGAAACAGCTCTTTGCGTTACTGGAGTCACCGATTCCACAAAACTTTGAAAGGTGCTCTGAAATAGATCTGTTATTTAGTATGCCACTTCCCGAGTATTACCAGAACGAAATTTATTCGGGATTACAGGAGTCGTACAGCGGCACCTACGGAGTGCCCTACTGTGATTTTGAAAATCTTGGTGTGCGGTCTGCGATATCTGTTCGCAATGTCACTGGGTTCGGTCGAATCGAATTTTTGGCCAGTGGTCAAGGTTCCTTTTGGTCGAATTCTAAACTTGCTGCAGTTGACGTTACCTATCGTGGGACTAAGCGTTTTGTAGGTTTACTGGAAGTGCGACTTGAGCCAACTCCGTGTCTAACTAAATACATGATAAGTGTAAAAATTGGTGACAACCTACCTCAATCCGTAGTTCTAACCAACCAAGCTATAACGGTGAGTCGTCAAGTATCCCTCGCCCAGAATCAAGTCATAAAAATTGAAATGAAACAACGTGGTGATTTCTGTACTATCCCAACAGATCCCCGAAGTTTTATGCCAATGTTAATCATCCCACGACTTATTAATAATTGAAACTTCTGACTGCTTCAATCACGCGGTCGACTTCTAGGTCACTCATACCAGCCCATAACGGAAGCCTTACTAGACAATCTGCAGCTCTCTGCGTGTTAGGCAATTCTCCGCTTGATTTTCCATACTTACGGCCGGCCTCACTTGAGTGAAGTGGTTGATAATGAAAAGTTGCGAGGACACCTAGCCCCTTTAGATGAGAAATAAATTCGGTTCTTACTTCTAGTGAATTCATCATGAGGTAGTACATGTGAAAGGGCTGTTCACAAATGTCTGGAACAATCATTTGGGTTGCGCCAATAGTTACCACGTAAGCAGCTAATTCAGTGTCATATCGTTGCCAGATATTCTTACGAAGCGTCTGAATTAACTCAAAGTTTTCTAATTGAATTTTCAACATGGCCGCAAGTGGGTCAGCCAATAACAAACTTGACCCTTCGCTTATCCAAGTATATTTTGCAACTTGCCCGCGAAAGAACTGGGACCGGTTAGTACCTTTCTCACGCCACACTTCTGCCATTTCCAAATAATGCAGGTCATTTATGACAAGACAACCACCTTCACCACATTGAATATTCTTCGTCTCGTGGAAACTTTGAGTAGCAAGCGCTGAGAATGTTCCCAGCGGTTGTCCTTGTGATCTAGCACCGAGGCCATGCGCGTTGTCTTCTAGTAGTACCAATCCAAATTCATCACATAAAGCTCTCATTTCAGCCAGGTGTGGTGAGACACCTGCATAATTTATGCAGAAGACTGCTTTAGTACTCGAGGTAATAGCTTTGCGAACTTCCGCCAAATCAATATTGAGTGTCAACGGCTCAATATCAACGAACACGGGAGTTGCTCCAGCTAGTACCACTGCATTAGCTGTTGAGGTGAAGGTATACGAAGGAACAATTACTTCATCACCAGGTCCTGCACCAATCAAACGGATCGCTAGTTCAAGTGCATGCGTACAACTTGGAGTAAGCAATACCGGTGAATTATTAAAATGGTTGGACAACAAGGTTGATGCCGCAACTGTCTCTGGTCCATCCCCAGAAAGTCTCCCCGAAGATAGTGAAACCATCAGTGCTTCATGCGTTCCCTCAGGAATATAAGGACGATTAAATGGTATGTGATTCAATATGACTTTCGATTCTCTACATGCACCGTACGCACTGTCAATAATGGCACCAACCCGTATCTTTCCCAGGCTTTTTGCACATTGCTGTTTTGGCTCTGTGTCGAAATAACAAGTTCCTCTACTTTATATTGATGCATTTCTGTCTCAATATGAGCAAGGAGATGCTGATAGAGACCTTTTGACTGAAATTCTCTGCTAATTCCTGCGAGCAGAATCTCCCCAACTTGATCTCTGGTATCCGTAAGTGCGAAACCAGCAGGTTCGTCATCGACATACATGAGATAGCACCTTGACTCCTCTGATGTGATTTTATTTCTTACCCATTCGTTATAGGCATCTTCCATCCGAATTCCGCGCGTACGTACATTGTCATGCCAGTGTGAGTGATACCCAGAAAATGATGAGTTGACAACTCTCTCGATTACGTCAATAAAGTTTCCATCTACTCTTTGTACCTTGACATTTAAAGGTGTCTTATGAGATAAATTATGACGAATTGAGATGCCCCAGTAGACAGTTGAATCCGTATAGATAATCTGTTTGTCTAGTTTGGCGAGCAAATCATCTATCCCTGTCAGTAGCACTGAGTATCGCACAACTACGAGATCATAATTCTGAGATGAAAGTGCGCTACTAAGCGTGTCTTCTTTTCCTTGAGACCGTGCACCGCACTGTGCATTCAGAACACGAAAACCAAACCTTCGACTTTCTGCATCTCCTGGCAAAACTAATACTTCGTTTGATTGGAGCTCTCGCCATCCCATTCTTAGAGGTTACTCAAATGTCAATAATGTCCCTCCGAATGTAACCCTCTGTTGTGAGAGCCATTTAGAGTAATTTGGGAACGTAAGGCGGTTTGTATGGCTGACATAAGAAAAGACGCACGTATCTATGTTGCCGGTCATGGCGGGCTTGTCGGGTCGGCCATAGTTCGTCGCCTGACGCAAGATGGCTACACCAATATTCTGATGGCCTCTCGAGATGAAGTTGACCTTCGTAATCAACAACAAGTCGACACTTGGTTTGCTGAAAACAAGCCAGAGTATGTCTTTCTGGTGGCAGGCACGGTTGGCGGTATCTGGGCAAACTCTCAACGGCCCGGTGAATTTCTGTACGACAATATGATGATTCATGCAACTGTGGTTCACTCCAGTTATGTACATGGTGTTACCAAACTTGTCTACTTAGGCAGCTCATGTATCTACCCGCGACTTGCGTCCCAGCCAATGACCGAGTCCGAACTACTTACTGGACCCTTAGAACCAACGAACGAACCGTACGCGATAGCGAAAATTGCGGGAATCAAGTTGTGCCAAGCGTATGCAAAACAATACGGTTGCAATTTTGTATCTGGGATGCCAACCAATTTGTATGGCCCCAACGACAATTTTGATCTTGAATCAAGCCACGTCTTGCCCGCCTTGATGCGAAAATTTCATGAGGCAAAATTGAATGGAATTGACTTCATTGATGTCTGGGGCACAGGTAGTGCAAAACGAGAATTTCTCCATGCCGACGATCTTGCAGATGCATGTCTCTTTCTACTTAATGATTACGAAGACCTTGAACACATCAACATCGGAACCGGGATTGAAGTCTCAATTAAGGAGCTTGCTGAGACACTTCGTGAGGTAATTTATCCAGATGCAGAGTTGCGTTGGGACACTACGAAACCAGACGGAGCTCCTAGAAAACTCCTAGATGTAACCAAAATTGAAACAGCTGGCTGGTCTCACTCAATTTCACTGCGCGATGGGATTGAATCAACTTATAGGTGGTTTATAGACCAATACGAATACGTTAGAGGTCGTTAGTGCAGTACAAGAAATGGGAAATTCTTTTGGGTGGTATTCGCCGACCTGATCTGGTATTCCGATATTTACGTGGAAAACAGCCAAGTGAATTTGATCTCGACGAAGTGGCTAAATTTGTACAATCTGCTTCGCCAATCATTGTTGAAGCTGGAGCATTTGATGGACGAGATACTGTTTCTTTCTCGAAACGCTGGCCCAAAGGACACGTATACGCGTTTGAACCTCTTCCAACGCTCGCACATAAGGTACGCGCCGCAACAGCGGACTGCAAGAACGTCACCGTAATTGAGAGCGCTTTTGCATCAACAGAACAATCGACCATCACCCTCTACAGTTTTGATCCGGCGCTATCTGAGCATGGATCGTCGTCCATGCTTCCGCCGGGCGACCATCTTGAGGTAGCTCCGGAAATCAAGTTTGACAACGAGGTGACAGTTCCTGCAATAACTGTTGACAATTGGTACCACTCTGTTGAATGCCCAGTTATTGACCTGCTTTGGCTGGATCTTCAGGGTGCCGAATTATTGGTTCTGCAGAAGGGTGAATCACTTCTGGCTGCTACGAAATGCTGCCATATTGAAGTCTCAAAAAAACCCTTGTACCAAGGCGGTGCAACTTTTAGTGAAGTTCGTCAATTTCTTGAATCGCGGGGTTTCTCACTGATTGCAAACCGCATACCTGTTCGGTCTGGTAACGCCATCTTTACTCGTAAATAGGTTTCTGAACTGTGTCCGATGTAATCCTCCTATTTATCGCCTTACTTCCTGCAATAATGGCCATTGCGGCTGACGAGTCATCTGACATCCAGAACTTCGGTCACACAACTGCATTCGTAGCAGGATTTTCTTTTCTCATTGCATTGCAAGTTTTTCTTGCAGAGCACGAAGTTTTAGTTGGACGATGGTTGGTAGTGCTCTTCTGGTTGTTGGCCGTCTTAGTCCCTGGGTTTCGACTCTTTCGCCTTACAAGACCTTCTAGGATTCTTGGCAATTCTCTTCTGGGTATCGCTTTGACCCTTTCCGGGTTTTCAGTATGGCTCTGGCCCTATCTACGTTTTCCAGCTGTCCGGCAAGGAGCTCCGTTCTCTAACGCCAATAACGATCTGGCTATCTATGTCATGAGTGGAGACAATTTCCTCAATGCAGGGTTTAGGGAATTCGGCAGAGTCGTCGGTTATCAAGCTGGTGCTTTGGCGAATTTTGAAGTCGCTGGGTCTTCATCGCTTATTGCTACCGTCTCTAGATTCACACAACAATCGGTGTGGAGATCAACAAATCTGTCGATGCTTCTTCTAGTTGTTTTGACCACGATTGGGATTTACGTGCTCTTGCGACAATGGTCAATGCCAATTCTTATCGCCCTACCTGCAGCTGTTTGGACAATAAGCGCTTCTTATGCGCGATTGCCTCAACAGAATTATTTCCTTAGTCAAATAGTGAGCAGATTTGCTTTAGTGATTGCGCTGATTGGCATCGACAACGTAATACGAGGTAAAGACAAAGCACACCAACTTCTCGGAAGTCTGATAATCGCAATTGCAACTTGGCTCTCCCTGGTTTCTTATCCTGCAGGATCAATCTCCTCTGGTGCAGTTCTCATTGGAGTTATCGGAGCATATTTTTTGTCCATGCTCTTATCAAAAACTTTGTCATTCGACTCAATGCAGAGATTCCTTATTGTTGTGGTGTCATTTGCACTTCCGCTTCCACTTTTATTAGGTAGATGGAGTTTGATAACCAGCAATGTGTCGCTTTATTCAAAAGCAAACGTCACCGGATGGCCCGCCTCAACCTCCTCATTTACAGAGTGGATTGGTGTCTCTCAATTCACTGGAATGTGGACTGCACTACTGATTACATCTGCGATCGGGGCATTGTTCTTTTTCTCCCTCATTCGTCTGAGAAGAATTCAGGCACAGGAGACATATCTAGGTCTCTTTATTCTGCTTTCAATCGCGAGTGCTTATTTTCTACTTGCAATCAAATTGGGACAGAACGCTTACCAAGTCTGGAAATTCCTCGCCACCGTGCAGCCTCTAGCTCTGTGTGGACTTGTAATATTTATCGTAAGTTCTTTAAGAGAAACGACCTTTAATAGCGGGAAATATCTTCTCCGCGTAATGACAATAGGACTCATCGCCCTTGTGGGAATCAATATCGTTAGAAGCTCAGACACATATCGATCAAATATTCAATTCCCTTCAATGGAACTTGAGATTGCTTCCAAGAACCCGATAACACGCACACCGAACCTGTTAATTCGATTAGATCCATATCTCGAAACAATGATCGCCCCGGTTATTTTGAATCTTCATGATGCCCTCTACGCATCTGACACTTACCTAGGACCGGCATCCCCGGAAGATCCACGTTGCGCAATTAGTCACACTAAGGACGCCTCGTCATTAAAGGTTGCGAGAGATCTGTACGTTGGGTCTGTCGAAGCCTGCGGCTAACCGACTTGTTGATTGGTGCGCGAGGGGGGACTTGAACCCCCACGTCCTTTCGAACACTGGCACCTGAAGCCAGCGCGTCTGCCATTTCGCCACTCGCGCGAGTAGAGGGCG
>Ga0209550_10001623_pt1 | contig 21610 bp, 22 predicted proteins | sample LauGreSuBDMM15SN_2_FD_187567 | JGI IMG/M metagenome (GOLD analysis project Ga0209550, IMG submission 187567) | Freshwater lake microbial communities from Lake Michigan, USA - Su13.BD.MM15.SN (SPAdes) (version 5) | ecosystem: Environmental > Aquatic > Freshwater > Lake | place: Lake Michigan... | reverse complement strand
TTCCGCCGACAGCGCACTTCGTCCCGCGCAACGCAGGTTTCAGCGCCAGTTCGCACGAAACAAAAAACGCGTCGGCGTCGAGGTGGACGATGGTCGGAAAGGGCAACATGCGAAGTTTTCTGAAATAAAAGATTCACCCGCACGCAATCTCGACGCAAGCTGTGGCCTTATGGGACGTCAATGGCTCCACGCGAAACGCGCGATCGTGAACCTCAAAAAAGGTCAGGTCGTCGGAAAACTCGTTAAAGAAATCACGGTCGCAGCCAAACTCGGCGGCGGTGATCCCGCCGGCAATGCTCGGCTCTTCGCGGTCTTGGAAAAGGCGCGCAAGGCCAACGTCACCCGTGAAGCCATCGAGCGTGCCGTCGCCAAGGGCACCGGGGCAGGCGGCGACAAGTCTTCCCTGGAGCACCTGATGTTCGAAGGCTATGCGCCCCACAAGGTGCCCGTCATTGTCGAAGTCTATACCGACAATCACCAGCGCACAGCCCCCGAAATCCGTAACCTTTTCAAGTCCGGCGTTCTGGGTGCAGCCCACAGCAACAAGTTTTTGTTCGACCATGTAGGTCTCGTCGAAGCGCACCACACTGACACCGCGGTCGATCTCGAAGCCGTCGCGATTGAAGCCGGCGCCAACGATTTTGAGGCGCTCGGCCATGCGCAAAATGACGATATCCCCGAGGGGCACGCCGGCGCGCGCTTCATCACGGAGCGGACTGCGGTCCATGCCGTTTCCACTTGGCTCAAGGCCAATGGGTGGCACGTCATCACCGCTGAAATCGGTCACCTCGCCAAGACTTACCCTGAACTCAGCGAGACGGATCGCAACGACGTCGGCGAATTCCTGCAGGAACTCGAAGACCACGACGACGTGCAGCGTGTCTGGGCGGCGGTGAAGTAAGTCTACGTTGCGCTCTAGATAAGCCCAATAACGGTCTTTTCCCGGAGCCTGCTTGCCGTCAATTCAGGACGTGGAAATTGCCTGCAAGCAGGCTCCTACCTCCTAGCCGTTATGCACATCTTGGATACGCATTGGACTACCTCAGCCGTCGGCTGTTTCGGTGCGGGCACCTGGCGACGGCGTTAGCTGCTGCGAAACACCAGCTCCCGAGACAGCTCGCGACCGTGGCCCGTGATCACCATTCGATCCGCCATGATGCGAGCGGTCGCAAACGCCGTAGTCGCCGCCGTCTCGACCATGCCCCGCATCGTGACGCAGGGGACGCCGGCGTGTTCGGCAAAATTACCCGCGTGATTGTGGCCGTTGAGCCAGGCCACCACGTGCGAGTGACGTTCGATCAATTTCAGGACGGCCGGTGAATTCCACACATTGTGCTCGTTCTCCGGAGCGACCGGATGGTGCGCGAGGACGATCACTTTTCGACGCTCAGTCCGCGCTGCCGTGCACGTGCGGTCAAACCAGGCGAGTTGCGCCGCGCCAATCCCGCCATTCCAAGGCTTGGCCTGCCGGACCTTTTCGACTTCGAGACCCTGCAACGCTGCGGCGGCGGCGATCCGCTCAGCCGAACCAGCCGCGTGCGCGTAGGTGCTGACGTCGTTGGTATCGAGGATCACGAAACGAAACTCGCGTTGGTCGAAAAACCGGTAGCGCTGTTCCATACCGAGCCGTCCCGGCACCTTGGCTTTCAACTCATCGAGCACATCGAAGTCATGATTGCCGAGCAGATGGTGCCAGCGGTAGCGACTGGCTGCGAGCGGCCGACTGATCTCATCGAAGCTCCGCCACTCCCGATCGATGAGGTCACCAAGGTGAGCGCAAAAATCAAGGTTACGCCCATTGAAATGCTCCACGGCGTCACCGAGTTTTTTGAGCGAGTTTCGATAGAAACGCGTCCCTTTGTCATCGATGTCGGCAAACTGCGCGTCAGCCACGAGGCCGATCTCGAATCCGGCCTGCACCGCACCCCGCAAAATCGCCGGGGCCGCGGCCGCGAGCAGGGTGGCCTTCAGGAAACCTCGGCGATTCCACGAGTGAGGTGTCATCATTTCCCCTTCGGCAACCAACCGTTAAAACGCATCCACGATTCGCAGTGTCGCGGCCACTCGGCCGTGGGCCCGAACTTGGGGTCCATGCCGGCACCGTGCGTTCCTTGCGGGTAGAGATGCAACTCGATGGGTGCTTTCGCGCGGCGCATGCCTTGATAGAATAGCAGGCTGTTCTCCACCGGGACCGTCGTATCCGCCGACGAATGCACGAGGAAAGTCGGCGGAGTGTCCTTCGTCGTCTGTTCGTCGACCGAGAGGTGATGCCGCGCATCGTCGGTCGGTTTTTCTCCGAGCAGCGCGCGCCGCGACGTACCGTGGGCGAAGGGGTCTTGCATCGTGATCACTGGAAACACCAGCACGAGGAAATCGGGGCGGCCGCTCACGCGGTCAAGCGCCGCGCCCGTGCGCCCCTCGGGTGCTTCGAACAGCGTGCCGGCGCTCGCGGTGAGATGTCCGCCGGCGGAGCCACCGAGCATACCGATGCGCTCCGGCTGCACGCCCCACTCCGCCGCGCGCGACCGCACGGTCCGGACGGCACGCAACGCATCGCGCAGCGGCGCAGGATGGCCGTATTCGACATTCCGATATTTGAGCACGAACACCGTGATCCCGAGTGAATTCAGCCAACGCGTCATCTCGCCGCCCTTCGCACCAACCGCGACGCGGATGTAGCCGCCGCCGGCCGCGTAAATAACCGCCGTGCCGTTGGCCGTACCGGCCGCCGGCGCGTAAACCGTGAGCGTCGGCCGGTGGATGTTCGTGAACCGACCATTCCCATCGTCTTGCTCAGGACCGGCGTCTGCTTTGATCGCTGGGACACCCTCGGGCCAGAGCTCGACGACGGGGGCGGCATCCGCCGCGAACATCACCGACGTCACATGCGCCACAAGCAGCGCGGAAAGAAATGAGAGCCGTGGTGTCATCGCTAAAATCAGAGCCGGTCCCAGGGAAACACAACCGTCGGCGCATTTGCATAGCGCCTCATTGTCAGGGCGAGTTTTGCGCCCGCGCCCGGTGCAAGCCGAACCGAGAAGGTCCCCGCCCCGACCCGCGTCGCCACGCCACCCTGGTCCACCGTTTCAATACGATGCTCCCCGTAGCCGCCACCTTGCACGATGACGGTGCGGGTCGCGGTCGCGCTGAGGTTCACGAGTGTGACGACCGTCCGCGTATCGCTCATTTCCGAGACCAAGGCGCCCACGTCGTCGGGCACACCGGCGCGTTTCAGCTCGGGATCAAAATAACGCAGCCGCGCGTTCAACAAGCCGCCTTCGCGGCCCGGGAGCAGGGCGCCCCACATCAGCTGCACGAGCGCCGAGGTCGCCGCCGGGTTCGAGTCCATCATGTTATCCGCCAGCCGTTTTTCCGGCAGAGAATCATCAGCACGAAATCTCTGCACCTTGCTCCCGATACTGGCGAGGTCACGCCGGAGCGCCGTCTCGGCAAAGTCGGCGTTTTTCCCTTCCAGATAGTCCACCCATTCATTCCGACCGAGGCGCGCGCGATCGTCGCCGCGCTGGGACCAATACCACGTTTCGAGCGCGCCGATGTTCCACGGCGTGCGCTGCCAGCCATACCAGCCCTTGGCACCATACATCGTGGGATACTCTTTTTGACCATCGACGGTGCGTGCGTGCGAGTTGACGGCGTCGGCCATCGTTCGCCAGGCGCTCACGTATTTTTGATCTCCCGTCACGAGCAACGCGTTGTTGAAACCCACGAGCGCGCGCGAAATGCGGTTACGGTTCTCCTGCCTGCCGTTGACCGGATTCACAGGACTGAAGCCCCAACCATAGGCTCCACTCCACCACTTGCCCTCTGCACCGCCCACCTTGCCGTCGAGGGCCACATGGCTCGGGATCACGCCACCGTTTTGCCGCATGCGCGCGAGCCAAGCGTCCATGTAGTCGACAATCCATGTCTTGTAGCTGGCCTCGTGCGTGAGGAAATAGGCGTTGGCCGGAAGCACCGTCGCGACAAGGTTGATGAAATGGTCGCCCACCACCTCGTGGTAGTCGCGATAGTGGTCGAGAAATTCGGAAAACGTACGCTCGCCGTGGCCGAGCTTGAAGCCCGTCAGGTCAAACGGATCGCCCACCCAATCGAGCGCGGTGGCCGGTCGTAGCATCGGGCCCTTGCTGCCATTTTGCATCGAACGAATGAGCTTCAGTTTCGTATCGTAATTCGGGGCCGCCGGATCCTCGCCCATGTAGAGCCCCGCGAATCGCCGCACGCGAGTTTGATAGACTGGGAGCGTGGACATCGAGAGCCCCATGAGGTTGAAACACCGCAGTCCCTCGCCGTGGTGCATCCAGTCGGACTGCGCGGAGAACTCCTTAAAATACATGCCGTCGCGTCCCGCCGGCACATCGATCGTTTTCGCTTCGGAATACTGGCGGATCATTCCGTCCCAGGTTTTTGTGTAAATCCGCGCGATCTCGTCGCTCGCCCCGAGTGCATGCAGCTCAGGCCAACCTGCGAAATTCTCAAACGCATCGTCGGGCCCATCGTTCGCACCCCACCGAATGAAGCACTGCACATAGCCCCGCGCATCGTAATATTTTTCGGCAAACTCGCGACACGCCGGCACGTTCTCAGCCAACAACTGCCGTTCCAATTTCGCCCACTCGGGTGCGATCATGGGGGTCGTGATCGCGAGCGTCGTCTCCGCTGCGGGTGCGCCCACCGGCGCGAGGGAGAACAGGATCGGGGCAAGCCAGCGCGTGATATTCATGGGGTGCCAGCAATGTCTGTCCGCAGCGCGACCAACGCACGGAAAATCCAATCAGACAGTTCCGCCGTGCTTAGCCCCCGATCGCCATCGCACCTTTAAAAACCAAGAGCACGACGACGACGAGGGCGCAACACACCGCAAAGCCGCCGGCATCCGTACGATTCCATTTCGTGAATTCCCAATCGGATTTCGGAAATAGCTTCAGATCATCAAAGCGCGTGGGCCGGGCGTAACTCGCCTCGACAGTTTCGACATCCAACTCCGGCGTCGCCGCCACCGGTGTTTTCAGCCGCGCGTAGAACCGGGCCACCCGATCCGGTTCAGTGCGCCGCGTCAGCAAGCTGACGCCAAAGATCAGCGAAATCGGAATCAACGCATCCACGAGGTAGCGAGTCGTCAGCAACTGCGCCGAATTAAAATCTGCCACGTCGACGCCGAGAATCTTCAGCAGATAGACTTCCGTACGAAACAGCCCTTTCCCGGTCTTCGGTGAGGCCGGATCACGGGGGTCGACGCGGACGACGCCCTCTTCAAAGAAAAGCGAGACCGGTTCGATGCGCCGCGTCTTCATGAAACTGTCGCCGGCCTTCGCGGCCCGCCCCGCGGCCACATCGGCGGCCGTCGCCACCGCGGCGACCGTGAGCGTGCGCTCGCGGGTCGTTTGCGTCAGCGTTTCCGAACGCGCCAGTGACGGGATGTTGGGCACGATCCAAGGAATCACCGCGATCAACAACAACGTCACCACGACCTGTACCACCACCGCCGTCTGCGTCACGCGGCGCCAGAGGAAGAGCACGGTGATGGGCACACCCCAGACCAACAAAAGCACGATCATGAATTTCAAAATCGCAATGACGCTGTTCAAGTAAAGGCCGACGAGCACGCCCGCGCCGAGGAGCGCCGGCACCGCCAGTCGTGAGACCACCATGTAGTGTCGGTCCGAACGACCGGGCAGCACCGGTTCATAAAGATTTTTCACGAGCAAACCGGACAGCACGACCGACTGCGCGCCCAGCAACGCGATCTTTCCGCCCAGAATACCCGTGATCATGATTCCGATGAGCCCGACGGGCAGGAGCTCGCGCGTGAGCAATCCCCACGCTTGATCTGGGTCAGGGATGCCCGGACCGAACAGCGCATACGCGATGAGGCCGCAATACGCCCAAGCGATCGTCACAAAGCGCTTGCCGAAGCCGCCCGTCACGGCGCCGAGCCGCGCGGCCTTTTCATCTTTCGCCGATCCTGCAATCGTCATGTTGGCCTGTGATCCGGCGATTCCGAGCAGCTGCACCAAGAGCAGCGCACAGATCGAATACCACGTGTATTCCGACGCAATGTCGCCGCCGAAAAGGTTGAACATCACGTCCGGCACTTTCTCGTGCACTGCCGCCGCGCCCCCGAGTCGCCACAAGCCAAACGGTATCAAGATCACTGATATCAGCACGACCAAAATAGCCTGCACGGCATCCACCACCGCCGAAGCCTTGAGCCCGCCGAGCATGATAAACACCGCCACGAGGCCGGTCGAAACGAGATAAAAAATCACCGGGTTAAGATAGGAAACATACGGCTGCAATTCGCCGCGCTGGTAGTAGTCGCGGAGCGTGGAGTAACGATCCTCGGTCGCGGTCGCCAACGTTCCACTCTGCCGCTGCGTGCGCAGCTCGATGAACTCATGGTAGTCCTTTACCATGGCCCGCTCAGCGACCGTGTAAATCAGCGGGTCCTTCACCATGAGCGGCTGGAGCGTTTTCAAGGCCATCACATTTCCGCCCGCGATTACCCCCACCACCGCAATCATCAGCATGGTGACCGCATACAGGGTCGAGAGGAAGCGGCTACCGAAACGATCCGTGAACAAGTCCGCCATGGTCGTGAGCCGCACCCGACGAAACCACACATTCATGAACCAATAGTAGGGCGTCAAAAAGAGCGTGATCAAAGCGAGCCACGCCCCGCCAGCCCCTTGGCGATACACCGAACTAGCGGTCGTCGTCGCCTGACCGGGATCGGTCATATTGCCGAAGTTGAGGAAGAATTGGAGCCACCGGCCCAATGATCTCCCGCCCAGAAAGAAGTCTTTCTCGCCCTTTACGCTATGCGAGAAAATCTTTCCGATCACGAGAACCGTGATGATGTAGGCGACAATAATGGAAACATCGATCCAGTGGAGTCCGAAGAATTTCATAGGGGTGGTTGGAGAAAGCAAAAATAGCGAAACGCAGAGGTGCGAGAACTAACCAGCAGGGAACGAAAAGATAGACCGAAACGATCCCCGGGCAGTCACGGCAAAAACTCATCGCAGTGAGGCCGTTTCCCCCCAGCGCGCACACGCTCACGGCCTGCCTCCGACCCTCCGGAAGCGGCTCCTGGTTCGCAGTCCCGCCTTCAGGCGGAATCCGTCAAACCTTCCGCCTCGAGGCGCGACTCCGAACTCGAGCAATCGAGGTTTCTTCCCGTCGCGGCCAAAAGTCGCTTTTGTGGGAGGGTCTGAATCGTTACGACCCAGCTCTCAACGGGATCGACCGCTCGATCGACACGACTACGGCAGCTTGGCCTGCACGAGCTTACTGACGGCACCGAAGTCGATGAGCGCCGCGTCCGGGTGCTGCTTGAGTGCACCGATTACCTTGCCCATTTCCTTCTTCGACTGCGCCCCGGTCGACGCAATCGCGGCGACGATCAGCGCTTCGACGGTCGCGGCATCGAGCCCTTTCGGGAGATATTTTGAAAGGATGAGGATTTCGCTCTCGTTCGCAGCCACGAGATCAGCGCGCCCGCCCTTCGCAAATTCCACATTGGCGTCAGTGAGATTTTTCACGGCCTTGCGCATCGTCGCGATCGTCAGTGCCTCGTCGATTTCCTTGTTGGCGTCCATGGCCGCTCGCTTGATCCCAGCATCGGCGGTACGCAACGCCGTCGTGGTCACGCTGTCGCGCGCTTTCATGGAAACGATAATGTCAGCTCGGAGGGTTTCGTAGGTAGTGGCCATAGCGGGAGCCTGCTCACCTGGACGGTCGTGTCGAGAATCGAGCGCTCACTCAAAATCACGTTCGCGGAGGAAACCCGTTTCGCGGCGTACCGCGTCGCTCCTCCGGTGAAACGAGCGCCGTCGCAAAACCAGCGAGATTTCCCGCAACTGAGGGACACCGCAGAGTTAAGGATCAACCGAGCAAACCTGTCGCCCTTACTGCAAGCACCGCACTCATCCCTGACTCTGCAATCTGCGGGGTCCTGAATCGGTGGGAGATATTTTTGATAGCGAGTGGGAATCAGCCACCGCGACTTTATCCGCCACGTAGAGCGTGTAGGCCGCCCGCTTCGCCGTCGCGTGGACTTTGGCCGCTACCACCTCGACCTTGAATCCCGCCTTCACCAAGCGCGCTGCGTAGGCGTGGTCAGGAGTCGCCGACCAAATCACGACGCGGCCGGTCGGCTTGAGCGCGGTGTGGATTCGCTTGAGCCCCGCGTCGTCGTAGAGCCGCGCATTTGAACGCTGCACGAGGGGCGTCGGACCGTTGTCCGTATCGAGAATGATGGCATCATAGCGCGCCGTCCCCGCCCGCGCGAGCACGCCCCACACATCGCCGACATGCAGCGCGACCCGTTTGTCGCCCACAAGTGCACCGTTGAGTTTTTTCAGAAACGTACGGTTCCACTCCACGATCGCTGGCACCAACTCCGCTACTTCGACCACCCCGTGCGGCCCCACGCCTTCGAGGGCGCTGCGCAGCGTGAAGCCCAAGCCCAGCCCACCAATGAGTACGCGAGATTTTCCGAAACGGGGAAATGTGTCCGTCGCCAGCTCGCCGATCTGCCCCTCCGAGGTCGCGACCGTTGAGTCCATCAACGCTTGCCCATTCACGCGCACGCAAAACTCGCCGTCATGCTCGTGCAGAGTAAGCCGGGCCCCGTCGGGCGTGGTGGTTTCAGCGAGCTTAAGATGCGGTTTCATACGCGGAGGTGGCAGCGTGGAGTTGTGGCGGGCCGCCCACGAATTACCAGCCCGACGTTGCACCGCGAAGCGCAGCCACTCACTTTGCGAACATGGTCCCTCTGCCCTCCCGCAATGTCCTCGGCGGTCCGCTCAAATCGTGCTCCACGGCCCCACTCACGGGTTTCTTCCGCAACGGCCACTGCGACACCTGTGCGGGCGACCAAGGATGTCACACGGTCTGCGTGGAAGTGACGGCCGAGTTTCTCGCCTTCAGTCGCGCCTCCGGCAACGACCTCTCCACGCCCGCGCCCGACTATGATTTTCCGGGTCTCCAGCCCGGCGACCGTTGGTGCGTCTGCGCCGCGCGTTGGCTCGAATGCGTCGACGCCGGCTATGCCGCTCCGGTCGCTCTGGCGTCCACCCATGAGCGGACGCTCGAACTCGTCCCCTTGGACGTGTTGCAAAGATACGCCACCGCCTAATTGCTTCCCCCGCGCCCCCCATGACGCCATCGCAAAAGAACAATCCGCTTCACGCCATCACGCTGGAGTCGCTGCTCACCCAGCTGGTCGCCCACTACGGCTGGCAGGAACTGGGTAGCCGTATCGACATCCGCTGCTTCACCTCGGACCCGAGCATCAAATCCAGCCTGACCTTCCTTCGTAAAACCCCGTGGGCGCGCACCAAAGTCGAACAGCTTTTTCTGAACACCGACTTCCCGCGCAAGACCGCAGCGACCGATCCCGCGCCACGCGCCCCCTAACGCGCCCCGGCGGGCTTGGGTTTCGGCTTGGCCTGCGCGGAGCGAAGAAGTGAGCGAGGAATCCGTATTCGCGGGGTGATCTGAATCATCGGCCGTGCCGTAGAAACAGCTTCACCACTGCGAGGAGCTCGTCGGACTCGACAGCGCCACGGTGCAAGATGAGCCCGGCGCCCCCGGCGTGGTTCAACTCGACCATGCCGCGCTCCCCTGCGCCGCCGCACATCGATCCCGCCGGCAGCTCGACGAAAACCGGCGCGGGCGCACGCCCGCCTTGGCGATCAGCGCCGTCCGGCACCCGGCGTGGCAGATCGTCATCAGTGCGTTTGAGCGTCGCCACCGTGGGATTGATCGCTTGGATCCGCGCCACGGCAATCGCCGCCTGCCACCGCTGCTCGGGAATGCGCTGCCCCCGCGCCCGGCTCGCTCACCACCTCTGGAAGCGCCGGGGCAGCGTTGGCAAGTCCGTCGGCTCGCACTGCTAGCTCGCACTGCTGCGCCGCGGTCATCGGGGTCGGGCTATTGTGGTCATCCCCTCCCATCGCAACACACTCCCGCCGCCGAGTTACGCACGCTTGCCGAAGCTACACACTGCAACCGAACGGTTGAGCCTGCAACCAATAGCCAGATTACCCCGTCGCGATCCGTCGCGTTACTCAGTCAGGGTGCCCGTCGCTGGAATACAGGAATGGGTCGGCTGGTTAAGGGGAGCTCGTGTCCATGCGTAATAAGTCTGCGCATTGTTGACGGTCTTCTGATCGAACCACGGCGGCGCCCGTAAACTAGACGTCCGCGATCTGCCAGCTCATCGGCGCCAAACCCGCCTCAGTGAGGTGCACGTCGATCTTCGAAAAGCAACGGCAACCCATGAAAAATCGCGCCGATAGCGGCGACGGGTGGCCACACTCCACCACGCGATGATGCGGCGCGGTGATGAGCGACCGCTTCGCTTGCGCCGCTTTTCCCCACAACACGAACACGACGCGCGTCGGCTTCGCGTTCACCTGGGCGATGATCCGGTCAGTAAATTTTTCCCACCCTCGTCCGCGATGGGAGAACGCTTCCCCTGCTCGGAGCGTCAACACGGTATTGAGCATCAGCATACCCTGCCGCGCCCACGCTTCGAGCGTACCGTGGTTGGGTATCCGAAACCCCACGTCGGCGCGCAGCTCCTTGTAAACGTTCTGCAACGAGCGCGGCACCTTCACGCCTGGTCGCACCGAAAAGCAGAGCCCATGCGCATCGCCGGAATTCGGATACGGGTCTTGGCCGAGGAGCAGTACCTTCACGTTTTCGTAGGACGTGAATTGCAAGGCATTGAAAATATCGGCACGCGCCGGCAACACGGTCTGGCCCGTTTGCATCTCGGATTCGAGAAAGGTATCGAGCGCCCGAAAATAATCCTGCGCGAGTTCTTCACGCAGCAGGGGCAACCACGAATCAGGAATAGGAGGAAGCATGTCAGTCTCACTGTCCGCCAACCCGCCTCGGCTTCCAACGGAAAAAACGAGTGACGACCTCAAGCCCTCCGCCTAGTCCTCACCCATGCTCCTCCGTCACCCCGCGCTGTTGATCTTCACGCCTTTCATCGCCTTGGCCGCTCCCGCGGTTAACTGGATCCCAACCGGCCTCCCTCCGGTCCCGGCCACCGGCCCCGCGCTCTGCGTCGGCGGCTACCTCAAACCCGAACAGGGCAAGGCCACCCTCGACGCCGCGCTCGCCCAATTCCCCGATCGCGCCTCGTGGGAGGCCTACGGCCAACACATCCGTCAACGTATTCAAGCGGGGGCCGGCTTGTCCCCTTGGCCGAAGCGCACGCCGCTCAATCCGCTCGTCCGCGCCAAGCGCACCTACGACGGTTACTCGGTGGAGAACGTCGCGTTCGAATCCGTCCCAGGCTACTTCGTCACGGGAAATATCTACCGTCCCCTCACGGCCAAGGGTACCTTTCCCGCGGTCCTCACGACGCACGGTCACGGCGCGACCATCAAGACCCCGGCTGATTTTGAAAAACAGGGCCGCTTCACCGAAACCGTTCAAGCGCGTGGCGGCACGCTCGCGCGCATGGGTGCCATCGTGCTTTCGATTGAGATGGTCGGTTATGGCGACTCCAGCACACAGATCGGCCAGGAGGCGCACAAGCAGCCGTTCACGCAGACGCTGCAAGTCTGGAATACCATCCGCGCCCTCGATTACTTATTGTCCCTCGACGGCGTCGATCCGAAGCGCGTCGCCGTCACGGGCGAATCTGGCGGCGGCACGCAAACCTTCCTGCTCACGGCCCTCGACCCACGTGTAACCCTCAGCGCCCCCGTCGTCATGGTGTCGTCCTACTTCTTCGGTGGCTGCCTGTGCGAGAGCGGCCAACCGATCCACCGCAGTGCGGACCATTTCGCCAGTAACGTCATGATCGCCGCGCTGGCCGCCCCTCGCCCTCTGCTGCTCGTGTCCGATGGCAAGGATTGGACTCAGCACAACCCGACCATCGAGTTCCCGTTCATCCAGAAGATCTACGACTATTACGGAGCCGGAAAAAACACCGCCAACATCCACCTCGCCAATGAGGGCCACGACTACGGTCCGTCGAAGCGCACCGCTGTCTACCGCTTCATCGCCGAACATTTTAAGCTTACCCTGCCGCCTTCAGACGCCGCCGGAAAGATCGACGAATCGCACGTCACCATCGAGCGTCACGGTCCGCTGCACGCCTTCGACGAGACCGCTCCCCTGCCCGCCCACGCCCACCGCGATCTCGCTTCCGTCGAGCGAACCTTGCGCGGATTGCAGCGTTGATCGCCGGCCGGCATCCCGCCACCCATTCTTTCCTTATGAGCGAACTCCCAGACTGCCTCTACTGCCGCCAAGACCAACGCCTGCACGATCTCATGATTGAGATCGCGCCGCTGAGTGCCTCGACGCTCTACCTGTTCAAAGAGCAGTCCCATCCCGGCCGTTGCGTGGTCGCCTACAACGGCCACGTCAACGAACTCTTCGAGTTGCCCGACGCCGAACTCATCCGCTACACGCAGGACGTCGCCCGCGCCGCGCGTGCCATCAAGGCCGCCGTCCATGCGAAGAAGATCAACTACGGTGCGTACTCCGACAAACTGCCCCATCTGCACATGCACCTCGTGCCAAAATTTGAAGGTGGCTTCGCCTGGGGCGCACCCTTCGAGATGATGCCGACGAACAAACAATTCCTCGCCGAGCCCGACTACGCGACCCTGATTCAGTCGATCAAACAGCGGCTCTGACCGCACTCCGCTCGGTGGCGAGCAGCGAGACCGCGCGCGGAAAATGACTCCGTAATTATCCGCACCACCCGTTCGTCCGTCCGTAGTCTATCCTGCGATACGGACGAATTAGGCAAACCGGTATGCCCGCGTCTTCCCGGGCGACGCCGCCGAGAACGGCGGCTTCTTCACGAGCTGCGCAGCCGATTAGCGACTCCGATTTGCGCGCGTGTATTTGCGCGCGTGCAAGGAATGCCGCCGCGAAGACTTCGCCCGTGGCGCCGCTCCCATGCTCGCAACCATCGAGTCACTTGTCGGCGACCTCCGCGCTCATCCCGCTGCGCTCCGCCGACGCCCGCGGCGGTAACGGCCCTCGAACCGGCCGATCTGTTACCCACTCCCGTTCTCGCGCCAAAAGGCGCGACGACTTCATCGAAACCGCGCGCCTGATCACCCCGGGCCGGCTCAATTTTGAAGCGCCTGGCTCCCGCTCCCCCGCGCGTGCTGAGCGGACACTCTTGGCCGTGCGCGCTCTCGGCCCATGGTCTCTCGCCCACCTAATCACGCGCGCACTCGGTTTTTCCGCCGGTGTGCCCCCTGATGACACCGGCGTCACGAACGGACTCCCCGCGTTGCTGAAAATCGAAGCAGGTCCCACCGCGACGCCACCTGACGGCTGATCCCAACGTCATCTGAGTTTTTGACTGCCGGTAGCCAGGAGCGTAAGCGAGTGGTGATTTCGACAATCGTCAAAATACCAAGAAACGTGGGTACGATCCGATGTTTTCCCCTATCGCAGTCTCGCCACCGCCCATCTGTGGCCGTTCAATCGACCCACGCTACCATGAGACAATTTTACGACACCTTCCCAACTACCGTCGGCGACTTCTCCGTCGCCATGAACGCCAGCGGCTCCATCATCGCCACGGCCTTCGGCGGCCTGCCCGAACTCCGCGAACGCTTCACGGCAGATGAGGTCGAGCAAGATCCCGTACGCACCGCTGACGCACGACGAGAAGTCACCGAATATTTCGCCAAGAAACGCCAGTCCTTTACGGTGAACCTCGCTCCGAGCGGCACGCCTTTCCAGCAAAGTGTCTGGGCTGCGCTCCAGCGCATCCCCTTCGGCCAGACCCGTAGCTACGGACAACTTGCCCTCGAAATCGGCAATCCCGATGCCGCGCGCGCGATCGGCCGGGCGAATGCCACCAACCCCATTTGTCTCATTATTCCGTGCCACCGTGTGATCGGCGGCGATGGCTCGCTCACCGGTTACGCTTTCGGCGAATCCTTGAAACGTGAATTGCTCGCTCACGAGGCCGGACTCACGCGGCCCTAACGAGGCAATGAGATACGGGCCATCGCTCGCCCACGCGCCGATTCGCAAAGGAAAAAACACGCCGTGGCGGCACTCGCCATTGCACGCAATTTGCGATCCTACGTTCCTTCGGGAATGCGCGTCCGCCAGAATGGATACAGCTCAGGCCAACGTCACCTGATACCAACGTCCTTTGAACGCTGGACTTTTCGGTAGCCGCGAGCGTGAGCGAGTGGTGTTTCGCCTCTCGTCCAAACATCACCAGACGTCGGTATGAGATGCTGACCAATCCTGGCAGCCCGCCCGCTTGCAGGCGCTTCGAGCGGTCCGCAAGCCGACGGCCTACGATCGTCCAGCGCCCCTTAGTTCTTGGGCGGCGGCGTCTGTTTCAGCGCCTCGAAAAATGCCCCGAGTTTCGCGTGATCCTTCACACCGGGCGAGACCTCGACACCGCTGTTGACGTCAACAGTGCGTGCGCCCGAGCCAGCAACCGCTGCCGCGATATTCTCAGGATTCAGCCCTCCGGCCAAAACCCAGGAAACATTCCGAAACTTGTCCCGCAGTCGCGCGAATGCCGACCAATCACCGGTCTCGCCCGAACCGCCCATTTTGGTGGGATGGTAGGAATCTAGGAGGAACGTTTCGGCCAACGACATGAAGGCCAAATTCAAGTCCTGCCCCGGCGGCACTCGCGGTGCGAGCCACAGACGTTCCGGAGAAATAATCTCGGTCCAACTCGCTGCTTCGAAAAAAGGCGTCTCGTTCGGAAAATGAAGTTGGACGTAATCGAATCCCGCGTCTTTCACCTGCTCGAGATCAGCCGGCGAAGAATAAACCATCACGGCCACCTTCTTGAGTGCGGGTAAACGCGGCATCATGGTCTTAAAGGCCTCTAGGCTGACATAGCGCGGTGACTTCGGGTAAAGAATAAATCCCAGATAATCGGCTCCATGTTCGCACGCTGCCGCAGCGTCCGCAAGCGAGGTAAGACCGCATACTTTGACGAAAATGCCATTAACCATAAAGGAACAAACGGAGGGGGCGCCGGGCTTTAGTCAAAGGTCAGGCAGACTTAAAAGGCATTCACCGCTGAAATCACCTGCCCGACCTGCGCATCCGTCAGCTCGGGAAAGATCGGCAGACTTACGCAGGTTGACGCAATCTTTTCGGAGATCGGAAAAGATCCGGGCCCCCGCCCGAGATACGCGTAGCACTTTTGGAGGTGCAACGGCACTGGGTAAATTAAATCAGTGCCGACCTCGTGCTTCGCCAGATGCTCACGCAGCGCGTCCCGCTGTGGGTGCCGAACCGTGAACTGATGGAAGACTGATTTCCCGTAGCTGGGCTGCTCCGGCAAGCGGACGTCAGCGAGGGTGATCTCCGCCAGATAACGGGCCGCGATCGCCTGCCGACGAGCCGTCCAACCCGCAAGATGGGGCAGCTTGACGTTGAGCAGAGCGCCCTGAAATCCGTCCATGCGAAAATTTCCGCCGACGATATCGTGGTAGTAGCGGCGATCGGAACCGTGGACGCGGATATGCCGGGCCTGCGTGTGCAGCTCCTCACGCCGCGACACCAACGCCCCACCCTCCCCGCAGCCACCGAGGTTTTTCGTGGGATAGAAACTGAACGTGCCGACATCTCCGAGTGTGCCGACCGGCGTCCCTCGGTAGCGCGCGCCGACAGCTTGGGCGCAATCTTCGATCACGAAGAGATTGTGCTGACGAGCGAGCGCCATGATTTCGTCCATCCGCGCCGGTTGACCGAAGAGATGCACGACGATGATGCCCTTCGTCCGCGGCGTAATGGCGGCGGCAAGTTTCTCCGGATCGAGATTGAACGTCCCTTCCTCGACATCGGCAAAGACCGGCGTGGCGCCCACGTAATTGATGCCCCAAGCGGAAGAGATGAACGTAAACGGCGCGGTGACGACTTCATCACCCGGACCGAAACCCGCCATCATGCAAGCGACGTGGAGCGGCGCCGTCCCGCTGTTCATCCCTAGCGCTCGCGGATATCCGAGCGTGGACGCGAAGGCCTGTTCAAAACCCTCGACGTCCTTACCGAGACAAAAACGGGTCGCGTCGTAAGTCGCGGTCAAGGCCGCCAGTGCCGGCTCGCGCAAGGCTTGGTGCTGGAGACTCAAATCAAGGAAAGGAACTTTCATGGCGTAGGAGCCTGCTGGCAGGCGATGGATTTGAAATTGGAGGCCGCCGAAATCGCCTGCAAGCAGGCTTGTCGCCTACCGGCTGAGCTTTTTGACCAAAGCTTCCACGAGGCTGTCGAGGCTCGGCGTCTTGGCAGTAAAGTCGATCGGCATCCCGACTTTCTTCATCGTCTCACTCGTCTGCGGTCCGATGCTCCCGGCCAGCGGACGCAGAGCATCTTTGGCCAGCTGGAGCGCGGCAGCTTGGTCCACAAACGACTGCACCGCCGAGGAACTCGCAAAGAGAATCGCGTCCGCACCGCGTGCGCGGAAGTCCGCCGCTACGGGTTCTACCGCGAGGTCGGTCTTCTCTGTTTTGTAGACCTGCAAACAGTCCACAATCGCGCGAGCCTCTTCGAGTTTCGTCACAATCACGTCGCGGTTGAGGTTGCCGGTGATGACCAAGACCTTCGCGCTATCAAGACTGCCGGTCGCGACCAGATCTTCGGCGAGCGCCTCAGCCGTCGCGATCTTCGGCTGACACTCAATGCGCAGGTGAAATCCGCGAATCGCTGCCGCCGTCGTATCCCCGATACAGGCAAAGCGTAGCAGACCCAACGAGCGGATGTCGTCGAAGAGCCGCACGAACTCTTCCATGAAGAACCGCACACCGTTGGCGCTCGTGAAGACGATCCAGTCGTAGCCACCGAGCTCGAGCATCACATCCGCGAGCGGATCTTTCTCGATCTGCTTCGAGATCCGGATGAGCGGCAGTTCCACCACCTCCGCACCGAGGGCGATGAGTTTTCCGGCGAGCTCGGGAGCTTGTTCGCGGGCGCGCGTGACGGCGATACGATGACCAGAAAGGGGAAGCATTTGGCTCATGGCAAAAGACCGATTTGCCGCAGGAACCGATCTGCGGTGGCTACCGGGGCGGAGAAGTCAGCCTCGGTCAAGGGCAGCCGGTGGAGGCCTACGGTTTCATGAAAAAGATACATCGTGGTGGCCGTCGCGTGCGCGGCAAATGCCGTGTGGCAACCAGCGCCGAGCGCGGATTGAAACGCACGTTCCAGCGTCACCGTGCGCGCCGTCGCCGCATCGAGGACCGCCGCAAATTTCGCGGCATCGTCGACCCGACACTGCACGCCGATCGCTCCTTGGCCAACGGCGGGAACCATGTGCTCGAAGGTCAGCGGCATAAACTCGATCCCAGGCCAAGTGCTGATGCCGAGGCGTTGGAGTCCAGCGGCAGCGAGAATGCTCCCGTCAGCGACGTGCTGTTCGCCAATTTTCCGAAGCCGAGTGTCCACATTGCCCCGGATTTCGGTGAAGACGACGCCCGGGAAGAGCGCCGCGATCTGCAAGCGCCGGCGCGGGCTGCCCGTCGCAATCGTCGCAGGGACCTCCACGCCGGCGCGTAAAACCAGCATGTCGCGGGTATCAGCCCGCGGCATATAACCACCGACGGCGAGTCCCGGCGGCATATCTCCGGGCAAATCTTTCGTGCTATGAACCGCGACATCGGCCTCACCGCGCTGCAACGCCGCCTCGAGCTCGCCCGTAAAGAGACCTTTGCCGCCTTTGTTCTCCAACGACCAGTCGGTCTGCCGGTCACCCGTAGTCACAATTTTTAGCAACTCCGTTTCCACCCCCAAGTGCTCGCGTAAGTGCGCAGCGACCATCTCGGTTTGGGCGAGTGCCAAGGGACTCTTACGGGTGGCGAGGATGAGTTTGGTCATCGAATAAAAAAGGCGCAGAGAAGATTCTCTGCGCCTGCGAGATGATGAGCAACGGTCGCGAGATTAGGAGTAGGAAGCCTGCACGCCCTTGATGTTTTTCTTGGTCATCCAAGGCATCATGCTGCGGAGATAGGCCCCCGTTTTCTCGATCTTGTGCTCCTCACCCTTTTTAAGGAGCGCATTGTAATTCTTGAGACCACCCTTGTGCTCCTTGACCCATTCCTTGGTGAATTGGCCCGATTGGATCTCGCTAAGAATCTTCTTCATCACCGTCTTGGTCTGCTTGTTGATGACACGAGGACCGCGCGTGATGTCACCGTATTTGGCGGTCTCGGAAATCGAGAAACGCATGCCGGCGATGCCGCTCTCATACATGAGATCGCAGATGAGCTTGAGCTCGTGAAGGCACTCGAAGTAGGCCATCTCTGGCTGGTAGCCCGCCTCGACGAGCGTTTCGAAACCAGCCTGCACCAATGCGCTGGCACCGCCGCAGAGAACCGCCTGCTCGCCAAAAAGATCTGTCTCGGTCTCTTCCTTGAAGGACGTCTGGAGCACGCCGGCGCGGGTCGAGCCAATGCCCTTGGCCCAAGCGAGCGCGGTCTTCTTGGCCGTCTTCGACTTGTCCTGCGCGACCGCAATCAGCGCCGGCATCCCTTTGCCCTCGGCATAGAGACGGCGGACCATATGGCCGGGTCCCTTCGGAGCGACCATAATGCAGTCGATGTCCTTGTGCAGCGTGATCAGGCCGAAATGTACGGAGAGGCCGTGCGAGAAAATGATGGTCTTGCCCTTGGCGAGGTTCGGGAGGATGTCGCTCTCGTAAACCGACGCCTGCTTCATGTCTGGCAAGCCAATCATTATGATATCGGCGAGGCGAACCGCCTCCGCCGTATCAACAACCTCGAAGCCATGCTGCGCGGCGACGGCGCGGGACTTCGAACCCGGATAGAGGCCGATGATGACCTTGCAGCCGCTGTCCTTCAGATTGAGCGCATGGGCGTGGCCTTGCGAACCATAGCCGAGGACGGCGAGCGTTTTGTTTTTGAACACGCCGAGATCGGCGTCTTTATCGGTGTAGACTTTGGCGGGCATGATGAAATTTCGATGAGGTTTTTTGAGTTTCGGGTTCCGAGAATGGTTTAGCGCTTGAGAGCGAGGCGACCGGTGCGAGCGAGTTCGATAATCCCGAATGGCTCAAGCAAACCCAGCAACGCCGTAACCTTATCGTCGTCGCCAGTCGCTTCAATGATCAACGAATCCGGACTCAGATTGACGATTTTCGCACGAAAGATATCCGCAATCTGCAGCACCTCGGGACGACTGTTCACGTCCGAGCGAACCTTGACCAACACCAACTCGCGCGCGACCGCCTGACCATCCTTGAAGTCGACGACCTCAACCACGTTGATCAATTTCCGCAATTGGCGGATGCAAAGCTCGAGGGAAGACTCGTCGCCCTTGAGGACCGCAGTGATCCGAGACAGCGAGGCATCGTGGGTGGGCGCAACGTTGAGCGACTCGATGTTGAAGCCGCGGCCGGAGAACATCCCGGAGACGCGCGCTAAAACACCGAACTTGTTCTCAACGAGGACGGAGATCGTGTGGCGCATGTGAAGGTGTAGATTGGAAAGATAAAGTGGTGGACGCTGAGGGACTCGAACCCCCGACACCCTCGGTGTAAGCGAGGTGCTCTAACCAACTGAGCTAAGCGTCCGAGCCAAGGATTTATCAAAACTCGCGCGTTAGCGCTATGACAAGGAATTATTCAGGTATGACGCGGGGCTCGTCTGCAGCGCAGGCCGCCCGCTGACGAGCGCCCCGAACCGCGCGCTGGCGGCCTAGGCTCCGAGCGACCCTTTCGATTTCAGCAAACCCTCGCGCACCATCAGCTCGGCGTTCTGAATCGCATTGAGCGCTGCGCCCTTCCAGAGGTTGTCGCCACTGACCCAGAGCGCGAGACCGTTGTCCAAAGCCGTGTCGACGCGGATACGCCCAACGCCGCACTTCACCTTTTTTGTGAAATCGAGGGGCGTGGGATATTTCTTGTTCGCAGGGTCATCGACCAGTTCGGCGCCTGCGAACGCCGCGATCGCCGCACGCGCACCTTCGACGCTCACGGGACGCTCAAACTCCGCGTTCACGGCGACCGAATGCGCTCGCACGACCGGCACGCGCACCGTTGTAGCCGAGACCTTCAGATTTGGGAGACCCATAATCTTGCGGCTCTCCTGCATCATCTTGGTTTCCTCGCCCGTGTATCCATTTTCTCCAAACGGATCCACCTGTGGGATGACGTTGAAGGCAATCTGATAGGGATAAACTTTTCGCGGAAACGGCAAACCCTTCACGTGCGCCTGCACCTGCGACTCCAGCTCCAGCACCGCCTCGGCACCGGTGCCTGAGACCGACTGATAGGTCGATGCGAAGTAGCGCTTGAGCCCGAATGCTTGGTGCAGTGGCCACAGCGCCATCAACGTCACCGCAGTCGAGCAATTCGGGTTCGCGATGATCCCTTGATGAGAGCGCAACGCTTCCGGATTAATTTCCGGAATCACGAGCGGCACGTTCGGATCCATCCGGTAGTGCGCACTTTTGTCGATGACGAGGCACCCCGACTTCACCGCATCCGGGGCCAGCGCCCGAGTCACCGCGCCGCCAGCGGCGAAAAACGCCACGTCGACGCCAGCGAACCCGCCCAGCTTCGCTTCCTCGACCGTATAGGTTTTCCCCGTACAGACCACGGTCTTGCCCGCCGACCGCGCCGAGGCAAAGAGCCGCAGCGAGGCCATGGGGAAGTTGCGCGCATGCAAGAGCTGAAGCAGCTCTTGACCGACAGCGCCCGTGGCGCCGACGATACCGACATTAATGGATCCGATTTTCACGAGTGATTCTCCTTTGGAGTTGGTTAACAAAACCTGCGCCCGCCTCGGCATCAAGCTTGGAGAACGGTTCCTCGTGGTGCGGATCAGCACAGCCACCCTGCAATTCTTCACGAAGGGTGTGCTGGTAAAGAGCTACGTGATTTCCACGTCCAAACGCCCTCCGTCGAATATCAAAAATTCCCTGGGCACGCCGCGCGGGCTCCACGAAATCGCCGAGCGCATCGGAGCCGGCCAGCCGCCCGGCATGGTTTTTAAGTCCCGCGTGCCCACCGGGAGACACTACTTCGAAGTCCTGGAACGAGAACCCGACAACGAAAACCTAATCACCAGCCGCATCCTCTGGCTCCGGGGCCTCGAATCGGGCGTCAATCAAGGCGGGAACGTCGATACCTATGAGCGCTACGTCTACATCCACGGCACTAACCACGAAGACCGCATCGGCGAGCCCCTCAGCGCGGGCTGCGTGCTCATGCGCAATCAGGAAATCGTCGAACTTTATGAACAGGTCCGCGTCGGCGATCAGGTCCTGATCGTCGACTAGTTTTCGCCCACGCCGCGGCGGCCGCGACCGCCGTCGAAACGACCGGTCGCCACCCTTTACTCCACCCGCGCCACACGCGTGCGGGATTCCCCCGTGATGAGATTCGGTTTCTCGTGCAGAATCTTCACCTCTTCTCCGACCGCGAAAGCCGGATGACTCAACTCCTGCACCACCAAAACGAGTCCGCCCGAACGCAACCGGACCGTGATTTCCTCGCCCGGAACATCCCGGCGCTTTTCGCCGCCAATGGAAATCGGCACGGCCACACTCAGCGGCCCGAGCGGAATCGTCGGCGAACGCGTGCGCACACTGC
>Ga0209550_10001620_pt1 | contig 21633 bp, 17 predicted proteins | sample LauGreSuBDMM15SN_2_FD_187567 | JGI IMG/M metagenome (GOLD analysis project Ga0209550, IMG submission 187567) | Freshwater lake microbial communities from Lake Michigan, USA - Su13.BD.MM15.SN (SPAdes) (version 5) | ecosystem: Environmental > Aquatic > Freshwater > Lake | place: Lake Michigan... | reverse complement strand
GCAAAAATCGCTCGGGCTTTGTTCCAGGCGACCGCGGTCACATTGATTGATGAGTTGGCAAAAATCGCTCGGGCTTTGTCCCATGCGACCACGGTCACTAAAGATTCTCTTCTTTTGAAACGGGTCTCCTGGAAATCCAACACTCGGAAACCTGGCTTTTGCGTATGGTTGTCTGCCACGGCTCGTCCACGTATATTTCGACAAGGAATTCACGTCATCCGTGTCTCCATAGGCAGGAATATCTTCGGGTTGTTGCGCACCAGCCTTCGTCATGGCTTGAATATCGTCGAGCAAACGTTGACTTTCAGTTCCATACCCGCGTGATTGTGGATGTGTAGCGTCGATGACATTGGGTCCGACGATTTTGGAGGCATTGACATTGGCATTTACCGAGTCTAAATAAGCATACGCCTTCTTCTTATCTTTCAGGCGTTTCGCATTGGAGGAATACACCGTTTGGTCGATGCCGAGTCCTTCGATGAGGGATGTGGATGCAAGAACTGCAACGCAAAGAAGAACCCCGATGAGGAGAAACGTGCAAAACGAGCTTACCGCGCGAAATTTGAATCGTTGGCGCATCAACATAAAGAAATATCACTGATGTAAGTATAGATTAAAAAAAAACGTCGCGGCGAGAATGTCCATCGTGCAATGGCTTCAAGATTTAGCCGACAGTGTCCAAGACAGTCCGTTTCTGGAGTATCAGGTGAACACGGGTTATTTCGGCATACCGATTGCTACATTTGGGTTGGTGACCATTGCCACCGCCGTGTTTGTACATGCGACGTTTCAGGACGAATTGCAGGCGTTGGGCACTCGAGCCTATGATGCCACTCAGGCGGGGCTCCAGCAGGCCACCAACATGGTTGACCAAGCACAGGAAGTGGTGGCGGAGCAGGCCAATCGAGTGAGTGACGTTGTTTCGGACTCGCTGAATGCGGGAATCCAACAACCGCCCCCGCCGGCAACAGAAGAAAAAGAAGAAGAAGCGAAGACGAACGACATGCCAGCAGTCGACGAAAAAGAAGCAGATGAGGACGGAAGAGAGAAGAGGCAAGGTGGGGGGAAGAAGAAGAAACGGCGTTCGTACCGGCGTCGACGTTCACGTTAGGGTTAGAGTCGCGACCCTAGTAGCAAGATTCTTCCCCACCATTTACACCACGTTTTGACCCGTCGAATCCAATCCTTGATACGCAACGCAAGGGTGTCTTCTACACGTATACACCAGCTATGTCCACCGGTCATCAGAATCGCCAAAACACATTCCAGGGAATTTTCCGGGCATTTGTCCTGCTGGTGAATTTCTAGTCTAAAAAACAGTCAGGAATCAACCTTCCTGGAGTCTGGAATCGCGAAGCGATTCTGAAGAGGAGGGGAACCTGGGTTCTCCGCTAGTATATACCGAGAGAACTGAGATTCGTTGCTACAAGCGCGCAAAAACGCGAGCGATGGGGCCACAACAGAAAAAAAGGTGTAAACGCGAAATAGAAGATCTGCCTCAACAGCAACTACAACAACAGCAACAGCAACAACAACAACTGGACAGTCTGCTTGCCCAGGCGTGCAACGACAACGACCTGGACGCGGCTACAACGTTGGTGACTCAAGGCGCTGACCTAAACGCCATCGTGGACGGGAAGCCCGCACTTCATAGGGCCATCATAGTCGGCAATTTGCAAGTAGCATCCATGCTTTTGGAAAAAGGCGCAAACACGCAGACAAAAGGGGAGCATTATGTGGGAAAAAGGGAAAACCCAATCCTGTGCACACCACTGGAACTCGCAATTCGCTGGGACCAACTCGAAATTGCCCAACTGTTGATTGCGAAAGGGGTGTTCCTTCACACGAAGTATCTAGACGAATGCGGCACGAAAGCAGAGGATGGGACATCATGTCTCGAGCCTTCGGTCAAGGCGCGACGCATTGCTACGCTCATGAAGGCTTTTCGCGAAGGCGTCCACCCCAGCCAAGTGAGTCGTCGCGAAGAAGTGAGTCGATTGCTTCAACTGCGGAATGACCCTGCCGCGTTTGAAGAGCTGGGAGAGTATCTACGTGATGCAGCTTACTTCGGGCAGACGGAAACGGTTCAACGTCTGCTGAATGTGCGTCTCGTGGTAGACGTAGACGATGTCTTGAAAGCACATCGTTTGACGGACTGTCGTTCGAAGAATGGATCGACACCATTCTTGATGGCTTGCCAAGAAGGGCATGTAGATGTGGTCACCTTGCTCATAAACGCAGAGGCAGATATCAAGGCAAAAAACAAACCCGGCAGAAATGCTCTGATGCTGGCTTCACGGTTTGGATACCTCCCCGTGGTCAAAATCCTTTTCGGCCGAGGAGGAGTAGACTTGCATGAACGTGAGATTGACGGCAGAAACGCTTTCATGTTGGCTTCTCGGACAGGACACCTCCCAGTGGTTCAGTTCCTGTGGGACAAAGTACCGGACTTGGAGACGCGTGACAGCTGCGACCGAACGGCTTTGGAGTTGGCCTCTATCCATGGTCACGCCAATGTCGTTGAATTTTTGGCAACCAAGGTTTCGAAAGGTGCGCTGAACGGCGCACTCGACTTGATTATGGCTGGTGCTTACCGTGGCATCGACCTCAGCGGCCGCGAACAAGTAAAAAATGTTTTACGCAAGAATATTGCGGATGTTCCCCGCTAAAGCAAACAATTTTGTTAGAAAAAGAAACACCTCGTTACACACTTCATGGATTTGACGCAATCCAAGTTGACCAAGGCGGAATGGACGTCCGTCGAGGTGCCGGTTCCGGACAAGGAAAAGGAAATTTTGCAACTGTTGCAAGATGGATTCCACAATGTTCACGTACGTCGTAACGACACGCCCACGCTGGCAACGGTGAGTAAAATTGAGATGACGCCGCAAATGCAGGACCACTTGTATGCGCAGTATCTGGAACCGTTGATTGCCGACCTGGTCCAACAACGCCAAACCTTGCTGCTGAGGTGGCGTCCAACGTCGTCGTCGTCGGGAGGTTCCAACAACAAACTAAAAACCAAGGACTTGATTCGGATGAAAAGTATGGACGGCAAGATTGACGAGCACCGCGCACACATTTACGAGTTTGTGGTGCTCGACTTTTGCAAACAGGCCCTCCTCGCCAAGGCGTCGTCCCGCGAGGCAACGTTTTTTGTGTATACGTTGATGGAGCTGCAAAAGGCGCACATTCCGACGGCCCATCCCGTCGTGACCGAGTTTGTCCAATGCGTATTGGATGCCGTGCCTGTGACTCCCCAACACGTGGTGCGACATGCCTACGAATGCATCGAGCAAAATCCGTATCTGTTCAAGTATGCCGACAAGACGTTGTTTGAGCATCAAAAACAATTGTTTCGATTGTTTTCGACGGACGCCCATCCCAAACTCGTATTGTACACGGCACCTACGGGCACGGGCAAGACACTCAGTCCGCTGGGATTGTGTGAGGGATATCGCGTCATTTTCATTTGCGCGGCGAGGCACGTGGGTCTGGCCTTGGCCAAATCGGCCATTACGATGCAAAAACGCGTCGCCGTGGCCTTTGGGTGTGAGACGGCATCGGACATTCGTCTCCACTATTTTGCGGCGTCGGAGTATACGCGAAACAAGCGAACGGGGGGTATTGGCAAAGTGGACAATGCGGTGGGGGACAAGGTCGAGTTGATGATTTGTGATGTCAAGTCGTACCTGGTGGCGATGCACTACATGCTGGCCTTTTCTCCCGACGACGAGGAAGAAAAAGAGGACCAGCCGTCCGAAACCAGGGATGTGGACTTGGTCACCTACTGGGACGAGCCCACGATTACCATGGATTATGCGGAGCATCCGTTGCATGCCCAGATACAACGCAATTGGCAGGAAAACAAAATATCCAAACTGGTCTTGTCCTGTGCGACTTTGCCCAACGCCAACGAAGTGGGCCATGTCATTCAGGATTTCAAGTGCAAGTTTCCGCAGGCGGCGCACCATACGATTCAGAGTTTTGAATCGTCCAAATCGATTTCCCTGTGGAACAAGTCGGGACAGGCCGTCTTGCCCCACACCCTGTTCCATGACAATCCCGACAAACTCGGTCTTTCGACGGAGCACTGTCTCCAACACAAGGAGCTGATGCGGTATATGGACTTGCGAGAGATTGTGCGCTTTATTGATTCTACCGCCTTGGACAAGGATGATGCGGCATTGCACGTGGATTCGTATTTCAAACACGTGCGCGACGTCACGATGCATTCCATCAAGGAGTATTATTTGGTCTTGTTGCAACGCAAAGCATCATCATCCGAAACGTCGGCGGCGGCATCATCGGCGACATTGTTGACGCGGCAGCATAGTGTGTTCCAACATGTGGCTGCTGCTGCTACAGTAACGGATGGAATTTTACTGACCACCCGGGATGCCCACACCTTGACGGACGGTCCCACCATTTTCTTGGCGGAAGACGTGGAAAAAGTGGGTCGGTTCCTGATTCAACAGTCCAACATTCCCATGCACGTATTCCAACACGTGACGGAAAAGATTGCCCAGAATTCGTCGATTCAACGCCGCATGGATGAGTTGCAAAAGCTGATGGAAGACAAGGAAATGGCGGAATCAAATCGGGAGCAAAATGCAGATGCACCCAAAGGCGGCGGTGGTGGTGGTGGTGGCGGAGGCCTGGTCAAAAAGTCGTCCAAATCGCGCGATTCCTCGGACATGACCCGTTTGTTGGAACAGATGGAACACATGCGGTCGCAAATACGCAATGTGTGCCTCGACAATGTGTACATTCCCAACACGGTACCGCATCAACGCGTGTGGAATGCCAACCATCCACAACAATCCGACGCGTTTGTGCCATCGGTGGATGCGGAATCGGTGCGGGAGATTATGGCCTTGGATGTGCCCGACCACATGAAACTCTTGTTGTTGTTGGGAATTGGCATGTTTGGGTCGCTGAACCTGGCCAAGTATGTGGAAATCATGAAACGTTTGGCGACGGAACAGCGTCTGTTTGTGATTTTGGCATCGTCGGACTACATTTACGGCACGAATTATCAGTTTTGCCATGGATTCTTGGGAAAGGATTTGACACACATGACGTACCAAAAGACGATTCAGGCCATGGGACGCATTGGCCGAACTCACATCCAACAGACGTACACGATACGTTTTCGAGACGACGCGATGGTGACGCAATTGTTTTTGCCTCCTTCCACACCCAACATGGAAGCGGAACAGATGAATCGTTTGTTTTCAATGTAAAAATGAATGCAACAGCTATGTCCACCGTTCACCAGAATCGCCATTCCAGAAATCGGCAGCCGATTCTGAAGACTTGGGTTCCCCGCTAAAAATAATGTCTATGAGGTGAGCATATGTCCTTTCGGAGCCTGAGCACTGGACGACGTCTTTGTCGGTTTGAATTTTTATGTGGTTCCTATATATTCCCGCGGTCGAGGGACTCTACGCCACATCCTATGTCACTTCCTGCGGCAAAACGGAGAGCGGTGACGACGGAACCGCCACCACAAACACTGAATACGTTTTTGGCGGCCCATTCGATTCGTAAATCCAACAACAGTCCGGGGCAGGCAGCAGGTGCAGCAGCAGCAGCAGCAGGAGCCGTAGCCACAGCCGCACCGAGCACGCACACGCGCATTCCCAATGCCGGCGAAGGCGTGCCCGGGGGGTCATATTCGATTCCCGACGAGAAATGGGAAACCTTTATGCGATTGTACCATCGTCAGGTGGTCCTCGCCGACGCCGCCGAACATCTTACGGAGAAGCAGTTGACGAATGGGAAATCGCCTCTGGTGGTGGATTTGGACTTGCATTTTCCCCTGGAACAAGTGCAACGCGTGTTTACGGACGACGACGTGCAAAACTTGGTGTACGAGTTTTTGGCCATGATGAAGGACGTGGTGTTTCAGCTGAGCGAAGATGACGAGTTTTACGTCTTTGTCATGTTGAAGAAGAAGCCGAATCCGGTGCCGGACAAGAACATGACCAAGGACGGAATTCATTTGCTCTTTGGCGTGCAGATGGACCATCCCGCCCAGATGATGCTACGTCAAAAGATGATTCCGATTCTCGAGGAACAGTGGGGAGACCTCGGCATGACCAATTCCTGGTCCGATGCGTACGACTTGTCCATTACCTCGGGCAATACCAACTGGCAACTCTACGGTTCCTGCAAGCCGAAACACAAGACGTACCGTGTCACGACGGTGTACAAGGTGACGGTCGACCCCGATGACGGCGAACCCATGGTGACGCCTCAAGTTCCCCTGGATTTTGAGCACGACTTTGACAAATTTTTGCACTTGTCGGTGCGTTCACCAAAGCACGCGACTCTGTTTATGCGCGACTCGTTCTTGGCCATGGTGACGGCCCAGCAGCAACGCCAGCAGAATCGTGCGACGCAGCAGCAACAGCAGCAACAGCAGCAGGGCGGGGCTCCCCCTGGGGCAGGAGGCGGCGGCAACGGAGCCATGATTACGCACTTGACGACGGATTTTTCGCGCATCCGCAGCAAAGAGGCCCTGGACACTGCCCTCCAGAAGCTGTTGGACAATTTACTGGCGACCGAGTACCACTTGCACGAGACGTATCAGTACACCATGATTTTGCCCGCCGTCTATTACGACACGTACGATAAGTGGATTCGCGTAGGATGGGCGCTGAAAAACGTGTCCGAGTCGATGCTCATTGTTTGGTTGGCCTTTAGTTCCAAATCGGCCAAGTTCAACTTTTCGTTGGTGCCCGAGTTTTGCGACAAGTGGCGTACCTTTTCGGCAAATGACATGAGTCGGTTGACGGAACGGTCCATCATTTACTGGGCCACCAACGACAACAAGGAGCAGGCGGCCGAAGTGGCCAAGAACACGGTGGGACATTTCATTGACATGACGCTCAACTCGATGGTGTTGATGCCGGGGGGAGTCCGTCGACCGCCGACGAAAGGGGGGTCCGACTTTGACATTGCCAACATTCTCTTGCAAATGTACAAGGGCCTCTTCGTGTGCCCGGACATTGGCAAGCAGATGTGGTTCAAATTTGACGAACACCGCTGGCGCGAAATCGACACGGGCGACGAGCTTCGTCTCGGCATGTCGACGGATTTGCGTCTCATGTTTGAGAAAAAAGTGCACGACCTGCACAATTACATGTCCACCATGGAACCCGAGGATGCGCGGTTCAAGGCCAGTCATCACCGTATGGAAACGGCATTCAAGATTGTCGACCGATTGAAAACCAACTCTGACAAGCGCAACATTTTGAAAGAGTGTGCGGATTTGTTCAAGGACCGCAATTTTCTGAATCGGTTGGACAATACGCCCAAACTGTTGGGGTGCGCCAATGGCGTCGTCGATTTCAACACGAATTCGTTTCGCGCGGGTCTCCCCGAGGATTACATTACCAAGTCGACGCAAATCAACTATGTCTCGATTACCCATGCCAAACATGCCGCAGTGATTCCCGAAATTGAGGATTTCATGGCCAAGATTTTCCCCGTGGACGATTTGCGTGAATACATGTGGAACCATTTGGCCTCGACCCTCATCGGAGAACCTTCGATAAACCAGACGATTCATTTTTACATTGGCAAGGGGTCCAATGGCAAGTCCATCTTGACCGAATTGATGAAGCAGACGTTGGGTGGCGTAGATGCCGGGTCTTCGTACTTTGTCGATGCCAATGTGGGATTGATCACCCGTCCCCGCGGTGCCCCTGGCCAAGCCAGTCCCGAAATCATTTGTTTAAAGGGCTCGCGGTATGCAGTGATGCAGGAACCCGGCCAAAACGACGTAATTTACGAAGGCCCCATGAAACAATTGGTCAGTGGCGTCGAGTCCTTGACGGGACGCAATCTCTTCAAAAATGACGAAACGTTCCGGCCTCAATTCTGCGTGGCCGTCTGTTGCAACGAGTTTCCGGCCATTAAAACCCGCGACAAGGGAACGTGGCGTCGTGTGCGCGTCGTCGACTTTTTGTCCCAGTTCAGTGACAATCCGCAGCCCACGGCGGAGGAGCCGTATCATTTCTTGGCCGATGTGTCTCTCATGGAACGCTTTCCCGTGTGGCGCGAAACGTTTTTGGCCATGCTCGTGGAACGCGCCTTCCAGACACATGGTCGTGTGCTCCCCTGTCGCACCGTGACGGAATCCACGCAGCGTTTCAAACAACGGGAAGACCATTTCAGCAACTTTTTGGACGACCGCGTGGCCAAGTCTGCTGGACGTAGCATTAGCAAAATGGACCTCAACACCGAGTTTGAATCGTGGTACAAGGAAAATGGCGATGGCAGCAAGGCACCCAAAAAACGCGTGTTGCATGAACTCATGGAGTCAAAGTATGGCAAGATTCGCAACAATCGTTGGCACGATTGTCAGTTTATCCTGTTTGATGCCGTGGCCAATCCTGCAAATGCACTCGAGGAAGACTTGGGAGACTGGACCAACGGCGATGCCATGGACGAAATGTAGCGGCTCCGACCCCGGGCAGGTTGATTTGTGATTGTTTTTGGTAAGAAACTTTCCAGGGCAAAATCCCTGAAAAGTTTTTTGGTTAGCCACGCTTCGGGCTTTTGCGCAAACACTTGTTTTTTTTGCATTTAAAAAAACATTTTCTGTGGTGGGTGAATTGTCCTATATTCTGAAGACCTCCCCGCAAACTCTTCTTCGTCTAGTTCATTGAAAACGAAAAAATGTTACTAATGGATACATTTTGATTTTCATAATACGGGTCTACATGTACCTTTCCTATGCTGAGGGAGTACAAATATGTAATTAAAAATCGTAGTGCGTACTCAATGGGTCCAATTAAAAAAGGATACAATGCAATCATCAATAAACAAAAGAACTTGAAGGTGGGTGACCACGTGGGTTGTTTGAAAAAAATGATATACATGGCGATGAGGCCGAAAACAATGTAGACGAAGAACAAGTAAAAGTTTAAGGAGTAATAAAATGACACGGATTGGTGAATAAAACGTAAACGCGCGACATCGGTCGAAGACTCACTGCTAACAGATTGAAGCTCTTTGGCGAGGACTTCATTTTGCCATCGTATAGAATCTAAAACTGACATTGAACTATGGTTAGAAAAAAAAAAGCGTTGGACATGCTGGTTTACTTCCATCGTCCATAGGGCTCAAAGGGATCCAAAGGCTGCAACAGGGAAGAAGATTGCATGGAGGAGGAGGAGCCAGCAAGGGTTGGCAACATTTCGTTTCGGACGGTAAAACCATCCGCTGGATTACCGCCTGGATTACCGAAAATCCCCAAGGCCGCTTGCGTATTTTGTGCTTGCACGAATGCTGCACTTGGAGGGGGAGCTGGAGCTGGAGCTGGAGCCGGAGCCGGAGCCGGAGCCGGGGGAGCCGGAGCAGGAGCAGGAGCAGACGGAGCAGGGGCGGCCTTGGTCACAGTTATACACCGTTGTTGCGTTGGACTCCACACTACACCATATGTCGTATCGCAACAATCTTCGCCATAACATTGCAAACGAAACGCCGAAAGTAAACTGTTACTGGACAAGTCCGACGACGATGACGCTGCAGGTCCCGTGTTGGGAGGAGGCAATTCGAGCTTTTCAAAATCAATTTTACTGCGCACATTCAGATTCGCCCAAATCACCGTAAGAACAATCATGCATACCACAATGTTGACGATGTGCATAAGTACCGCAATCCATTCGGGAACCATCATGGAATCGTTCAACATACGAATAACGACAAAGGCCGACACACAAATGACTACGACAATGACCATCTTCGTGTACTCGGTGTATTGCTTGCGATAGGTATTGTTAAGCATCATGACATGCTCCTGTTGCATGTCCGCATTGTCAATAAGTTGCTTTTTTTGTTCGAGTCGCGACTTTTCCGCGTTGACAATATCCAACATTTTTTGTTGATGCGCCAAAACTGCTTGACTCGAAGAATTGGCATCTTTAAATTTGTTGGAAAGATTGCCCAATTTTTTTTGCACATCGCTGACATAGCTCACAATTTCGGGGGCATTGTTTGCCGTTGCATTGCTGGTGGTGACATCGAAGAGGTAGTCATTTTGAACATGAAATACACTCGACAGGTCAAAATTGCCATAGTTGTTCTGAGCAATACACTCTCCGGGCGAATTCGGCGCCGGAGCAGGTGCCTGAGCAGGCGCAGGCGCCGGAGCAGGAGACGGACTGGGCGCGGACATGGACTACTGTATTCTAAGAAAAAAGTTACTCACTTCCCATGGTTACGGCTAAAACAATCAACGTGGCAGCTGTAATGATACCAGTGTAAAACAGAATCGTGTGTTGATTTGACAAGAATTGACTATCGTTGGCATTCAATTGCGCCAAGGACGGTGGAACATCATCGCGCAAATACATTAAAATATTGCCATTCTGGTCATACCGGTCATTGGCATTCATCATCTCCGACAAATGATGATAATTCCCAATGTTGGACTTCAAATCGCGGTCCGTGTTCGAAATCCCAGTCAAGGTGTGACGTAGTCGTTCGTGGTTGAATAGATTGGAATTGATGGAATCGACCGTGTCGCCCACTGCCGTGGTATTCTTGTTGCTCGGACCTTCTGCCGTTGTCGTGGCGGCGGCTGTTTTGGGAGACAATCCTTCTCTTACCATGTTGCCGTCGGGTTGATACAGGTGCGCTTGATACAAAATATCCTGGGCTTCTTTTACAAACTCTTGCTGTCGCGATAAGCCACATGTCCCCAGCTTGTTCACGTCCACGATTTTCGAAGACTTTACATCGTAGTTGTTGTATTTGAAAGCTCTTGTATAGTCATCGATACTTGAAATCGTTGGAACAATCTGTTGTTGTGAAGGGCAGTCTGGGAGTTTCGTCGTGTTCAACTGTTTCGTTCGCAAAGAAAGTGCACCGGAGCTAACGTCCATGGTATCACTGACACGAATTTGGCTGAAGTGGGGAGGCAGACCCGTGGTGTCCACTACACATTGTGATGCATTGCCGCCATTTGTGGTATAGGAATAGTAATAGGAACAGTTGGGCGCCTCGTTGCATTTGACTTTGCACTGTTCCGCGGTGAGTGCGTTTGCATTTTTAATATCCAACGGAAAGTATCCGGGAAAATCCTTATACGCGGATACGGGCGAGAACTTTAACAGTGTGTCATCAATTTGCGTCATTTCGTATTGACCCGAGGAGGAAGGTTTCGTTTGAATTTGATAGGTTTTGTCCATGCGACCATCGACGGACAAACGGTAGAGTGCAAAACTATTGGGCAACTTTAAGGACGTTGAGGTGTTGGAGGGATTGTCTACCGAATAATACGTGGTGTCTCCTCCGGCCAAGGGCGGCGGCAGTTGGCCTATTTCTTGGATACCATCTGGATCCTGATCGTATTTTCGGGCAAACATGTCTCGTCGATTCCGCATAAACGTCACATAAAATTTGGACAAGTGTCCCTCGTTTTTGGTTTTCATCCACGTAAAATTGGAAAAACATCTGAATTTTCCAGCCGCGTATCCATAAGAATCGATGGTAAAGGCAACATACAGAGGAGGGTACAGGGGGAGGTACAGCCCATCTTTGTTTTTGGGAGCGGAGAACCATGCGGGTGCCACCAGGGCATTCGTGTCGGTTTGTTTCACTGTCATCAGCTTCAACACCTCTTCTTCCGATTTCCGTGTTGCAATCATATTCATCGAAGAGACAGCCTTGGGTGAACAATAGTATTGAATGCGCATCGGAATATTACGTCGATTGGATACGGAAAATTGCACTTCTTTGCGCAACACGGTGAGGGTGGCATTGGAGGCCGTATATTCCAACAAAGCCCCGTCACCGACCCACACCAGGAACATGGAAATGTCATCGGCGGTGTCGATGGCAAAGGTCAGGGTATACGTTCCCGACGAAGGAAATTGAAAATAGGCCAGTATTTCGACAGCATAATCTCCCCGATTGCCGACGACTTTTGGTGCTGGGTAAAACTTGTCGACAAACTGGTCCAACGCCATAGGATTGGCGACTTGAAGCTGAGTCAAATTCGACACGTCAATGCTGACGTTCGATGAGACAAACGGTCGGAGTGGTATCCTCTCTTGTAGGTCCAACAAATAGGCATTGTATTCTTTCATCAAATTCAATTTGTGTGCATCCGGTGTATTGAGCTCCGGGGCCCCTGTTTCAGAAGCATACGGTTGCAGCAAACAGTTGGTCGAGTTGTCGAACAAGAAAAGGGACGAGTGTAAGGCGCCTAAATTCGTGGCTTCTATGGCCTTGGGGGATACTATGAAATGGTAATACGCAAATAAACTCGAATCGCTCCCTGATCCTTGGAGTTCAGTATTTTTATAGTTTGTATAGTCCGTCACAAATTGATTTACCCGCTTGTTGGTATACATATTCGTCGATTCCAGCGGAGGATGACTCAATTCCGTGTATTGAAACGTGGAAAAGTCCGGATTGGAAGACATGGAACGTGCGGCGGTGTTGGTTACTCTGTTGTGAGAAGAGATTTTCTTCACATAACAAACATGGAGCGGGGGAAACCAGGTCCCAGGTCTCTTTTTATGTCAGTCAATTCATTTCGACCACGGCGTACCACACCAAACATGATGCGAGAATGACCCACAACGTGTTGGCAAACATGGACTGTTTCAGTTGTTCCGCGGATGTCTCCGGACTCGATTGTTTTTCACTATACAGACGTTGCAGCATCAAGTCCAACTGCTTCCGTTGCTCGCGAATCGCTTGGTACGTTTGCAAAATTTCGTCTCCGTGTTCCGCGCTTTTTTCAGGGGTTGTTCCATCCCGCGGCTGGGTGGTCAGCATGTGGTCCATGTCCTGCATTGTTGTCAGTAACGATTGATACGAACGTTGTACGTTTACAAAACTGTCCGAAGGACTACAACTTGGATTCGCCGTGTCTGCCGTCGCATTGTCTTGACAACGAATGTATCGCGCATATCGGTTCTGAAAATCGTTCAATTTATCCGAAAGAAGATTGTCCTCGGCAAACATGCTTTTGGGTTGCGTCAGGTTCAGAGGGGCTGGACTCATGACGATGATGATGAAGACGACGACGATGGTGCAGCAATCGGCGGTGCCTGGCTATAGTATAAAAAGGAAATTATGGCCAGGATGCCAATGCCTAAATTGAAGGATTTCAAGACTTCGTTGTAATATTTGCTGTGGGCGTCGTTCATTTTCTTCTCCATGACCGCATGGACTTTCTGACGTTCTAAAATGCGGACAGCCTGGTTTTGGTTCAAACACAATTGTTGTTGGTACGGACTCAGAGTTGCAAAGTTTTTGGAACAGTCACTCGGGCGTGGCACATTGGAAACGTCGGCAATGTAATACAAATCGTCGGGCGTATAGGCCAACACGATGCGTTCGGAACGCTGCGTCATCTACTGTACATTACGGGTAAATTTTATTTTGGGTCGACAACCCCTCATACACTGCATCGGAAATGTTTCGAATGTTGTAAAAGCTTACGAACATGAAAAGGAAAGCAAGAAACACGAGAAATAAAGCAGTCCAATAGTCATTGTCCGACATTTTTTTATAACGACAAAAAAATATATTCAACTTTAAAATTATATGGGTCAGCAATGGCCATCGGTCTTCAGAATCGCCTTGGCGATTCCAGAACAAAAACTTTTTCAGGAATTTTGTTCTGGTATATTTCTCACCAAACACATTCAGGAAACAACGCGGGGTTAGTTAGTATGTGCAGCTGGACTTGCATCGGCGTGAGCCGATTCTGAAGACCTGGGTTCCCCGCTAACATTCCCCCTTCCCCCTTCCTATAGTTGGATTGTATAAAGGTGAGTCTGTGTTTTTAAAAGGGTCACAATTAACACGAGTGTATCCCCATTTTACTTTGTCACCACTATCGCATCTCGACAAGTAGTTTGTTCCAGCTGATGTCATGTATGTGTCGTTACGTGTGTCGTTACCTCCTAAATACGTGGGGCCAATACATTGAATAATATTCGGACGACCGACTATATGTCCTTCCCCGTTTTTAAGTCCGGGTTTCCATGGGTCAGGTGGTGGTGGTGGTGGTGGTGGTGGTGGTGGTGCAGCAACTACCTCTGGCGGTGGCGGTGGTGATGCAGCCACAGATTTGGTTTGTGATTTTGACGCGCACGACGTTAAACATTGTTGCGTCACACTCTGCACATTCTCTTGGTTAACCCAGGTCGTCGAAGACACTATCGCTATCGCAAGAGCAAACAGACTTGCACGCACGAAGACGTTGCTGTATTTCATTGGAACCGCCTTTGGAACAAAAATTACAAATAACAAAAAGGCGACGAGAAAATCCATACTACTCTAGACTGTGAAATTTTTATTAAGCCAAATCTAATCCGTTACCTATATACGCGGTTTGTAATTTAATATCGTCCGTGGGTCGATGGTCATATTCATTAATGAATAAGTGGTCTGTTATTGTTTGACAATCTACCGGAATAACTTGGATATCTGATTGTTCAAACGTTTTATATGTTGTTATGGCCCGGTTCACAATATCTTCAACCCCTTCAATAGGTTTTACGAATCCATACCATTTCCTTGGAGCATTTTTCGGACCGTTCGGATTATCTTTGGGACAATAGACTGCATCGATGTTACTATAGCTTGCGGTGCTTGTGTTTTTCAGGGCTGGAATCGATAGCTGACATGTAACCACTCGCGAATCGGCGCAACAGCGGCGGTTACCCACACGATTCGTCATTTTGTTTATTCAAACCCGGTGGACACAAATTTCCATTCGCACGAAATACGGTTTTATTCACACAGTCAAACTGTTGTTTTCCGTTCGAATGTCGAATTCCATACCATTTACTGTTGTAACATTCCTTTGGTAGCGTAGAACTTGTATTGTAGACGTAGCGTGGACATTCCGAATCTTTGGAACATTCTGGTTTTGGCGGTGGTGGTGGTGGTGCAGCAGGTTCTGGTGCTGGTGCTGAATCTAGTTCCGGTTCTTCCGGTTCTTCCGGTTCCAGTTCCGGTTCCGGTTCCGGTTCCGGGGCCGGGGCCTTCGCAGACTTTTTATTGGTTGGGTCCACGATGTTCGATTCACCTTTGATGCAGTCTCGTAAACAAGAACAATTCATGTCTACTGCTCCTTCCAAAATGAGAGAGTCGTCCTCGAGAATATATGACAGGACGACCAACACAATTGCAAAAAGTACACCACGAATCATCACGGATTGAATCGAGGAGTCGTGTTTCCACTGTCGATGCGCAAACAGAAGAAATAAACAAAATGCAATTATTCCTTGGTACGACAGCATTCCCCCCCTTTTTTTAATAGAAAGAAAAAATATAACCAAGTAGCATATAATAATGAAACTCCCCGGTTGGATCAAACATATCACGACTGTGGAAATCCTAGTCGGCGTCATTTTTGTTCTCTACATTGTCCTTCCAGTGTCAACACCCGCCTCGCTCATTCCCATCGTCCAATCCCCATTTAGTTTGCTCGTCATTTTCTTGGTCATTCTCTATCTCTTTCTCTACGCCAATCCCATTTTAGCAGTTTTATACGTGGGTGTCGCCTACTTGCTGTTGCGTCGCAGTTCGTCCCTTCCTTCGCTCGCCGCATCTTCCCCCCGTACGTCACGTCTTCGTAGCAGCAGCAACAAACCCCCTACAGTACCCACGATTCCGATTCCCCAGGACAGCCGTGCTCCTCGGGCTGCTGCCCCCGCCACCATTTCGCGCACATTGGAAGAAGACGTGGTCGCCAGCATGGCACCCGTCGGACAGTCGTCCATGTTGGTCCAAACCACCTTCCGCCCTGTGGCCAGCAATGTAGAGGGCGCGTCCCCGGCTTAAATTTCTTGTACTACGAGTTTCCCTTGTTCATCTCGCAGTGCACTCGTGTCTAATGCAGAAAGTGCAAAAGATTTGGTGATGATACTATAATTCTTCTTCTTTTTGGAAATGAAATAGTACGCGGTGGTTTCGGCGGGCTCGGAATAGAGACGCAACCACGGCATTGCGGCTGCTGCTGCTGCTGCTGCTGCTGTTGTCCCTTTCTGTTCCGACGACGTCGTTGGGGGTGGTGGCCATATCAGGAATGCAGGAATTCGTCGTTGTTGGCAAAATACCCACCAATCCACGTCGGACAAGGTGTACTCCGGTGCATGCAACACGCGTTGTTTCGCGTCTTCCACCGTTTTTACTTCGAGGAGTTCCAATACCGTGTCTCGGTCTGTATCACTGGACAGCATGGTCTCAAAGGCGGTCCACAGGACATTGCGCACGGAGGACTCGGTAATTGGAGTTCCGTGATTGACTTGATTCAAATACATCAATGGTGCAAAGGCACACGAGGACTGCTGCTTCATCATGTTCGATTGTTGGAACACGGTTTCAGTCGTTGTCTTTGGAAACACCTTTTTCCAAAAGCCCGTGATACGTCGGTCGGCGTCGACAATACATTGTTGAACATACTCGACGGCATCCATAATGTCCACCGGCGAAAGAGTTGCACGGTCAGGAGTCGCCGTATCCCACGTCGTCGTCGTTGCATTGTTGTTGTTGTTGTTGTTGTTGGAAAGTTGTTTCACCAAGGCCGGTATGCGACTCTGTGTGACCACCATCTCGTCGTCACGAATACTGTACTCCACATGCGACGAGGGACCGCCATCTTCATCATACAACATCGAGAGTTGTTGGCGACGCACACGTACCAATTCATCCGCCAAGCGCAAGGGATACATGAGTTCATTGTTGACCGACGGGTCCACCAGATTAAACTTGGGGAATATAGTCTCCGTCTCGCCGTTTGTCCCGTTTGTCCCGTTTTGCAAACAATAGGGGCCGTCGTCTCCCGGCGCACACACATGCATGACTTCGTCCAACACGCGGGGGTCCATGCGCTGGAAATGTGTTTGTATCAAATTTCGAATTTCAGACTGGAAAAATTGAATCTTGTTTTGGTAACTGATAGTGACACTTTGCAACTGTTTTTTCCACATTTCCCGCTTCTCTGGCGTCAACTGTTGTCGTACCAATGTTTGGTACATGTGATAGAATTGGTTTTCCAAACGAAGGGCCTTGGATTCCGCGTCTTCTTCCACGTGTTCTTGTCCTATAGATTCTTCTTCCTCGGGAAAATCGGTCACAGTGGAGAGTCCATCATCGTGGTTGTCGTCGTCTTTCGTGGAGACAACGGGAACAAACGAATTGGCTTCAGTAACGAGTCCCAGCAATATTCCATTCTTCGAGACTTTGTGCGACGGCTTGCACGGGATGCGTCCCTGCGACGCATACGCAATTCCTCGTAACCGGTCACGGGTTATTTCATACGATAACGGGACGTAGGTTGTTTTGCCACTACTATGGTTCGTCGCGTCTGCTGCCTCTTCGGTGGGAAGACAGGGAACGTACACCGGCTGTTGATTGACGTCATGACCCTTGACCAAGAGCGCCACCACCTTGTTTCCGCGCACGATTGTATTGGAAACCTCGTACGCCTTCAAGTCCTCGAGAAGGCGACGCATCTCCGTGCTCAACAGGTTGGACCGAAAGGTGTACGTTTGAAGACTCGGGGAGGACAAACACTGTTGCGCCAAGGATGGAATCCGTGGACCCACATTTCGTGTAAACGGTGTTCCCCCCCTTTCGAGTGGCACGTATTCGTTCAACGTCCGCCGAAACAAAAACGCCGTTTCTTTGTTCACATCGAGTCGAGGAAAGGAAGAGTATGCATTCGTCGGGCAAACGAGTTGGGCTCGACCGTGCTGCATTTGCAGAATGACCAAATTCATGCCTCGGGGCATCAAATCTGGATTCACATCGGTCATCATGTCCCACAGATATGTATAATCCAGCGTATCCGACGATTGCAACACGTCCAAAAACGTTTCGTAGCTCTGAACGGTTTGTTCCAACAGCTCCAACTGATGCTCGTCGTTCAAATCGAGTGTTTTCGCAAATTCTGTTGTCTTGTATGGCTCGACGTCGCCCGTGGGCTTGTTCTTGGAGCGAAACATGGCCGGCAAATTCCCATTGTGATATCTCAAAAAGCGGTCGAGGGTAAGGGATTCCGCCATGATTTTGCGAAACTCGCGGGGTTGAACGCCCCCCCGGCGCATCGTCTGTTTGGAATATAAATACGCCATGGCGGTCAAAAAATCAAAATCGTGGGCTTGGGCAGGTTTCCACTCTTTACTTCCCAACATTGAAAGGATGGCCGCAGGGACAACATCACCATCTGCGGCGGTGTATTCCGACGCGGACGGCGCTACAGCGGGAGATTCCAACACCTCGAATCCAGACTGCTCGCTCGGTCGTTGGAACCACAGCGGCGGTTCATTGTTTGTTTTATCCGTAGCTTCTTCTTGGTCGTCTTCGTCGTCTTCGTCGTCTTCTGCTTCGTCGTGGTCCTCGTCGTCTGCTTCTTCTTCTGGGGGGGGTGTCCAAAAGGAAGACGCGGCGGCGGCGTTGACGGTGTGATTCCTGACCAAGGCATCCAAGTACAAGTCGAGAATGGGAACGTATTCCAACATTGTGACATTGCGTAATATGATTGTACGCGTAGTGTCTAGATTCATGTCAAATTCGCGCAAAAAATCGTAGGGCCGAGGCAGTTTTGTTTTGACAAAGTTGTGGGTCGAAGGCAACGCGACCGAGTACTGAAACGAACAAAATTGTTGCCACGGGTTCATGTCCAACAAGGAACGAGATTTCAACATGTCCTTGGGGAAAACAGAAACGAGAGGTTCAAAAAAATTTGTATTCTTTATTTCGTCAAACGAACTGGCGCGGGGAAGAAAAAAAGTAACTTGGTATTGTGCATGTAATGTGATGACTGCCCCGCTTTTCAAATGAAATTGCAAACATCGCACGGCCTTTGTTCCCTTTGTTGGAGACGTTTTCATCCAACTGGCCGCCGAGGGTTTGTACAATCGAAATAAAGGTTCCTGTCCCGGTTTCAAGTACACAATACAGGGAACAGCGTCACTGGCGTGAAACCGTTTCATGATGGATTCCAACGGCAACCACGTCGAATCCGTCTGTTGTTGGGGAAATGTCCATGTACACGTCACGTTTTCCAGGATGCGCACGGTCCGCATAGTAGTTTCCTCCTTTCCAACAACATGGATATCATACAGGGTTTCCTCGTCGTCGTCCGAGCTCGTAGTGCGCGGCTTGTATTTCCCTTTGGGAAAATAGGTCAATACAAACTCGGGACCTAGATTGTTGGCCCGGGCGTATTCGTGGACTGCCGATTGCGGACATGCATAAATATAGGTCGATGTCGTCGAGTATTCGAGAAATCGCGACTCTTGTTGTTGTTGTTGCAGTGGGGCAGAGTTGTTGGAAACAAAGACGGAAAATGGATTGGCCACCATCCGGTTCCACTCGCCGTGACCCAGAGGCACAAACACATGTTGTAGTGGTGCAGTCAACGCGCCTCGCCATTGTTCCATTGTAGAATAGGCGACAACATTCGAAAGGTCCACACCAAATTCCAACGATGATTCCAACATTTTTGGACGGGACATGTTCTCGTGAAAACGCGACATCCACGCCTGGGTGACATCTTTCTGGCATTCCGTAAATAGGTACACTTCTTCGCCCCCCCCTATCTCGTCCATGATTTTTCGTCGAATGGTCGCGACGGAATCTTCCTTGTAAATCATGTTGCCGGAAGTCACAATGTCGACATTTTCCGACTCGAAATACTCGAGTTGTGTCTCGCTAAACAATTCCCTCTTTTTTTTTACAGTGTCGTGACAATACACGATGACGTGGGACGGTGTTCCGGTGCCTTTCATCACAAAGACGAAAAAGAGGTTTTCGATCGTCGACATTCTTTATTGTTCTTGTGATATTTTTCGCGAACAAAAATGCCGCAGCAAGAGCTAGCACTACATCGAACACCACCTCGACAACTGACACCTTCGAAAACACACCCTGTAACACACCCCCCCACACACACTTTACACGAACCATGGACGATGTGCTGGAGTGGTTTGATGCCGACAAGATGCGCGACAGTGAAAAGGACAAGTGGGGAGAAGTGTTTACGCCGGCCACTTTGATTTACGAGTTGTTGGAACACATTCCGACCAAGGTCTGGACCGACCCGTCGTTGCGGTGGTTGGACCCCGCTGCCGGCACTGGCCATTTTGGCGGGCTCATCTTCCTCAAGCTCATGCAGACATTGTCTCCATCCATGCCCGATTCCCGTCATCGCGCGCACCACATTTTAAAAAACATGTTGTTCATGGTCGAACTTAATCCGACCAACGTGGCCGTGTTGCGACGTCGGTTTGGCACCTCCGCCAATGTGGTCGAGGGCGATTTTTTGACAATTTCAGCCGACATTCTACCTTTTGACGTCATTGTTGGAAATCCGCCGTTCCAATCTTCGAATGCACTCAACGTCTACAAGGGGTCCCAGGGGAAGCGAACGCTTTGGAACCGATTTGTCCAACAATGTCTCGACCCTCTCTGGCTGAGACGGCCTTCTGGATATTTGGCCTTTATTACGCCTGCGGTGTGGCGACGTCCCGAGTCGGCCCTCTACTCTCTGATGACAAGGGAAAACACGCTACGTTTTCTGCACATTTACGGGGAAAAGGACGGACGCGACATTTTCGGCGTGCAAACGCGGTTTGATGTCTATGTCATTCAAACGCGCAAAGTTGTCGCCGACGGCACAGCCACGACGACCATCCTCATCGACGCAGAAAACGTCGAACATCGAAAATTTGATGTTACCAAGTGGCCTTTTTTGCCCAATGCCGCCTTTGACGAGATTCAATACTTGTTGGTGTCCAAGGCTCCGGCAGGCCGAGGCATCCCCGTCTTGTTCCACAGCAACACTTTTGATGCCCGTCGCCTGCATCCCAACAAGACGTCCAAGTATCGGTATCCCATTGTTCACAATCAAACGCGACGAGGTTTAGGCATCTTGTATGCTGACCACATGTCCGCCATGAGCAAGGCACCCAAAGTCGTCTTGAACTTTAACCGATCTCTGTACCCTTACAACGACCATCGCGGCGAATACGGACTCTCGCAACTGTCCTTTGGTCTCCCCCTCACGGCATCCACCCACGAAAAACGAAAGGCCGAGGGCGAAGCCCTTATCCGGGGACTCACCAGTCCAACATTCCAACACATTGTGCGTTCTACCAAATGGACTTCGTTTCAAACCGATTATCGCATGTTTCGATATTTCGATGCCAAAAAAATATCTGCTCTTTGATATATATGGCGTCTTGTGGTAGTCAGCGTATAGGTGGCATGGGTCTCGTCGACGTGGCCGTTCCCGCACTTCTCGTGAGTGGCAACCAATTGTATCGCCGCCGGTCTTCCCTCTACCGTCGCCGCAACAGTTATTCCCGTAAATCCAACAAGACGTACCGTCGTCGTAACAACAACAAGACCAATCGTCGTAGTCGTCGTTAATATTTTGTTTCACGTTTTTTCTCATTGTTTATTTTTGTGGGGTGCAGATGTGTAACAAAGTAGTGTCGTAAAAAATGAGTCTTTTCTCAGGAATAATCAATCAATCATATTATATTTTGGTCTTGTTGGAATGTTGGAACGACCCGTTCCTGGATCCTTGGAAAGAAAGTCCCCGGTCAAAACGAATAGTCACTGGGCAAGTGAAACGGC
>Ga0209550_10001619_pt1 | contig 21634 bp, 24 predicted proteins | sample LauGreSuBDMM15SN_2_FD_187567 | JGI IMG/M metagenome (GOLD analysis project Ga0209550, IMG submission 187567) | Freshwater lake microbial communities from Lake Michigan, USA - Su13.BD.MM15.SN (SPAdes) (version 5) | ecosystem: Environmental > Aquatic > Freshwater > Lake | place: Lake Michigan... | reverse complement strand
TATTTCAGTCCAAAGGGTCCCAGTCCTGCAACCATTGCACAAAATGTTCCAAGCCTTTGTCCAACGGGGTTTCGCGCCAACTGCCCAACATCCCCAACAGACGGTCCTCGCTGGCACAGGTCAAGGCGACATCGGCCACCTGCATAGGTGCATATTCAATGATGGGTTGACGCTTCAAATGCCCAGCCAGCAAATCGATAAAGGCATTCACCTCCACAGGACGCTGGTGTCCCATATTGACAATATCTGCGCCAGCCACCAGCGAGGGGTGCGCCACCAAACCAGTGATGGCTTCCACAATATCTTCTATATAAGTAAAGTCGCGGCGCAGTTTGCCTTCGCCAAACACCTTGATGGGCAAACCACGGCGAATGTTTTGGGCAAACATAAAGGGCGCCATATCGGTGCGGCCCCAAGGTCCATAGACGGTGAAAAAACGCATGCCCAGCGAGGCCATGCCGTACTGGGAATGGTAGGCATAGGCCATCAACTCATTGGCCATTTTGGTTGCCGCATAAAAGGACTGAGGTTGGTCGGTGCGGTCACTTTCCATAAAAGGCACTTGGCTGCGCATGCCATAGACGCTGGAGGAGCTGGCGTACAACAGCCTAGGTACTTGCAAGCGATGGCAAGCATCGAGCACATGGGAAAAGCCCACCAAATTGGGTGTGACAAAATCCATAGGCGCTTGCATGGAATGCCTGACACCTGCTTGGGCTGCCAAGTGAACCACTGTGTCGGGTTGCCACTGCGCCACCACTGAAGCAAAGGCATCGGCTTGCCCTATATCTGTTTGAAAATACTTCACACCCAAGCGTGTGACACATGCCTGCAGTCGGTCTTTGCGCAAGCGCGCCAAGAACGGGTCAGCCGGGTCAGCAGCGCCCGCCAACCCGCTGTGTGGGTCGACCTTGTCGCAAGCGGCCACTGCATAGCCCAAGGCATGCAAACTTTTCACCAGATGTGAACCAATGAAACCGGCCACACCCGTTACCAATACTTTTTTGCTCATCTTATTCAGCCGTTTGAATTATTTGTGCCTGTTGATGGAAAGTACGAATGCGACCGCTGTTTAGTTCTGCGCCTCGCTTGTCTGTGCGCGCCCAGTCGTTTTTGCTGGTCTTTGCCACTTTGCTGCTGCTTTTTGCTTGGGGAGTATGGCACTCGGACTTGAACCGCGAATGGCTGTTGGCTGTGCATGCCTCCCACATGGGGCCAGCCGAGTTGTGGATTTTTCTCACCCAAGGCGGCGACGCAGCGGTGGTTTTGCTGCTGCTGCTGGTCTTGGGTAGATCGAGTCGGCAAGGCGCTGCACTGGCCCTTAAGGGGTTTTTGATTGGCTCTGTGGTGTCGCCGCTTTTGAAAATGTGGTGGGCGGTGCCTAGGCCTTTGATGGCCATTGAACCTGCTTTGCTCAATCCCATGGGCAACCCACCAGCCTCGGCCAACGCCATGCCCTCGGGACATGCTTTGGCAGTGTCTACCTTGGTGTGCCTGATCGTGCTCATGTACCCCTCACTTTTGCGCCGAAAGGCTTTATTGCTGCCCTTGATTTTAGTTGGCTTGGTGGTGGCTTTCTCGCGCGTGGTGGTGGGCGCGCATTGGCCGGCTGATGTGCTGGCCGGCATGGGCCTGGGGATTTGGATAGCTTGGCTGGCCATGCAATCGGAAAAGCTTTGGCCTTGGACTTCTTTTTTGAACACCCGCCCAGGCAACTGGCTGCTGCTGGTAATGGAGGTGGGCTTGGTGGTATTTGTCCTGGTGACAGCACCAGCAGAAACTGCCGCTATAGCTGCCATGGCGGTGGTGGCTGTTGTGGGTTTTTTAGGGGCTGTCAGCCGTTACCTGGGTTTGCGCCATCAAGGTGCCAGAGGATGATGTTGTGGGCGACCTGCAAACGCTGGCTGAAACTCTTGCTAGGTTGGAGTTTTGGCGGGTTTTTGCTTTTTTGGCTGCTCAAAGAAGTCAATCTCTCCGGCCTTCGCCAGAGCGCAGAGCAGATTCCCCTCTGGCTGTGGCTCTTGTGCAGCTTGCTTTGGCTAGGCAGCTTTGTTTGTCGAGGTCTGCGGGTGCAGCAAGAGTGGCAATGGCGGCGCGCAGTGAGTTTGCCCACAGCAATGCGTTTGGTTTTGTTGCATAACGCTGCGGTGTTGCTACTTCCTTTCAGAGCAGGCGAAGCCGGCTACCCCTTGCTGGTCAAACAAGTCTTTGCTGCGCCTTTGTATCAGTCACTTCGAAGCCTGATGTGGCTTCGCCTGCAAGACCTGAGTGTGCTGACCTTACTCGCGGCCTGGCTGTGGCCCCAGCTTCACTGGGCTTGGCCTTTGCTGTTCACCGCAGGCCTTTTGGGGTTGATTTTTTTACCGCCAAGCTATTGGCTCATGCTGCTCAAGCGACGCGCAACTTGGGCTGGGTTGTTGCGAAAAATGCTGCACCGCCGAGCGCCCCGCAGCGCTTGGTTGCTGTCGCTGGCTAACTGGCTGTGCAAGCTCAGCGTGGTGGCGATTTTGCTGTTGTCCTTGTTGGCCATTTCCCCCCAAGCAGCTTTGCAAGGCGCCTTGGGTGGCGAGTGGGCCGGTTTGCTGCCTTTGCAAGGGCCTGCAGGTCTGGGCACTTACGAGGCAGGTGTGTGGCTGGCCGCTGGTTTGCAAGACGCCTCGGTGGCCGCCCAATTACCCGCTGCTGCTTTGCTGGTGCATTTTTTTTGTCTGGCGGTGTCATTGGGCGCAGCCTTTTTGGCCTTTGCTTTTTTGCGTTGGCCAGACCCCCTCGCTGCGAATGGCGACAATAGCTGAATGACGCCTTTGAACATGAACACCCCGCACGTCCTTGCTGACACCTCAGACCACCGCATTCCCGCGCACCGCTTATCGGTGGTGGTGCCTATGTACAACGAAGTCGAGTTGGCGGGCGACCTGATAGACGCGGTGCAAGCCGCACTTGAAGACTACCCTTGGCCTTGGGAGTTGGTCATCGTTGATGACGGCAGCACCGATGGCACTTGGTTTCGTTTAAGCCAGCATGCCGCTGAGGTGGGGCCGCACATACGCGCACTGCGCTTGCAGCGAAATTTCCGCCAAACCGCGGCCATGCAAGCTGGTATCGATTGCGCTCGCGGCGATGTCATCGTCACCATGGATGGCGACTTGCAAAACGACCCGCGTGACATTCCCATGTTGGCCGAGCATTTGCTGGTTGAGGACAAAGACATCGTGGCGGGCTGGCGGCAAAACCGCCAAGATGGTTTTTTCTTACGCAAAATTCCTTCCTTCATCGCCAACCGCTTGATTCGCAAAGTCAGCGGCTTGAATTTCAAAGATCTGGGCTGCAGCTTGAAAGCCTTTCGCGCACCGGTCTTGCGCAAAATTCGTCTGTATGGCGAGATGCACCGGTTTATTCCTGCGTGGTTGTCCACCGTCACCTCGCCCGAGCGCATGGCCGAGCTGCCAGTGCGCCACCATGCACGAACCAAAGGTCAATCCAAATACGGTATTTCGCGCACCCTGCGGGTGATTGTTGACCTGCTATCGATTCATTATTTTTTACGCTTTGGTACCCGCCCGGGTCATTTTTTTGGCGGCATCGGTCTGGCCGTGTTGTCACTTGGCGTGGGTATTTTGGGTTATTTGACCGTGCTCAAATTCATGGGCGAGTCGATTGGCACCAGACCCTTGATGTTTGTGGGATTTTTCTGTGTCTTGGGAGGCTTGCAGTTTTTGACCACCGGTGTATTGGCCGAACTGCTGATGCGCACTTATTACGAAGGCGGTAAAGCCAAGGCCTACCATTTGGTCGATGCGCCCACCCCACAGCACAACGAAGGCTGGCATGGCAGGGTCTGAAGCGCCACTTAGGCGCTGGTGGGGTTATGTAGGCGCAGTTTTACTGCTGGGCTATTTTTTATTGGGCCTTGGCCAAAGCCTGTTGTTCGATGTGGATGAGGGCGCATTTTCCGAAGCAACCCGTGAAATGGTGGTCAGTGGCGACTGGGGCCACACCACCTTGAATGGTGCGGACCGGTTTGACAAACCCATAGGCGTGTATTGGTTGCAAGCTCTGAGCGTTTCTCTTTTGGGCTTGAATGAATTCGCTTTGCGACTGCCCTCCGCGCTGTCGGCGTGGCTAGCGTGTATGGCGCTGGCCTTGACCGCCCACAAGGCTTGGGGGCCGCGAGCCGCGGTGTTGGCTGCCATGGTGTTTGCCAGCAGCTTGGGGCCTTGGGCCATGGCACGCACGGCCACCGCAGATGCGCTGCTTGGCTTGTGGCTGATGTTGTCTGCGCTGGATTTGTGGCGGTATGTTTCTACAGATGACCGCAGTGCTTTGCGACGCACCGCCTTGTGGATGGCCCTGGGTGTCCTCACCAAGGGTCCTGTAGCGGTGCTGATTCCCGCTGCGGTATTGCTGCTGTGGCAAGTCTGCGGACCCAGCGCCGGTTTGCTGCAAAAAACATTGCGCGATGTCTGGTCGTGGCTTATCTTTGTGGCGGTTGCCGCGCCTTGGTATATCTACGCTTGGCTGCGCCACGGAGATGCATTCATCCAAGGTTTTTTTCTGCGCCACAACCTTGATCGCTTCAGCGCGCCCATGGAGGGGCATGGCGGGGGCTGGTTGTACTTTGTGCTGGTGTTGCCTTTGTTATGGATGCCTTGGACACCCTTGGCGCTGAGCCTTTTTTCCCGCTGGAAAGAGCTGTGGGCTACGCCTTTGCTGCGCTTTGCTTTGCTGTGGGCGAGCTTTGTGGTGGTGTTTTTTTCGCTCTCGGCAACCAAGTTGCCGCACTATGTCTTGTATGCCGCGCCAGGCATTGTGCTTTTATTGACCTATGCAGGTCTGCACGCCAAGAATAGTTTGTGGTGGGGCAGCGCGGCCTTGCTGGTGGTTTGGTTGCTGCTGCTCTTGATGCTGCCCAACCTTTTACGCGACAACCCCCAATGGATAGGCGACAGCCTGTACCGCAATTTGTTGCAGACCTCAATGCCACCCAACTTTGTGCGATCTGTCAGCGCCGCTGTGCTGCTGGTGCAAATCCTGTGGCTGCTCTCTGGCCGTTTTCTGCCCGCAGCTGTTCAATTACCGCGGTTTGGTTTGCTTGCCATGGGTGGCACACTTGTCTTGAGTTTGGGCGTGCTGCCTTGGTGGAGCCAAACCCTACAAGGCCCTGTGCATGGTTTGGCTGCACAAGCGCAGTCGCAAGCTGCTGTGCAATGGGGTGTGCATTACCCCTCTTTTGCTTTGTACCGCCAAAGCCCAGCCCCAAGACGTGCGCCTGAAGAAGGAGAGTGGGCCTTGGTCAGAACCGACCGACCCGCTTGGCCAGCGAACTGGCCGGTGCTTGCCAGCGAACGCGGCTTTGCCTTGGTCATGCGACCCATAGGCTCTGCACCTGCCCCATGATCCAACTGCTGTCAATATTGCTGCTGGGTCTGTGGGTGCTTCGAATGCTCACCTCGGCTTACAGCGGCGCGGGACTGTTTGTCGATGAAGCCCAATACTGGGAATGGAGCCGCGAACTGGCCTGGGGTTATTACTCCAAACCACCCTTGCTACCGGTGCTGATCAAACTGTCTGTCTGGGTGGCGGGCGACAGTACTGCGGGCGTGCGTTGGCTGGTGCAGTTGTGCTGGGCCGTGGTGCCCTTGGTGTTGTGGCGATTGGGCTGGGAAATGCAACGCGACAGCCAGCGTACTTTGTCTTCACCCCACGCCATAGGCGCATGGGCCGCCGTACTCTTTGCCAGCAGTTTGGTCAGCGGTGTGCTGGGCCAAGTGGCCACCACCGATGGCCCGCTGATGCTTTTTTGGGCCTTGCAACTGTGGCTGATGTGGCGGGCTTTGGCGCAACCTGAACACCTCAGCCGTTGGTTGCTCGTGGGTTTGGTGCTGGCCTTGGGCTTGTTGTCCAAATACACCATGTCTGCCGTGCTGGCGAGTTGGGTTGTGTGGTGGTGGTTTGCCCACCGAACAGTTGCGGTCAGCAAAGGCATGGCTTTGGCTGCTGGTGTCGCCGCCTTGGCCATGCTGCCTCATCTGGCTTGGAACCAAGCGCATGACTGGCCCACCTTGAAACATACCGCCGATTTATTGGCCGATGGAAGCACCACGATTCCAGCAGGTTTTGCTGCAGTCATGCTTCGCTTGGGCGAATATGTGGCTTCACAGTTCTTGCTTGCGGGACCGGTTCTGTGGGTGATGGTACTCGTGGGTTTATCCCGTTGGGTGCTGAACAAAAAATCGGCATCTTCATCCAACCAGCCGTCCCCAGCTGTGTGGGCTTGGCATGCCAGTTGGCCTTTGTGGACGATTGGCGCTGTTCAAGCCATGCAAGGCACAGCGCAAATCAACTGGCCAGCACCCGCGTTGTTGGGCGGGTGTGTGGCATTGGCTTGGTTGTTGGCTGCGGGCCAAACACAGTGGCGCTGGCGAGGCCTTGTGCTGGCTGTGGTGATCTCTGGTTTGTTCTCCAGTGCAGTGTCCTTGGGCGGCGACTGGCGCGCACGCTTGGGGCTGTCGGTACAAAAATCTAAATGGGATTTATGGGGCCGTGCACGAGGTTGGCAAGAAGCATTGCAGCCCTTGCAAGTGCTGGCGGCCCAACACCCAGCAGCCACTTTGGTGGCGCTAGACCGCACCTTGATTATTCACTCTGCCTACGCGTGGCGCGAGCAGCAAACCATGGCGTTGAGCTGGCAACAAACCCCCCAGCCTTTGCATCATTACGATTTGCTCTACCGTTTTGAGCCTGCCAAACACCCAGAACCTGTCTTGCTGCTGGTGATGGGTGAGTTGCCTGCGTTTGTGCGTGCCAGATATGGCCAAGTGCAACTCTTGTCTGATCCACAGCCTGCGGGGCGAGCGCTTTTCTTGTGGTTATTGAAAGACCCGCTGCCATGAAAGCCCGCCAGCGCGAATATCTTTGGGGGGGTGTAGGTTTGGCTTTATCGCTGGGCGTTTTTGCGCTTTGGCCCGAACTTGATTTGGTGGTTACGCACTATTTTTTTGAGGCCAGCAGCCAGAGTTTTCCGGCCAATCAATCGGGTCTGGTTCAAGCTGTTTATGTCGCAACCCCTTGGTTGGGTCGAGCGCTGTTTGTTGTCTGCTGCTTGGGGTGGTTGGTGCTTAAGATTTGGTCCAGGCCCAATGCCTTGTCTTGGCGCAGACGCATGCTTGCGTGGCTGATCATGGCCGTGGTGGGTCAGGGCTTGGTGGTCGACTGGGGCTTGAAAGACCATGTGGGGCGGCCTCGCCCCGAGCAACTGCAAATCTTTGGCCACAGCAAACCTTTTGTACCTGCGTTTGAACTCAGCACCCATTGCGATGTGAATTGCGGCTTTGTCAGCGGCCATGCGGCTGCAGGTTTCAGTCTGATGACTTGGGGCATTTGGTCGGCTTGGCCCAGACGCAAACGTTGGCTGGTCATTGGCACAGCGGCCGGTTTTTTCATCGGCGGCGTGAGAATTGTGCAAGGCGGTCATTTTCTGAGTGATGTGATTTTTTCCGGTTGGGCAGTCTGGTTGACCTATATATTGATGCGCCATGTTTGGCTACGGCTTAGACAAAAAGGTTTCAAGCGTCACACGTCGAGGGCTTAAGCATGCAGAGTGTGTTTTGTTGTTAAGTTACAGTTAGTGATTCTTTTTTTAACCCAAGATTTGCCCCATGGAACTTCTGACTGATCCGCAAATGTGGGTGGCACTGGCCACCTTGACCCTGCTTGAACTCGTGCTGGGCATTGACAACATTATTTTTATTTCTATTTTGGTCAGCAAACTGCCCAAGGCCCAGCAAGAAATGGCGCGGCGCGTAGGCTTGTTCATGGCCATGTTCATGCGTATTGGTTTGCTGCTGTTGTTGTCGGTCATCATCGGTTTGGTCGAACCCCTATTTACTGTCCTGGAACAATCGTTCTCTGGGCGAGACTTGATTTTGTTGGCCGGCGGCTTGTTCCTGATTTGGAAAAGCACCGGTGAGATTCACCACTCCTTGGAAGGCGAGGAAGCGTCTATCGGCGTCCAAGCCAAAGCCAATCTGGCAGCCACCATTGTGCAAATCATGCTGATCGACTTGGTGTTTTCTCTGGACTCCATCATCACCGCGGTTGGCATGGTCGACGATGTGCGCATCATGATCGCGGCTGTGCTGATTTCCTTGGGGCTGATGATGCTGTTTGCCAAAAGCATTGGCGAGTTTGTCGAGGCCCACCCCTCCATCAAAATGCTGGCTTTGAGCTTTTTGGTGGTGGTCGGCGTGGTCTTGGTCGCCGAGGGCTTTGGCCACCACGTGCCCAAAGGCTATATCTACTTTGGCATGGCCTTCTCGTTTGGCGTAGAGATGCTCAACATTCGCTTTCGTAAAAAGCGTACCGCCCCCCCTGTGCAGCTGCGCCCAACGCAAATGCCGGGTAACGATGACTGATGTTCTCGTTTAAGGTCTTGTCAAGGCTCACACTTGTTGTGTGCAGCCTGTGGCCGGCTTTGGGATTCAGCCAAAGCGCGAATTGCCTGCAAAGCACCACCTATTTCGCAGGCTTCTACCAAGATTTGTACACCATGCACCGACATGGCTTAGATACCTATGCCTCTGACTCGGCGGAGCGCCAGATGTATTTTTTTCAAGTGCAGCGCAGTGGTGACAAATTGGAGGCGAATATTGTGAAAAGTGTGCGGGACGAAAGCACTTTATCCGCCAGCGACAAGAAGCAACGCATACAACTGCACCATGCTGTCGGGCAACGTGTTCGCGATATGGCTGCAACCGACGCCCAAAACACCCAACCCAAAGACAAAGCAAGCGTTTTGTTGGCGCTACAAGAGGTTTGCTTGTAAGCAGCCCAGACTCTTAACAACCCGAGTTGTTCACGGCACCATCGGGCATGATGGTTTTGCAAAACTTGGTACCTGTCAGCACGGCATCTTTCATATTGGCTTTAAGGAGCACGGCCTCGCTCAGATCTGCGCCCGTGAGGTTGGCTTCACGCAAGTAGGCATTGCTGAAGTTGGCCAGGTGCAAATTGGCACCACTGAGGTCGGTGCGGCGCAAATTGGCATCTTCAAAGTTGGTCAGCAAGGTGCGCTTTTCCATGGGGCGCTCGCCCATATTGGCTAGCCTCATCACAGCACCCGACAAATTGGCGTTTTGGAAGTCTGCGCCGCGCATATCGCGTCCCGCCATGGGGGCGTCGGTCAGGTCGCAGTATTTACAAACATTGGTGGTTTTGAAATCCTCGAATTTCGCTGCATCAAAGGCGCCCGCAGCCCAAGGCCAAGCCCACAGCAAAGAAGACATACACACAGTGGCCAGACGGGATGAAGCTTTGGACAACATGGCAATTCCTTTGAACAAAACCAGTTTCAACTACCCATAATACCCAAGGGCCATTGGACTGTGGGAATTAATTTGCCGAAAGCCCTCAAAATGCGAACCGTGCGATCATTACCCCTTCACAAGAAACCATGCCCATGTTGAATCATCGTCTGCGCTTTTTTATGACTTTTTGGACTGTAGGGTCCTTCGTTGTGGGGATGGCCTTGCCAATCGGTTCAGCCATGGCCCAGACCGAGGTCACCATCAATCAGCCTGGCTCGCCTGCCATTCTCATTGATGGCAACAAAATCATGGACGCCAAACCCACAACCGCCACCAAGCCCCGCAAACCTGCCGCGCCCGCGCCTGCAGACAGCTACACCTCGCGTGGTGGTGTGCCGCAAAGCAGCACTGAGGAAAGCCATTTGTCCAACGGCTTGGTTTGCAAAACAGAAAAAGGGCAACGCACATGCCGCTGAAAGCAAATGCTTGGGCTTTATGCAAAGTCTTGATGGCTTTGGGGCTGAGTTGCTCAAGCGTTTGGGGCTACACCTTGACTTGTGATGCCCAAGGCAGTTTTCCCGAGATGGAAAAAATCATTGTCAAACCCGCCACGGTTGAAGTCAATATCGAGAGCATTGGCAATCATCTCTACATCAAGATCGAGGGGCCCAAACTCTATGCCAGTTTCGTCAACACCTTGATCACCGAAGAGTTCAAAGGCCAAGACCTCACCTCCAAAACCAGCATTTGGGTCAAACGCACACATATCGCCAGCCAAGACGAGACCGAAATCAAAATCACCCGCCAACCTGTCACCTTGTATGCATCCAAAGATGTACAGCGTTATGGCAAAAATTTGAAATTCCTCGTCACTGGCGCTTGCCAACTTCCTGCTTAAATCTATTTTCTTCCATGTCTAATTTAACCGTACGCAAACTCCTGATTGATCTTGACGCGCCGTTTGAGTTGCGCTGGAATGGAGGCGACGCCTTCACTTCCGCCTTCATGAATGCCTTGTCCTTGAGTTTTCCTTTGGGTGAACAATTCTTCATTGACTCTTTGCGACTAGGTGTCAAAGAGTTGTCGCCTGAAATGCAAGCCGAGCTTGCCCAAGATGTCAAAGGTTTTATCGGCCAAGAAGCCACCCACAGGCGCATACACGAACGCTTCAATCACCATGTCTTGAACCACGGCATGGTCAACCATTGGGAGCGCAGAATTTTGCGCCGCATTGACTATATCAACCAAAAAAAGCCCATTCATGCTGTCGCTGTGACCGCCGCTTATGAGCACTACACCTCTGTATTTTCTGCATGGCTACTCAGCCACCCTGAATTTTTAGCGCAAGCCCCACAACGACTGCAAACACTTTGGATGTGGCATGCCAGCGAGGAAACCGAGCACCGCAGCGTGTCTTTTGATATCTACCGCGCCATGGGTGGCAATGAAGTCTGGCGTCGCCGTTGGATGGTCAGCGTCACGGTGTTTTTCCTTACTGATTTATTGCGCCAAACCTGTAACAACTTGTGGCATGACGGCAGCCTCTTCAAGGCCAGCACGTGGCGCAGTGCTTGGCGCCATATGTTTACCAAAGAAGGTTTATTCACCTACTCTTTTGCTGACTGGAAAAAGTATTTCCGCGCAGATTTCCATCCGTCTGAACATGATGCGCAACTGTCCCAAAAATGGTTGTATTCGCATGCGCAAGACCTGCAACCTTTAGGCCAACCGGTCTGAACATGCTAGACCCCCAAGCCAAAACTCTTTTGCAACTGATGGTGGATCGTGGGGTCCCGGCTGTCAATACCTTGGCGCCTAAAGAAGCTCGTGAGTTCTATGTCTTGCGCAAAGCTTTGACACAACCCGACCCCCCCGTCATGTCACACTTGCATGACCATTTTCCCAACTTGGGCGGTGTGCAAATTCCTGTTCGCGAATACCGCCCGTTGGGTGCCTCAGCCCACGATAAATTACCCGCACTGGTTTACTACCATGGCGGCGGCTGGGTGATTGGCAATATCGAGACCCATGATGTGCTGTGTCGCCAACTCAGCAACGCCAGCGGCTGCGCTGTTTTTTCGGTTGATTACCGCTTGGCGCCCGAGCATGTTTTCCCCGCCGCCTACGAGGATGCATTGGCCGCCTTCCACTGGGTGGTGGCGCAGGCCGATCAGTTGCACATCGACTCAAACCGAGTGGCTGTGGGCGGCGACAGCGCGGGCGGCAATTTGGCAGCAGCGGTGTGTTTGGGCGCCAGAGGCGGCGCGCATGTGCCGGCTTTTCAATTGCTGATTTACCCCGCCACCTTGATGTACCCCCAAACCGCCAGTTACCACGCCAATGCCGAGGGCTATGGCTTGACCGCTTTGGCCATGCACTGGTTCATGGACCATTATTTGCCCACCCGTGAGCATGGCAATGATTGGCGCGCCTCCCCTTTGAAAGCTTCATCGCTGGCAGGCTTGCCCCCAGCCCTTGTTCTGACAGCAGGCTATGACCCCTTGCGAGACGAAGGCTACCAATACGCCGATGCTTTGTCGGCGGCGGGCGGTGTTGCCGAATACATTTGCTTTGAGCGTCAAATCCATGGCTTTATCACCATGGGACGCATCATGCGAGAAGCCTTGAGCGGCGTCGAGGTCTGCGCTCAGGCCCTCAGACGGTATTTAAATCCTTAAACTTTTCAATCACTTCATGAAACTCAACATCAACGGACAAACCCACCAACTCGATGTCGAACCCGAGATGCCTTTGCTGTGGGCACTCCGAGATGAGCTCGATATCAAAGGACCCAAGTACGGCTGCGGCATCGCCCAATGTGGTGCTTGCACTGTTTTACTCAATGGCGAGCCCGTGCGCTCTTGCGCTTACCCCGTTTCCTCAGCAGCGGGCCAACAAGTGGTCAGCATCGAGGGCTTGGCCCAAAAAGGCAAACTTCATGCTGTTCAGCAAGCTTGGATAGACCAGCAAGTACCGCAATGCGGATATTGCCAAGGCGGTCAAATTCTCGCGGCTGTGGCCTTGCTAAAGAAAAAGCCCAAGCCCACCGATGAAGACATCGATGCCGCCATGACCAACATTTGCCGCTGCGGCACCTATGCCCGCATGCGCACCGCGATTCACGCCGCAGCTCGTCAGGCAGCCAAATCATGAAGTCCCTCCCACACACACCCATCAACCGACGCGGCTTTTTGCAAGTCAGCGCCAGCGCCACGGCAGCTTTAAGCCTGGGCTTTAGCCTGCCCGCTCACACGCAATCCAAGCAACCCCAAGAAGTGAATGCGTGGATTGATATAAACACCGATGAGTCCATCGTCATTCGCTATGCGCGCACCGAAATGGGCCAAGGCAGCCGCACCTCTGCGCCTATGTTGATCGCCGAAGAGTTGGAAGTTGACTGGAAAAAAGTCCGGATTGAAGATGTGCAAGCACATGACAATTTGAAACGCAAACGGGCCTATGGCGACATGGCCAGCGTGGGCAGTCGCACCATCCGCAACTCACAAGACTATTTACGCAAGGCCGGCGCCTCTGCGCGCATGATGCTGGTACAAGCCGCCGCTCAACGCTGGGGCGTGGCTGAGAGCGAATGTCAGGCGGTGCTGGGCAAGGTGGTTCACACTGCCACTAAAAAATCTTTAAGTTATGGCCAGCTTGCCGCTGATGCAGCCAAGCTGACCCCACCCAAGGATGTTGCGCTCAAAGACCCGTCCACCTGGACCATCGCTGGCAAATCCATTCCTCGGGTGGACATACACGACATCGTCACCGGCAAGATCCGTTTTGGTGTTGACACCCAGTTGCCTGGCATGTTGCATGCTGCCATTGCGCAGTCGCCGGTGTTTGGCAGCAAGGCGGTTTCAATCGACAGCAGCAAAGTCGACAACCGCCGAGGCATTGTCAAAGTACTGAACATGGGTGAGTTTGTCGTTGTGGTGGCTGACAACTGGTGGCGAGCCAAAGAGGCCTTGCGCGATGTCTCGATTGAATGGGAAAGCAGCAAATATGCGCAGGTCAACAGCGCCGGCCTCATGAAGCTTTACCGCGAGGGTTTAAGCCAAACCGATGCGGCAGTGGCCCGTCAAGACGGCAGCGCTTTGGCAACATTGGCGCAAGCCCACAAAGTGATTGAAGCCGAGTACTACACGCCTTACTTGGCGCACGCCACGCTAGAGCCCATGGTCTGCACCGCGTGGCTGCAAGACGATCAGTTGCAAATTTGGGTCTCCACCCAAAACCCCGAGTCCAGCCTGACAGCTGCTGCCAGCACAGCGGATGTACCGCAAGAAAATGTCAAAGTGTTTGCCATGCAAATCGGCGGTGGCCTGGGTCGCAAAAGCCCGCAAGACTTCACCCGCCAAGCGGTTGCGATTGCCAAGGCCTTGCCCGGTAAACCCATCAAGTTGATGTGGAGCCGCGAGGAGGACACGCAACACGATCTTTACCGTCCGGCCAGCTTGGTCAAAGTTCGCGCCAGCCTCAAACCGGATGGCAAGCCCGAGGCATTGCATATTCGCGTGAGTGCACCTTCTATTTTTGCGCAGTTGCTGCGTATGCCACTGCAAAATGGTGTGGACGCCCAAGCCGTCGCTTCATTGAATGACCACCCCTATGACATCGCGCATTGTTTGGTGGACTTTGCCCAACGCAGTGCCCACGTACCGGTGGGGTTTTGGCGTACCGTGGGCCATTCGCAAAATCCTTTTGTGCGCGAATGTTTTCTCGATGAATTAGCGATTGCAGCAGGCACAGACCCCTTGGCCTATCGCCTGTCCTTGTTGCCCAACAATGAAAAAGCCAACCGAGACCGCGGCATTTTGCAAGCCGTGGCCAAAGCGGCAGACTGGGACAAGCCCTTGCCTGCCGGCGTGTTTCGCGGCATTGCCGAAACCGATGGTTATGGCAGCTACACCGCCTGCGTATGTGAAGTCTCGGTGAACGCCAAAAGCGAAGTGCGCATACACCGCATCGTGATTGGCATCGATCCCGGTTATGCGGTCAACCCAGACAATATCCAAGCCCAACTCCAAGGCAGCGTGGTGCACGGTCTGTCGGCCATCTTTTGGGGTGAAATGACTGTCAAAGACGGCCGTATCGAACAATCCAATTTCCACGATTACCGCTTAATGCGCATGAATGAAATGCCCAAGGTACAAACGGTGATTGCTGCCAGCGGTGGTTTTTGGGGTGGTGTGGGCGAACCCGCGCAAGCACCTCTGGCACCCGCTTTGGGTAACGCTTTGTTTGCAGCCACCGGCAAACGTATTCGGTCCTTGCCTTTAAAGAACCATGGCTTAAGTTTGGTCAAAGCATGAGGCATATTGTTGGGTACTTGCTCTGCTTGCTTTTAAGCCCCTCGCTGTGGGCCAGCGATGCCATGCCCGCCACGCCATCTGCGGCTACTGCTGACGCAGAACGTGGCCGCAAATTGTTGCTGGCCAGGCACGACACTGGCTGTTTGTTGTGTCACCAAGCGCCTGGCTTGAAAGACGGTGGCGAGATGGGGCCCTCTCTCAAAGATGTGGGCACCCGCCTCAGCCCAGAGCAAATTCGCCAGCGTATTGCCGACCCCAGAGTGCTAAACCCACAAACTTTTATGCCATCCTATTTCAGTACAAAAGACCTGCATAATGTACCCAAATCACTTCAAGGCAAAACCGTTCTGACCGAGCAAGCTTTGGAAGACATTATTGTCTATTTACTCAAGAACCCTTCATGATGCCAACTGTATTTTCTCGCCGCCAATCTATCGCTCAGCTACTTAAAACGGTGGTGGCTGCCAGCATGGGCACATTGTTGTCGGGTGCAGCCAAAGCACAGGTCGACAAACTCACCATCACGGGTTTGTCTGAAGCGCGGTTGCGAACTTTTGAAGAAATGGTCAGGCCCTTTGTGCAAAACCAAGAACTGAAAAAAGAGAATGTGAGCTTGTCGCTGCCCATGTTGGCTGACAACGGCCACATGGTGCCCTTGAGTTTGAAGATCGACAGCCCCATGACTGAAGCCGAACACATCACCCATGTGTACCTGATCTCACAACGCAACCCCGTGCCTTTGATGTCGAAATTTGTCATGGGACCATGGAACGGGCGAGCCGACTTAAGCACTCGGGTTCGTTTGTCTGGCAACCAAAGCGTGATCGCACTGGCCAGACGCTCGGACGGCAACTTTATTTATGACGTGCAAGAGGTGGTGGTCACCGAAGCGGCTTGTGTGGACAACGGCTGATGACTTCCGCACGCTTACAAATGCCTCCCCGCATTACCCAAGGTGATGTCTTCAAAATTCGTTTGCTGGTCAACCATCCCATGGACAGCGGCTTTTTGCGCGATATCGATGGCGTATTGATTCAACGCAACGTCATCCGACACCTGCTGTGCACCTTGAACGGCAAAGAAGTGTTTCGGGTCGAGCCCACCACGGGCGTTTCTGCCAACCCCTTTATTGAGTTTTATTTGCGCGCCACAGAGTCGGGTGACATGCTGTTTCGCTGGGTTGACGACAAAGCCTATATCGGCGAGTTGCGTCACAGCTTAGTGGTTGAAGCGGCCAACGCCTCCAAGCCCAGCGGCAACTGAAACCTGGCATGCAAGGGACCGCGAGCAAAGTTGTTTTCAATTGGCGTTATCTGCTGGTTTGGCTTTTGGCTGGCGTTTGTATGGCCTCCCCCTTGAGTGCCCAGCAACGCATCATCGCCTTAGATAAATTGCAATCGGGCTTGGATTTTTCTGGCGCGGAAGTGCAGTCCTTGCAAGCCGATGAGTTTGCCAACCCTGGCAATATTGCTTTAGACACGGGCAACAAACTGTGGCGCAAGCCCGATGGCAAAAGCAACAAAAGCTGCCAATCCTGCCACGGTGACATAGGCGGCATGAAGGGCATCTCTGCTCGCTATCCAGCGGTCGACAAAGCCAGCGGCAAGTTATTCAACTTGGAAGACCGCATACGCCAATGTCGCACAAAAAACCAAAAAGCCTCAGTGTGGCCTTATGAGTCTGATGAGTTGCTTGCCCTGAGCTTGGCGGTGACGTTCACTTCGCGTGGCATGCCTTTGCAAGCGCAAATCGATGGCGCAGCGAAAAGCCATTTTGAAAACGGTCAACGCATTTTCATGACCCGCCAAGGGCAAATGAACTTGGCCTGCACGAATTGCCACGACCAGCACTATGGTCAAAAGCTTTATACCGACCCCTTAAGCCAAGGCCAAGCCAATGCCTATCCGCTCTACCGCATCGACTGGCAACGGGTTGCCTCTCTGGAGCGGCGCTTGCGTTTTTGCTACACCGGCGTGAGAGCGGAAATTCCCCCTTGGGGACATACCGACATACGCGACATCAGCCTGTACTTGATGTGGCGCGGCCAAGGCCTGCTGGTGGAAGCACCAGCTGTACGCAAATAAGCCAAGCCTATAAAGTGGCCAAGACCTTGGCCCACAAAGCAGGCGTCACCTTGGGGCTCACACCAAACCAAGAAGCAAACGCCGGTCTGGCTTGGTGCAGCAACATGCCCAGACCATTGACTGTGGGGTTACCTTGGGCCGCAGCGCGCTTGAGCAAATCAGTTTGCAATGGGGTGTAAACAATGTCGCAGACCAAAGCCTGTGCAGACAAAGCATCAAGGTGCACATCAAGTGCCGCTTGTCCTTGCATACCTTGCGTGGTGGTGTTGACCAACAGCGCAGCACCCTCGAGTGCAGCATGACGCTCTGCCCAGTCAAAGGCTGTGACCCTTGGGCCAAACTCCTGCGCCATGTCAAAGGCTTTGTCCCTGCTGCGGTTAAGCAAACGAATTTCAGGCACGCCTGCATCGACCAAGGCCCAGACCACGGCACGCGCCGCTCCGCCCGCACCCAAGACCACCGCTGCTCCCGCGTCGGCTTGCCAACTGCTTTTGGCTTCGTGCAAACTTTGTATAAACCCAAATGCATCTGTATTAGAGCCATACAAACTGCCATCGGCTCGCACCGACACGGTGTTGACTGCGCCTATGCGTTGGGCCACCGGGTCGGTTTCGTCCAGCCAAGGCAAGACCTCAATTTTGTGCGGCAAGGTGAGGTTGCAGCCGGCAAACCCCAAAGCTTTCAAGCCTGTCAAGGCCTGCGATAAATGCGCGGGGTTAACAGCCAAAGGAACATAGGCACCCAGCAAGCCATGCTCGGCAATCCAGTGTCCGTGGATAAGGGGTGACCTCGAATGGGCAATGGGCCAACCCATTACCCCAGCCAAAATAAACGAAGAAGTTGCCATAAGATCGCAAGCATATCTCCAGTCAGCATGTGAAACAATCAGGCCAGTTCAGTCAACCCTTTATAGATGCAAGCCGTCACGCCAACCTCTGTTGCTAGATTCCATCATTTCTTAGCGCAACTCACGCGTTTGGTGGATGCTGCGCCTGCTGAACCCGCACTGCTATCGCAAGGGCGTCAATACCTCAGCGAGCTTATTTCCAACGACGACTGGTTGCCTCCCGAGTTTGCGCAAGCCCATTCACAGTATTACCAACAGTATTTGCTTTACGCCGATCCACAAAACCGTTTCTCGGTGGTGAGCTTTGTTTGGGGCCCAGGTCAAGCCACGCCCATCCATGACCATACGGTGTGGGGAATGGTCGGCATATTGCGTGGTTCAGAGTCTTGTCAACCGTACAGCCGCATGTCCGATGGTCGTTGGGCGCCAGCAGGTTTTCAAATTGATATGCAGGCAGGTGACATCGAGGCCGTCTCGCCCCGCATAGGCGACGTCCACAAGGTATGGAACGCCTCCACCCATAAAGTCTCGGTCAGCATCCATGTGTATGGCGGCAATATTGGTTTGATCGAACGCCACAGCTACCGCGAGGACGGCACACGCAGCACGTTTGTGTCTGGCTATTCCAATCTGCCTGCCAGCGCAGAACTCAAAACGCCGCCGCCCGACATTCACCCTGCGCCCCCCGTGACACCAACACCCTTGGCAAGCCCAGATGCGGTGCAGCCAACGGCCCCTGCCGAGCAAAATGCTGCTGAAGCGCTTGCTGAGCCCTCACACCCCTACCCTGTGAGCAGCTACGCCCAAGTCAGAGAAGCCTTGCTGAACAAGCAGGAAATTGCGCTTGTCGATGTGCGCGAAGAAGACACTTACGCCCAAAGCCATCCCTTGTTTGCCATCAATTTGTCTCTGGGCCACATGGAGGTTCATGCTTGGCGTCGACTGCCGCGCCGCGATACACCCATCGTGGTTTATGACAATGGCGAAGGTTTGGCTTTGCAGGCGATGCCGGTGCTCGAACGCCTTGGCTATACCCAGTTAAGCGTTTTGCAAAACGGGCTTGCGGGGTGGGCCGCAGCCGGTGGCGAGTTATTTCGAGACGTCAATGTGCCCAGCAAATCATTTGGCGAACTGGTGGAGTCGCAACGCAAAACGCCTTCTTTTTCAGCCCACGAAGTCAAAGCTTTGCTCGACAGAAAGTCCGATGTGGTGGTGCTTGATGCGCGTCGTTTTGATGAATACCAAACCATGAGCATTCCAGGCGCGATCAGCGTACCAGGGGGCGAATTGGTGCTTCGCGCACGTTCTCTCGCACCCAGTCCGACCACCCGCATCATCGTCAACTGTGCCGGTCGCACGCGCAGCATCATCGGCGCGCAGTCCCTCATCAATTCCGGCATTCCCAATCCTGTGTGTGCTCTGCGCAATGGCACCATCGGTTGGACCTTAGCGGGTCTGGACTTGGTCAAAGGCGCCAGCCAAAGCTTTGGCGACATCAGCGACAACGATCGCAGCAAAGCCGCAGCCTCTGCACTGGCTTTGTTGTTTCGCGCAGGGGTTGCTCGGGTGGACGCTCAAACCGTCAACCAATGGTTGTCTGAAACCCATAGAACCACCTATGTCTTCGATGTACGCACACCTGAAGAATTCGCCCAAGGCCATTGGCCAGGTGCTGTGAGCGCGCCGGGCGGCCAACTGGTGCAAGAAACCGACCACTTCATCGGTGTGCGCGGCGCCAGGGTGGTGCTCTACGACGACGACGGCGTGCGTGCCAGCATGGCCGCCTCTTGGTTAGCCCAAATGGGTTGGCAAGTCGCGGTGATGAAAGACTTGCGTGCCGAAGACTTGCACGGCAAAACCCAATTTTCTGAAGATGATCTGCCGCACACGCTCGCCCCTGTGGCCGTGGTGGACCCGCCCACCCTTAAAACATGGCTGGCCAACCGCAGCAACCTGAGCATGGTGATCGATGTCGGCGACAGCGCCACCTATGTCAAGCGCCATATTCCGGGGGCGTGGTGGTTGTTGCGCTCGCAACTTGCCCAAGACTTCAGCCGTGTTCACAAAGCCAATCGCTACATCCTCACCTGTGGGGACGGCCGCCTATCGCGCTATGCGGTGGCCCAACTGCAACCGCTGTTACGCTCTGGCGTGGAAGTGCTGTGGTTGCCTGGCGGCAATGCCGCTTGGCAAGCAGCGGGCTTTAGCACCCAACAAGGTGAATCGTATTTGGCCAGTCCTCGCATAGACCGATACCGTCGCCCGTATGAGGGCACGGACAACGCAGACCAAGCCATGCAAGCCTATCTGGACTGGGAATACGGATTGGTCGAGCAATTGAAACGCGACGGCACGCACCACTTCAAGGTTATTTGACGCCGCATGGAAACCGCTTGGGTTGCACTGGCACTCACCCTCAAAGTTGCTGGTTGGGCAACAGCTATTAACTTGGTATTGGGGGTTGCGGTTGGCTACGCCTTGTCGCGTTGGCGTTTTGTGGGTCGCGATGTCATCGATGCCTTGCTGACACTTCCCATGGTCTTACCACCTACTGTTTTAGGCTACTACCTTTTGGTTGTGTTGGGGCGCCATGGTGCTGTGGGTCAATGGCTGAAAGAGCATTTCGGTATCCAGCTTATTTTCACTTGGCAAGGCGCTGTGATTGCGGCGAGCATCGTGGCTTTTCCACTGGTGTTCAAAGCGGCGCGGGCCGCATTTGAAAATGTAGAACCCACTTTAGAACAAGCCGCAAGGGTGCTGGGCTTGAGTGAACTGGCGGTGTTCTTTCGCGTTACCTTGCCGCTGGCTTGGCGCGGCATCATGTCGGGTACCTTGCTGGCTTTTGCCCGTGCCACAGGAGAGTTTGGGGCGACATTGATGGTGGCCGGCAGCATTGCAGGAGAAACCCAAACACTGTCTATCGCGGTATACGAAGCGGTGCAAGCAGGGCAAGACCAAACCGCCCACTTTCTGGTGCTGGTCACATCCATCAGTTGCATGGCCATACTTTTGGGCGCGGGCTACTTGGCACCCGGGCGTGTGGCAGGTCAGGCCAATCGAGGTTGGCGATGAGGTGGCAAGTGCAAGTGCAAAGGCGCTTAGGTCATGCAGGGTCTGTGTTCGAACTCGACATTGCGTTTCAAAGCGACGCACAACGGCTGGTGCTGTTTGGCCCCTCGGGCGCAGGTAAAACCCAAACGCTCATGATGATGGCGGGTTTGAACACCCCCAGCCAAGGGCGGGTGGTGTTTCAAGACCAAGTTGTTTTTGATTCTCAGCAAAGCATCAACCTTGCGGCTCGCCAAAGAGGACTGGGTTATGTGTTCCAAGACTATGCTTTGTTTCCTCATTTGACAGTCCGACAAAACATAGGCTTTGCATTAAAGCAAGGCTTGCAAAACCCAAGCCTTGCGCATGAGGATTCATCGGTCGCGCATTGGACGCAGGTGTTTCAGTTGCAAGCCGTGAGCGAGCTTTACCCCGAGCAACTCTCGGGTGGGCAACGCCAGCGCACGGCCTTGGCCCGAGCGCTGGTGGCCAAACCACGCGCACTTTTACTCGATGAGCCTTTTGCGGCCATGGACCGGCCTTTGCGACAGCGACTGCGTGAAGAGTTACTGCAACTTCAAACCGAATTGGCTTTGCCTATGGTGCTCATCACCCACGACGAGGAAGATGTGCAAGCCTTTGCCCAACAAGTGATTCAAGTGGATAAAGGGCGCGTAATTAGCGACGCCAACCCATACGACTGAGCAAGCTATCGCGCTTGACAAATTGGTGCCAAAGGGCTGCCAACACATGCAAGATGATGAGCATCATGAAGACAAAAGCGGTGATTTCATGCACCTCACTGAGGATTTCTTTAGCCTCTGGCCAAGGCTCCAGCAGTTTGGGTAAGGCCAAGCCAAAGAATTTGACTGGGTACTGCGAAAAATTTGAACCGATAAAACCCGATAACGGCAAGACAAGCATGCACACATACAACAGCCTATGGGCCAGCTTGCCCAGCTTGTTTTGTAAATCGGTGTTACCCGTGGGCGGGGCGGGAACTGAGTGAGTCACTCGCCAACCCAAGCGCCACAA
>Ga0209550_10001617_pt1 | contig 21643 bp, 20 predicted proteins | sample LauGreSuBDMM15SN_2_FD_187567 | JGI IMG/M metagenome (GOLD analysis project Ga0209550, IMG submission 187567) | Freshwater lake microbial communities from Lake Michigan, USA - Su13.BD.MM15.SN (SPAdes) (version 5) | ecosystem: Environmental > Aquatic > Freshwater > Lake | place: Lake Michigan... | reverse complement strand
TTACAAAAAGGAATAAACACACTGTTACCAGCTGCAATAAACCCCCAAAAAAAGAAAACGGTTACTAAAGTTCCAAGAGCACCATAATTCGTTTCTTGAGTAGGCTTGTTGTGTACATTTGACATAATCGTTAATTTAAGTGTTGAAAATAGAATAATTTACTCAACTGCAAAAATTTTTAGCCTACTTTAATTTGTTGTTAAGCAAATCTTCCTTAATTTGAATTTATAAATTATTATATGGAAATACTTCATGTAAGTGCAGAATGTTATCCATACGCTAAAGCTGGAGGGTTAGCAGATGTCGTGGGAGCTTTGCCAAAATATCAACAAGACTTAGGAAATACTGTAAAGGTTGTTGTGCCTATGCACCGTACAAAATTTTTGTACGATAATGAATGGGAAACTATACATAAAGGTGCATTTATGATGGCTAGTAGCTTTTTTGAATACACCATAATTAAAGAAAAAAAAAATAAACTAGGGTTTGATTTTTACTGCGTTGATATATATGGGTTATTAGATAGAGAAAAAATTTATGGCTATAATGACGATACCGAAAGGTTTGTAGCTTTTCAAATTGCTGTAACAGATTGGTTGAGTAAATGGGAGCATAGGCCAGATGTTGTTCATGTACACGACCATCATGCTGGGCTTATTCCTTTTATGATGCAGCATTGTTATGTTTATAATAATTTAGCTGCTATACCTACTTTACTTACCATACATAATGCACAATACCAGGGTTGTATGGATTGGAATAAAAGTAATTTTTTACCTGCATGGGATAAAGGGCAATGGGGCTTATTAGATTGGGATAATAAAATTAATCCATTAGCTTGTGGCGTAAAATGTGCAAGTGCAGTTACAACGGTAAGCCCCAGTTATATGGCAGAGTTACAGTATAGTGCTAATGGCTTAGAAAAATTATTTGAATATGAAAAAGAAAAATGCGTGGGCATTTTAAACGGAATTGATAGTGTAGTGTGGGATACAAAAACAGATACCTATATCTTATCTAATTTTACTAGTAAAGATGTGGAGGCCGGTAAAAAGATAAATAAGAAAAAATTATGTGATGATTTTGATTTGGACTACGAAAAACCATTGTTCATCTATATAGGAAGATTAGTGGGTGAAAAAGCTGCTGAACTTTTGCCACCTGCCATTAATAAAGCCTTTGAAACATTAGATAAAAAAGTTAATTTTTTAATATTGGGAAGTGGCGATCCTGCTGTTGAAAAACAATTAGAGCGTATGAGGAGTAATTATATTGGTTACTACAACTCCCAAATTGGTTACAACGAAAAACTTGCACACCAAATGTATGCCGGAGCCGATTTTTTATTAATGCCTAGTAGAGTAGAACCTTGTGGCTTAAATCAAATGTATGCATTACGCTATGGTACAATTCCCATAGTACGCAGTACAGGAGGTTTAAAAGATACCGTAGTTGACCTTAGTGAACCAAAAGGTTATGGTATTTGTTTCAATAACGCAAGTGTGGACGATATTGTGCTCTCTATTAACAGAGCCAATGATTTGTTTGCGGACCCCAAAAAAATGGTAGCTATTCAAAAACAAATTATGAATATTGATAACAGTTGGGATAAAAGTGCAGAGGAGTATTTTAATGTTTATCAAGCATTAACAAATGCAAAGTGAAAAATTGCTCTAATTTAAAATAGTATGAAAGTAAATGTTTTGGCTATTAAAAGCTTTAATTTTTCAATTAGAATCTTGAAACTAGTTAGTTATTTTAACAATAATAAATATAGTATTGTCATAAGTAATCAAATATTAAGAAGTGGAACATCTATTGGTGCTTCAATTACAGAGTCTTAGTTTGCAGGCTCAAATAAAGATTTCATAAATAAATTAACAGTATTTTCAAAACATGCCAAAGAAATAAGATATTGGCTTAAACTTTTAAACGCAGGAGAATTTATAAACCAAAAAATGTTTGATTTACTAAATATAGACTGTGAAGAACTTATCAAATTATTAGTATCAAGCATAACAATATAAAAAAGTAATTAATCAACATAATTTTTAATTTTTCACTTTTTATGAATAGCAAATCAGTAGTATCAGTAATCCTAGGAGGCGGTGCAGGCAGTCGGCTTTATCCACTAACCTCTACCCGTAGTAAGCCAGCAGTGCCTATTGCTGGCAAATATCGCTTGGTAGATATTCCAATATCTAACTGTATAAACAGTAGCATTAACAGAATGTTTGTGCTTACCCAATACAATTCAGCCTCTTTAAATAAGCATATAAAAAATACCTATCAGTTTAGTGCATTTAGCAATGGCTTTGTAGATATTTTGGCAGCAGAGCAAACTCCTGATAGCCTAGGTTGGTTTCAAGGAACGGCAGATGCAGTTAGACAATCGTTAAAACATATTGGTAATAACGATTTTGAGTATGTGCTAATTTTAAGCGGAGATCAATTATATCAAATGGATTTTGCAGCTATGATTGATAACCATGCAACACAAGGAGCAGATATTACCATTGCAACCATACCTGTAGGCGATAGAGAAGCTACAGAATTTGGGATATTAAAAACGGATGCACAAAATAATATTACCTCTTTCATAGAAAAGCCAGCTAAAGAATTATTACCAGAATGGATTAGCGATACAGGCACAGCTATGCAAGAGCAAGGACGTAATTATTTAGCTAGTATGGGTATCTACATTTTTAATAGAAAAACGTTATTTGATTTTTTATTGGTTGATAAAAAAGAAGCAACGGACTTTGGTAAAGAAATTATTCCAACATCTATAAATACACATAAAGTAATAAGTTACCAATACGATGGGTACTGGACAGATATTGGAAACATCAATTCTTTTTATGAAGCCAACCTAGCCTTAACTTTAGAAATTCCTCCATTTAATTTATTTGATAATGCAAAAACAGTATACAGTAGAGCTAGAATGTTACCTCCTGTAAAAATTAGTGGAACAACTTTTGTTAGCAGCATTTTAGCCGAAGGCTGTATTATACATGCTAAAAAAATTGAGAATAGTGTTATTGGTATACGAACTAGAATAGGGAAGGGTACTGTGATAACAAGTACCTACATAATGGGTAGCGACTTTTATGAAACTATTCCAGAAATGGCTCATTCTTTGGAAAGAGGAATTCCAAAAATTGGAATAGGAGAGCATTGTGAAATAAAAAATGCTATCCTCGATAAAGATTGCCGAATAGGAGATAATGTACGAATAATTGGGGGTGTACATTTAACCCCAATTGACCATGCGTTGTACACTATTAAAGATGATATAATTGTAATTAAAAAAGGCGCTATTATCCCTAATGGATTTATTATAGAATAAAATTGTAAAAAAATACTGCTAAGTAATTAGCAGAATTTTTTTTGTATTATTCGTTCTTTCCAATCAAAACAACTTAAAAATTTTTACAACAAAGAACCCTAATAAAACTGCCCTCTCCATTTTTACTTTCTTTATCATCATTGTTTCTCCAATCTTTAGTACGTTCTATTTTATTTTTGTTAGCGTTCTATTAAATTAAACATAAGCTCAAAAACTTCTTACACTATTGTATAAACATTTTATAGAAAAATAAAATTTCAACTATTCTTTTCTAGGAAGAGTTGTATTTATTCTTAGTTGAGGGGTCTAATAAATAACTACTAAATATTTAGTATTAACTTAATCATATATCTTAAATTTACGTTTATAAAAGTTGTTTATTTAATTTATAACCACTTTTACTTACATAAATGACAATAAAGAAAATATCAACGGAAAAAATACCCATAAAATTAAATTATGAGGATGTGGAATTTGTTGATTCTACTAAATCTGTTTGGAATTATTCGCTATTTACTGATGAGGATATTATAAATTTTCAAAATGGGACATTGTATAATGCGTATAATTTTTTTGGTAGTCATAAACATACGGTATTAAATACGGAAGGTTTTTATTTTGCAGTATGGGCGCCAAATGCAACACAAATAAGTGTCGTAGGGGATTTTAATAACTGGAAAAAATCAGTTCATCCACTTTTTGTTCGGTTAGATAAATCAGGTATTTGGGAAGGGTTTATACCACATTTTAAAAAAGGCGACTCGTATAAATATTATATAAAAGGTTTTAAAGGGGTGCAAATTTTTAAGGCCGATCCTTATGCAAATTTTGCCCAGCTTAGGCCCAATACATCCTCTGTTGCATGGAATGAAGATTATAAATGGTTAGACAATGCTTGGATGAAAAAGCGTAAAAAAGCAAATTCGTTAGATGCCCCATGGAGTATATATGAAGTACATTTAGGCAGTTGGCAACGCCCTGTACCAAGTGATGAAGAAAGTTTTAATACCTATTTGCAGTTTAAAGAATTTTTAGTGCCGTATATAAAAAAAATGGGCTTTACACATGTAGAGTTTATGCCCGTTATGGAATTTCCGTTTGATGGAAGTTGGGGGTATCAAGGCACCGGATATTTTGCACCCACCTCTAGGTTTGGTACACCCGAACAATTTAAAGAGCTAATTGATGCTTTTCATAATGAAGGTATTGGTGTTATTTTGGATTGGGTACCCTCACATTTTCCTGAAGATGCACATGGTTTGTATAGGTTTGATGGGGCACATACCTATGAGTATGGTGATATGCGAAAGGGCTACCACCCAGATTGGAATAGTTATATTTTTAATTATAAAAGGGGAGAGGTAAAATCTTTTTTAATTAGTAGTGGAAGGTATTGGTTTGATAAATTTCATATAGATGGAATACGAGTAGATGCTGTTAGTAGTATTTTACAACTAGATTATAGTAGAAAAGATGGGGAGTGGGAGCCAAACGAATTTGGTGGTAATGGTAATATAGAAGCGATTGCATTTATAAAAGAATTTAATGAAACGATTTATAGAGATTTCCCTGATGTACAAACCATTGCAGAAGAAGCGACCGATTGGCCAAAAATAAGTAGACCTACAACTGAAGATGGACTTGGCTTTGGTATGAAGTGGATGATGGGTTGGATGCATGATACCTTAGATTATTTTAGACTTGATCCAACGGAAAGACAACACCATCAAAATAAATTTACATTTAGTTTGATGTATTATTACGACGAAAATTTTATGTTGCCCTTAAGTCATGATGAAGTAGTGCATGGTAAAAGCCCAATGATTTATAAAATGCCAGGAGATGAATGGCAAAAATTTGCAACGTTACGCTTATTATACACCTATATGTACACCCACCCAGGTGCTAAGTTGTTATTTATGGGTAACGAGTTTGGACAAACCAAGGAATGGGATTTTACGACTGAATTAAATTGGGAATTATTAAAATTTGATTGCCATAGTCAATTACAGGAGTGTGTTAAAGTTTTAAACCATTTGTATAAAAATACCCCAGCCTTATATCAATTACAATTTAACCCAAAAGGGTTTGAATGGGTGGATTTAAACCATAGGGAGGAGGGTGTAATTTCTTATATGCGAAAAGGGAAAAATAAAGAGGATAATATACTAATAGTCTTGAACATGAGGCCTGTTGTACAAAAAAACTGGAAAGTTATTGTAAAGAATAAAGCCAATTGGAAAGAGATTTTTAATAGTAATGAAAAGCGATTTTTTGGGACAGGTGATGTATATAATTCAGAAATAATTAGTAAATTAATAGATAAAAAGAAGCATTTGTATGAAATAACTTTGCAACTTCCAGCGTTAGGAGGTATCCTTATCCAATAAGTTGGAACAATTTTTGATAACTTACAAATATGAAAAACCTTTTTACATCCATTTTAGGGATATTCCTATTCAATTCAGTAGCACTTTGTAACGACAGTGCTGTATTTTATTTTAATAAAGGTGTAGAAGAAAAAACGTCAAAGCGTTTTTTGCATGCCTCTAAAAATTTTGAAACGGCTATAAAGTTCGACTCAAACTACCTACAAGCTTATTTAGAAAATGGCTACACAAATTTAGAGATGCGAAAACTACGGTTGGCACTTAATGATTTTACAAAAGTTTTTGAACTTGATAATACAAACCAAGCTGCAATTAAAGAATTAGCATCTTTATATTTTGGATTTAAACAATACCAAAAAGCAGTAGAGTTTACGAACAAATGCACTAGTTGTAACGATAAAGAAAAAATTATTGGAATAAGTTATTATCAAGATGAAAATTTTGGTTTAGCAGAAAAAGTATTAGCACCTTATGTTCAAAAAAATCCAACCGATGCAGAGACGTCCTTTGCTTTAGCAAGAACGTATTTGGAATTAGAAAATGAAAAAAAAGCTATTTATTTTTATGAATTAGCTTTAAAAGAAAGAAATACGAATGCTAGTTGGTATAGTGAATTAGGGCTAATTTATTATAATAACAATCAATATAAAAAAGCAATAGATTGTTTTACCAATGCTATAAAAAATGGTATTACACAATCAAACGATTTTAAACAGAATTATGCTTTTGCTTACATTTATGCTAATGATGCAACTAATGCCGAGCCTATTTTGCAAGATTTAATTATCCGTAAAGTAGGTAATAAAGAATTGCTTAGAGATATTGCTGAAGCCTACTATTCTGCAAAACAATACGACAACTCGTTAGGCTACTGCCAACGTTTAATAGAAATGGATGCTAGAGATGGAAAGGCTTTGTATCAAGCGGGGCTTTGTTTTCAAAAGAAAGGTCAAACAGATAGAGGGCAAAAAATGTGTGATGCTGCTATTGATATGGATCCTGCTTTAGGTAAAATGCGTAAGCAAACAAGTTTGCCTGTAGGGCTATAAAAACTAAACTATTTCTGCTAACATACAACGAACACTGCCACCACCTATTGTTTCAATAGTATTAATGTTGGCATGTAAAATGGGATTATATTTTTCTAATTTTTCTAGCTGTATTGTGGTTAATGATTGGTAAGCGGTTGTTGACATAAGTAAATAAATCATTCCATCTTTATTTTTTACCTGTAACATATTACCGGCAAAGCAATTTATTTGTTGTAGCGTTAATTCAATAATTTCTTTATTCGTATGTTTAATCGTTTTTTTTATAGTATTTAATTCAACACTATTTTTTATACTTTCTAAACAAATGACTACATATTTATCTGCAACACACATCATTACATTGGTATGATAAATTATTTTTCTGGTACTATCAACTGATGTAAAGGGGCAAGGCGTATAAGTTATTAATCGGCAAAATTCATCCAGCACTTCTTTATTTGTTCGAGGAGATAAAGAGGCATACGCAATTTTATTAATTCTATCTAAAACCATGCTGCCAGTACCTTCTAAAAATTTATTTTCATTTTCAAAATATGATAAGTCGGTTATTTTTTGGTTAGAAAAATTCTTTTTTAAAGTTTCAAGTATAGATTCATCTCTCTCTAATCTTCTATTTAAAGCAAACATTGGGTATAAAAAAATACCGTGTTCCTCATCAAACGAAATCCAATTATTTGGGAAAATAGCATCGGGTGTTATGGTATCGTGGTTATCATTTATTACCGTAACTAAAATATTATTCTTTTGTAGTAGGGTTACAAATGCTTCAAATTCTTTTAAAGCTTTTTGTTGATGATTGCCGGGTATGTTTTGTTGAAAATAATTATTAGCGGCAGTTTCCACATTAAAACCAAAATGCGATGGTTTTATCATTAATAAATGGCTAAAGCTTTGCATTAGTGAGTAATTGATTTTGCAAAATTCATTTCGCCAGCACTTATTGCCACGGCTAACCTATTTTCTTTTGGAGGTATAGGGCAATTATAGTCATTACTATAAGCACAATATGGGTTGTATGCTTTATTAAAATCTAATGTGCATTTGCCTTCTTCAATAGCTGTAGTTAGTAAATCAATATATCTACCCGTACCATACGTAGCATGGCCATTCGTTTTATCGCTAAAAGGTAAAAACAAATAATCTTTATACTCCGTATTATTTAATAAATCTTTGGATTGAAAAAGGGTTAGTTGGTATTCAGTACTATCAATAGTAAAAGTCAATTTACCGTAACGGATAAAATATTTTTCAGGTATTTTTTTACCACTTGTTTTTATGGCAATAATTGTAGTGTCGATAATTTTTGTAAACGTAGCAAGTACGTTATATTTAGAGGAAGGGGAGTAAAACTTAAAATATTTTTTATTTTTTGCGCTTACTACATCATGTGTTGCTACATATTTTTTTTGGAATTTTTTAATTTCAATAGAATAACTGCTTGCTCTTCTCACTGCTTTTTGTTGTGCAAAACAATTTGCGAACAACAAAATAAAAGTAGCAAACAATAAAATCTTCTTCATACTAATTCATCATTAAAACATTTACACTCCGTTGTAAAATATTAAAAGCAATTTCTGCCATTAAATTTTCTTTATCTAGGGTTGGGTTTACTTCTGTAATTTCAAAGCAACATACTTTACGGTTTTGCATAAACTTGCTAATTAAATCTTCTGCTTCTCTTTCTCGTAACCCATTGTTAACAGGCGTTCCTGTACCCTTTGAAATTGAACTATCTAAACTATCTACATCAAAACTTACATAAATATCTGTACAATCACTTAGGTAGCGTAATACCTTTCTGCAAACATTTTCTGCTCCATTACGGCGTACCTCGGCGGTTGTAATTACTTTAATGCCGTGTTTTTCAATAATATGCTTTTCTTCCTTTTCAAAATCTCTTAACGAAATAAATACCACATCTTCGGGTAATACTTTTGGATTAATTTTCCCTATTGATTTTAACTCGTTCCATAGTTTAGATGTTTTTTCATCTAATTCATGTACACCATTTTCTTTATTATCTTCTGCTATTGAAACGGCTAATGGCATACCATGCATGTTTCCGCTTGGTGTGGTATAGGGGGTATGTAAATCAGCATGAGCATCAATCCAAATTACGCCAAGTTTACTTTTTGGCTTAGCCATTTTAATACCTGCAATTGTACCACCAGCATTACTATGATCGCCACTTAATACCACTGGGAAAAAATTGTTTTTCATACTATCGCTTACTGCCTTACTTATACGTTCGTACATAGTTAATACACCACTTATACGTTTAGCATAAGGCGATTGTATGGGTTCAAACAATAAATTATTTTCTACGTTAATTTTTTCTGAAGGAAAGTGTACAAAAAAGTTGCTCATAAAATCGAGTGCTGCAATTTTTATTGCATCAATACCTAAGCTTGCACCTCTTGTACCTGCACCAATTTCTGAGGGAACTTCTATTAGTTTTATATTTTTCATAAATGTTTGTTAGTCAAATTTACAACTTTCAATTTAACTGCTATTACATTATAGCTTACCTGCTATTTCTTTAATCTTAAAGCGTACAAACATATCTTCGCTATACCACTTTTCTTGTCTTGTTTTTTTTATAACTTCGGCATGGTTGTGCATTTTATAGGCAAAGTTTTTCATATCCTCCTTACTTTCCCAAATACTTACGGTGGCTTGTTTTACCCAAGGTATTTCGCCAATACCGTAAGAGGTTATAAAGCCTTTAGCATTTGCCATTTGGCTAGCAATACTATCTACATTTTTCCAAAACGATTTTAGTTTACTTAAACGTATCGTTGCCCTGGTAAGTATAACAATTTTTCCTTCATAATCGCTTTTCATAGGTAATTCGCCAAATACTTTTTTATTATCCCATAAACCATGCCCTTCAATAGGATCAAGTAGGTACGTAATTGTTTTAACACCAAACAACCCTAACCAGCCTGCAATAAAGCCACCATAAAATGTATTTAAAATTTCTTTTTGCGTTTTGTCAACAACCGATTGTTCATTACCTAATGTTAGAATTGCCCACTGCTGCAAATCGGGCGTTTTATCAAATGTGCCATTTTTACCGCACCCCATTAATTTGTAAAACGAAATATTTTTATTTAACCACAAGGGGAGTCTAAAAATAGCCATTGCAAAAAAAGCAAATGGAATATATCTTTTTTTATACCGAATTATAGTAAGGTTAACCATATTTTAATAAATCTAAACAATAAAACAATACTTACAACGTTTAGTTAATAGATAACTTAATTTATTACCTAGTTTGTTTGTGCTTCTATATTAAAAAAAGAACCCCTGACAAAATCGGGGGTTCAATTATTTAAGGCCTTTAGTACTTAAAATTTTTCTAAAGCACTAAAGAAAAAACTTCCTTCAATAGCTGCATTTTCATCACTATCACTTCCATGCACTGCATTTTCGCCAATTGAAGCTGCATATTTTTTACGAATAGTACCTTCTTCTGCATTTGCAGGGTTTGTAGCACCTATTAATTTTCTAAATTCTTCTACTGCATTATCTTTTTCTAAAATAGCAGCAGTTATAGGGCCACGGCTCATAAACTCAACTAATTCACCATAAAATGGCCTTTCGCTATGTACAGCATAAAATTCTCCAGCTTTTTCTTTGCTAAGGTGTGTCATTTTCATTGCCACTATTTTAAAACCTGCAGCATTAATCATTTGTAAAATACCTCCAGTGCTCGCTTTTTCAGTAGCATCTGGCTTAATCATTGTAAAAGTTCTGTTATTCATTATATTATTTTTTTGTGCAAATATAAAACATTAACACCTTTTTTTTGGTTAATTTAATTTGAATTCATTGCTTTGTAACTAAATTTTTAAACATTCAATATCAATTTTAACGCTTACTTAAATTTTAATGTAATGAAACTAGTTTATTCTCTTTTAGCAGTTGGGGTTTTAGGTTTATCTTCTGCATTTTATGTAAATATGAAACCTGTACATGCCGATAACGCAATTATTACCAATGCAAAACCGATTGCCGTTAGTAATACCCATGGGTACAAGGTTGATGTTGAGAATAGTATTGTAGGTTGGGTAGGTTCTAAACCAACTGGTAAACATTCGGGTACTTTAAAATTAAATAGCGGAGCTTTACATGCTGATAATGGTTTAGTTGCATCGGGTAATTTTATATTAAACATGAGTTCAATTAATTGCACTGATTTAAGTGGAAAAGGAAAGGAGAGTTTAGAAGGGCATTTAAAATCGGCTGATTTTTTTGGTATAGAAAAAAATCCAACAGCAACGTTTGATATTACAGAAGTAAAAGCTTTGGAAGTAAAACCAGAAGGTTTAATTAATACCGATGCTACTCATACTATTGCAGGGAATTTAACTTTACTTGGAATTTCAAAAGGCGTTAGTTTTCCGGCACAAGTTATTATGGCCGATGGTAAAATTGCTGTAAAGGCATCTTTTAATGTTGATAGAACAGAGTGGGGGATGACCTATGGTGCAGAAGGTAAAGTAGCTAAAGAAATTAATTTAACATTGGATTTAAAGGCATCTAATTAAGCCTAAAATGCAACCGAATTTTAAAAGCTGCCACAATTTGTGGCGGCTTTTTTAGTACAATTACATTTTTTGCTACAAAATACACTACTTTTGCGGCCAATTTATGCAACCAATCGCTTCAATATTTCCACTACTTAATCAACCTAAAAAAGTAGTTATTACTACACACCAAAAACCCGATGGCGATGCTATGGGTTCATCCTTAGCATTATATCATTTATTGGTTCAATTAGGGCATAGTGTAACCGTTATTTCTCCAACTAATTGGGCTAGTTTTTTAAATTGGATGCCTAGCAGTAAAGAAGTGCTTGATTTTGAAAGACAAACAGAAAAAAGTACCACTTTTATTAATGAGGCCGATTGGCTTTTTTGTTTAGATTTTAATACCCTTAGCCGTACTAAAAATATGGAAGATGTGTTATTAAAAGCAAAAGGAGATAGAGTTTTAATTGACCATCATAGAGAGCCACAAACAGAGGTTTTTACTTACGGAGTTAGTGATACAAGCAAAAGTAGTACAGCCGAAATGGTGTACGATTTTATTTGTAAAAGTGGAAATAATGAAAAAATAACACCAGATATTGCCAGTTGTTTATACGCAGGTGTTATGACGGATACTGGTTCTTTTCGTTTTCCTTCTACCACAGCAAGTGTACACAGAATGGTGGCAGATTTAAAAGATAAAGGTTTAGTACATACTAGTATACATGAAGAATTATACGATAATTTTTTAGAAAATAGGTTTAGATTTATTGGTAATATTTTAACCAATAGAATGGAGGTTTTATATGAATACAATACAGCCTTAATAGCTATACCACAAGCCGATTTGATAAAGTATGATGTTAAAGTAGGAGATACCGAGGGATTAGTAAATTATCCATTAAGTATTAAAGGAATTAAATTAGCAGTTATTATTATTGATAGGGGCGAAGAACGTAAAAGTTCCTTTAGAAGCAAAGGCGATTTTGATGTAAATACTTTTGCCCGTAAATATTTTAATGGTGGAGGCCATTATAATGCAGCTGGTGGATTTAATAAAGAAACCTTAGAGGAAGTTGTGGTAAAATTAAAAGTTGCCATTAAAGAAAATGCAGAACAATTAAGTAGTTAATAATTTAAAAAAATAAACAAATGAAAAGTAAATTTTTAGTAGTGTTGCCATTCTTTATGGCTATTTTATTGGTTAGTTGCGAAACAAAGTTTAAAAAACTAGCTGGAGGTATTGAGTATAAAATTATCAGCAATGGTAAAGGTCAATTAATAAAAGATGGTCATCATTTTGAAATTACACCTTATGCAATCTATACCAAAAAAGATAGCATCTTAATTACCGACGAAAATAGAGTTAATCAAATTGTAACATTAGATAGTACTAGAATACCACCTGCTTATTATAGTATTTTTAAACAAATACGTGAGGGAGATAGTATTATTGTTAAAGAAAAAACAGATAGTATTTTATCAAAGGGAAGCGAAATTCCTTGGATGAAAAAAGGGTATGTAATTTTACAATCCTTTAAAGTACAAAAAATTTATACCGATAGTGCTAGTCTGTTAGAAGCACAAAAAAGAAATATGGTAATTGGTAGAGCAAAGGATAGCATTCGTTATTTTAAAAAGGTGAAAGAAGATTCTATTGCTGCACTAAAACAAATACTTGTTGATGATAAAGGGCTAAAAGAATATTTAACTAAAAATAAAATTACGGCTACAAAAACTACTTCTGGTACTTATGTAGAAATATTAAAAGCTGGTACTGGAACTATTAATGATAGTGTTGGTGTTAAAGTAAATTATACAGGTAAAACATTTGATGGTAAGGCTTTTGACAGTAATATTGATCCCCAATTTGGCCATGTTAGTCCATATTTGGTAAACCTTGCTCAACCAGAAGTTATAAAAGGTTGGATTGATGGATTAAAACAATTGGGTAAGGGAGCAAAAGCAAGATTCTACATTCCTAGTGCATTAGGTTATGGTGCAAATGGTAATGGAGCTGCAATTGGACCAAATGCTAACTTAATGTTTGAAATTGAAGTTGTAGATGTATTAAATAAGGTACAAACAGAGGCTGCTCAAAAAGAGCAAATGATGAAGCAACAAATGGAAATGATGAAGCAACAACAAATGCAACAAGGTGGTCAACCACAGCAAGCACCAGATGGTAGTAAATAAAAGTAAATTAATGAAGTATAAAAAAGGCGTTGCATTTAGTGCGACGCTTTTTTGTATATATTAAACAAGTCAATCGCTTCTTTAGCTTCTTTAACATCATGCACTCTTAATAGTGATGCGCCATTTAATAAAGCTATCATATTTAAGGCAGTTGTTCCATTTAATGCCTCGTTTGCAGAAGTGTGTAAAGGCTTGTACACGATACTCTTTCTTGATAAGCCAACTAAAATAGGACTATCTAGCATTGAAAAAATAGATAAATTTTTAAGCAAGGTATAATTATGATCAATAGTTTTTCCAAAGCCAAAGCCAGGGTCAATAACTACATCTTTTACTCCTGCACTTTTACATTCATTTATTTTTTGTACAAAAAAATCTAACACTTCTTTTGTACTATTTTCATAGGAAGGATTTTGCTGCATTGTTGCAGGGGTGCCTTGCATGTGCATACATACATAGGGTGTATTTAATTGAGCAACTGTTTTCAACATTTCTTTATCCATATTTCCTGCACTAATATCATTAATTATTGTTGCACCAACATCAACTGCAGCTTTAGCTACTTCGCTATAAAATGTATCTACCGAAATAAGTGCGTTAGGAAAAGCTGTATTTATTTTTTTAATAAACGGGAGTACTCTATCCATTTCTTCTTTGGCAGAATATAACGTGCTATTTGGTTTTGTGCTTTGTCCGCCAATATCCAAAATGGTAGCCCCATTGGACAGCATTTGAGCAGCTAAGCTCAAAATATCATCTTTTATATTGCCTTTGTAAAAAGAATCTGGGGTAGCATTAATAATTCCCATTACTATAGGGGAATCAATCGTTAATAAATTACTACAGCAGTTTAGTGTAAACATTGGTGCAATTAAGTTATTTTTGAAGCAATTTTTTACAAACATCAAAAATTAAAATGAAAAAACTAGTATTATTTTTATTTTGTACCACTTTTATTTTTAATGTTAAAGCCCAAAACAATGGGTTTATTAAAGCAGATAACAATATTGAGTATAAAATATACCCCTCTGCCCAAGGTGATAAAATAGGCTACGGTAACTTTATTAAAATGCATGTTATTCAATTGTACCGGGGTACAAGTGATACTGTTTTGTATGATAGCGAAGAATATGCTAGCCCAATACAACCAGTTGATACGTTAAGTCTACCCATGTATTACTATTCTATTTTAATGCAATTAAAAAATAACGATAGTGTTGTTATGCGTATTATTGTTGATAGCGCTTATAAAAACTCTGAAATGCCTATGCCTTCTATTTTTGAACCAGGTAAATATTTATATACTTGTATAAAAGTTAACGACATTTTTGATACAAAAGATAAGGCGGATAGTGCATCAACTATTGAGCAACAAATTATGACTGCTAAAGAAATAGCAAAAAATGAGCAAATTTTTATTAAAGAAAATGAGGTTATTAAAAACTATTTAGTAAAAAATAATATAATAGGTGCAATTAAATTGCCCTTAGGCACCTATATTAAAGTAATAAAAAAAGGGGTTGGCAACAATGCCACATCAAACGATAAGGTAAAAGTAAATTATACTGGAAAAAACCTTGCTGGCAAGTTCTTTGATAGTAGTACCGATCCTGCATTTGGTCACGTAGCTCCTTATCAGGTTGATCTGTCTAAAAACCCTGTTCAAGTCATTGAAGGTTGGCAAGAAGCATTAAAAAACTTAAATAAAGGAAGTAAAGCTATCATTTTTGTTCCTTCGCCATTGGCGTATGGAAGTAGAGGTTACCCTCCAGCAATACAACCCAATGAAATATTAATGTTTGACATGGAAATTGTTGCAATTACTCCAGTAAATGAACCAGCAATTAAACCCACCACAAAAATTACAACAAAACCTAAAACAAAAGCAACTAAGCCAGTAGTAAAAACCAAAGCAAAACCTAAGAAGAAATAATGAGCACAACAAATGAGCAATATGATAAAGCAGTATTAAGTTGCCAACAAATATTTTTAAATAAAACTAAAGATTACGGAACATCTTGGAGGGTATACCGTATTATTTCTGTTGCCGATCAAATTTATATAAAGGCAAAACGCATAAGAACTATACAAGAAAAAGGACAACAAAAAATAGACGATGATCGCATTAGTGAATTTAAAGGAATTTTAAATTACGGGGTTATTGGGTTAATACAATTAGATATCAATAATGATGAAGTAGAAGAATTACCTATTGACGAAGTTGAAAAATTATATATTGAAAAAATTTCCATTGCAAAAAAATTAATGCAAGATAAAAACCACGATTATGGTGAGGCTTGGAGAGAAATGAGCCAAGAAAGTTTTGTGGACTTAATCCTAGCCAAAATTTTGCGTATTAAACAAATACTTAAAAACGATGGGCACACCATTAGTAGCGAAGGTATAGATGCTAATTTTTTCGATATTATTAACTACGCCATTTTTGCACTTATTTTAATTGATGAACACGTACATTAAAAATTGTTGTCGACTAAAAATTGTAAATAAACAATAAAAATAAAGGTGGTTTTAGTAAACCGTTACAAAAACTTTTTATGAAAGTATTGGTAAACATAGCAAGGGGTTTAGTTGGGGGCCTATTTATTTTTAGTGGTTTAGTAAAAGCTATAGACCCAAAGGGTTTAAGTTACAAAATGCAAGAGTTTTTTGAAGTATGGGCAAGAGATGGCTTTTTGCCTAAGCTAATAAATATATTTAATGAACATTCCTTAACTTTTTCTATAGTAATTATTACGCTAGAAGTATTACTAGGGTTGGCTTTATTAGTAGGTTGGCAAAAAAAAATGATTACTTGGTTGTTACTTTTGTTAACCCTATTTTTTACTTTTTTAACTGCCTTTGTTTTGTTTACAGGCAAAATAAAAGCTTGTGGTTGCTTTGGCGATTGTATACCACTAACACCCACTCAAACATTTACAAAGGATATTATTTTATTGGTTTTGGTGGTAATACTATTAATGGGTCATAAATTTATTCAACCCTTATTTAAACCTATAATTTGTCTTGCTATTTTAGCAATGGCTATTAGTGGGGTATTATTTTTACAAACTTATGTACAACATCATTTGCCTTTAAAAGATTGTTTACCCTTTAAAGTAGGTAATAATATTTTAGAATTACGTAAAATGCCCAAGGATGCAGTGCCAGATAAATTTGATTATACTTTTGTTTATCAAAAAAACGGGGAGAAAAAAGAGTTTGGCGTAAACAATATACCCGATAGCACTTGGCAGTTTGTAGATAGAAAACAAACCTTAGTACAAAAAGGTAAAAATAATATTCCACTCATAAACGATTTTTCATTTACAACAGAAAGTGGTAATGACACAACAGAGGCTATTTTGGGGCAAGAAGGGGAGTATTATTTGATGTATACTTCTTTGTTTGATGACATAAAAAACCCAGCTAAAGATTGGATGGAAGATGTAGCACTACTAATAAAAGCGAATGCGTTAAATAAAAAATTATTTGTTGTTACCACTCAAATTGAACAAGCAAAAAAGCGTTATCAAGTTTTTATTGAGGGTAAAAAAATAACACAACCCATTTTTACTTGCGATGCTACTGCCCTAAAAACAGTAGCCCGTAGCAACCCTACGTTGTATTTAATGAATGGCTCAATTGTAAAACAAAAATGGGGCTTAGGAGATTTTAAAAAAGTGTTTAAATAGTTTTTCTCTTATATTAAACTGCCAAGTATTTCTATATAAAATATTTACATTCGTAAAGCTTTCATCGTACATTGTACATCAAATAGGTTGCATTGAAATTCTTAATAAAAAAAATACTATACTCTTTTTCTATACTCCTTGGCGTTGTAGCCCTTGTATTTATTATGTTTCAAGGCTTTGGCGATCCTGCTCGAATGATTGTTGGCCAAACTGGCGATAAAAAAACAATGGATAATATTCGGAAAGATTTATATTTAGATCAACCCAAATGGAAACAATTTATGTTGTATTTAAATGATGTTTCTCCTATTTGTTTTCATACACAAGCAGATATTGATAAAAAAAAATTAAATGGAATTTTTATAGGGGGTAACACAAAAATGGGCTTAAAATTCCCTTATCTACGCAAAAGTTATCAAACTAAAAAAGAAGTAGGTAAAATGTTGATAGAAGCATTACCAGGCACTTTACTATTAGCTTTTGCAGCCATGCTATTCGCTACTTTTTTTGGTATTTTACTAGGCACTGTTGCTGCAGTAAAAAAAGGTACTTGGTTAGATACATCTGCAGTGTTTACCAGTATTATTGGTATATCTGCCCCGTCTTTCTTTATGGCAATTTTAATAGCTTATTTTTTTGGAGTGGTATTACACAATTATACAGGTTTAAACTTAACTGGTAGTTGGTTTGATATTGATGAGGTAACTGGCGAAAAATACATCACCATAAAAAATTTAATTTTACCTGCCTTTACATTAGGCATTCGTCCGCTTGCAATTATAACACAGCTAACTCGTAGTGCTATGTTAGATGTTTTAAATCAGGATTATATTAGAACAGCCTATGCCAAAGGGTTAAGCAGCAAACAAGTAGTTTTTAAACATGCATTACGCAATGCCTTAAACCCAGTAATAACAGCTATTACAGGTTGGTTTGCCGAGTTATTGGCTGGGGCATTTTTTATAGAATATATTTTTGGTTGGAAAGGTATTGGCAAATTAACGGTTGATGCATTGGAAAAATTAGATTATCCTGTGGTAATGGGTGCCGTACTTTTTTCTGCTTGTATTTTTATTGTTGTAAATATGTTGGCAGATGTGTTGTATAAAATGGTTGACCCTAGGATAAAATAAAAGTACATCTTCATAAAATTTACCATCCAGTTTATTCCAAACTTATACGAAAATTACCAAAGTATGCTCCACGAAACATTAGCACTAAGGCTTACTTATTAGCCCCAAAAATCGACTTATAAAAATTAAATAACCTTTTACTTAGAACGAGGACAATTTAGATAATTGCTATCTCTTGCCATAAAACAAGCTTTTTGTTTAACTAAAATACATAAATCCATATAAAATAGGAACGCATTTTTCTGCTCTAAAATCCCTTAAAATCAACTACTTTTGCATCCCGAAACTTCGGGACTTAAACTTGAGTGAACGTACATGAAGAACATTAGAAATTTTTGCATAATAGCCCATATCGACCACGGAAAAAGCACCTTGGCCGATAGGTTACTTGAACATACCTCAACCATTGGAAGCAGAGATATGAAGGCTCAAGTGTTGGATGATATGGATTTGGAGAGGGAAAAAGGCATTACTATCAAAAGCCACGCTATTCAAATTAATTTTCCTTACAAAGGGGAGGAATATATTTTAAACCTAATTGATACGCCAGGCCATGTAGATTTTAGCTACGAAGTTAGTAGGGCTTTAGCTGCTTGCGAAGGAGCATTGTTATTGGTAGATGCCACACAGGGCATTCAAGCTCAAACTATATCTAACCTTTATTTAGCCATAGAAAACGATTTAGAAATTATTCCTGTTATCAATAAAATTGATATGGATGGGGCAATGATACCCGAAGTAAGAGACCAAATTATAGAATTAATTGGATGTAAAGAAGAAGATATTTTGTTAGCTAGTGGAAAAAGTGGTATTGGTATTGATGAAATTTTAGATGCCATTATTAATAGGATTCCTGCACCAAGTGGCGATGAAAAAGCTCCATTACAAGCCTTAATTTTTGATAGTGTTTTTAATAGTTTTAGAGGCATTATTGTTTATTACAGAATATTTAGCGGCAGCATTAAAAAAGGGGATAAGGTTAAGTTTTTTAGTACCGATCAAGAGTATTATGCCGATGAAGTAGGTATTTTAAAATTTGGAATGGAACCAAAAAACAGTGTGCATTGTGGGGATGTGGGTTACATCATTACAGGGATTAAAAATGCCAAAGAAGTAAAAGTTGGTGATACGTTAACCAACGTAATCAACCCAACAAAAAGCCGTATTGATGGTTTTGAAGATGTGAAACCAATGGTATTTGCAGGTATTTTTCCGGTAGAAACAGATGCTTTTGAAGAATTAAGAGATTGCATGGAAAAATTGCAATTAAACGATGCCTCGTTAACGTTTGAGTTAGAAACATCTCAAGCCTTAGGTTTTGGTTTTCGTTGTGGTTTCCTTGGTTTGTTACACATGGAAATTATACAAGAACGTTTAGAAAGAGAATTTAACCAAACTGTAATTACAACGGTACCTAACGTAAGCTTTGAAGCAACTACTGTAAAAGGCGAAAAAATAATTGTAAATAACCCCACCGAAATGCCCGACCCTACAAGGATTGAGGTAATTTTAGAGCCTTTTATTAGAGCACAAATAATTACAAAACCTGAATATATTGGTAATATTATGAACTTGTGTATAGGCAAACGAGGGATGCTTACCAACCAAAGTTATTTATCGCCTACACGAATTGAGCTTAGTTTTGAAATGCCTTTAACCGAAATTGTTATAGACTTTTACGATAAACTAAAATCGCAAACTAGGGGTTATGCTTCCTTCGATTATCACCCTATTGATATGCGACCAAGTGATATTGTAAAAATGGACATTTTATTGAATGGCGAAAAAGTGGATGCATTAAGTGCATTAATACATCGCAGTAGGGCACAACATTTTGGTAGTAAACTTTGCGAAAAATTAAAAGAATTATTACCAAAACAACAATTTCAAATTGCTATACAAGCTGCTATAGGCGCAAAAGTAATTTCCCGAGAAAATATTAGCGCTATGCGTAAAGATGTTACTGCAAAGTGTTATGGTGGCGATATTAGTCGTAAACGTAAGTTATTAGAAAAGCAGAAAGAAGGTAAAAAGCGAATGAAGCAAATTGGTAATGTGGAAGTGCCACAAGAAGCCTTTTTAGCGGTGTTGAAATTGGATGATTAAATGCCTTTTGTCATTTCGACGAAGGAAAAATCTGCGACATAGTATAGAAACAGTTTGACAATTAGAAAAATTATTTAAGAAAAGCAATAAGATTGCTGAGCTTAATATTTTCATATTTTATTTTTACTTTTTAATTATTTTCCCCGCCCATCTTACTCTTATCCAATGGCACAGGCACTGGTTCTTTTCCTTGTGGAGTAGCCTGATTAAATACTTTATCTACATGTATCCATTTCCCAGCTTTCCAAACAAAGCCTTCGTAATCCCCATCGCCAACCAACGTCCATGCAACGCCAGGTTTACCGCTTTCGCTTATTAAGTGCTCTACAATAATCATATCTAACTCTTCGTCGTAATTTAACCGAGGGCTAGCATTTTTTTTGTATTCCATTATATAGCGACTTTGCGATGTTTTAAAAGGCTTATCGTTTTCAAAACTAAAGAATCGACCACCAAATGTTGGCTCGTCATTTAAAAAATGAAGGACTTCAATTATTTTTCTGTTGCTACGAATATTATTTTCATCAAAACCAATAAGTGTATAATAATTTTGATTGCTGCTTTTCTTTTGAATTATTTTATAATAAATAGCACCAATCCAACCTTTATTATTACCAATAGTATCTAAAAGGCTTTTAGTAACATCCGATTTATCAATTAGTGGATATAATTTTAAACTACCATCGTATGTACGCATTTGTAAAGCACCGTGTTGGCGTATAACATTGTCGTTTATCATCATTTGCCAAGTAAATATTTTAAAGCTACTATCTGGTGCGTATAACCTACTAATGGTTTGTAAAGAATCAAATGGAAAATAAAAAGAGTTTTTTGTTTTTAATGCAGTTACAAATTGCCTTGTAAAAAGGCTGTCAGCCATAAATCTATCCTTAGATGTAATGCCTTGTATAATTTTAAAAGCTGTAGGTTTAAGTAAATTTTCTTGTAGTTGTAATGCTTTATAATCTTCTTTAGAAATACGTTTTTGTGCACTTAAAACAAGTGGTGTACATAAGATAAATAGAAAGATAAATTTATTCATACCTTAAAATTAGTTAAATCGATAACAAATAATGTGCAAAAGTAGAGTATAGTGTAAATTTTAACTAAAAGTAAACAATAGATATAACCGCCAAGGCACAAAGTTGAAAAGTTTTAATGCAAAATGAATAGTGTGGGAAACAAATAAA
>Ga0209550_10001614_pt1 | contig 21655 bp, 25 predicted proteins | sample LauGreSuBDMM15SN_2_FD_187567 | JGI IMG/M metagenome (GOLD analysis project Ga0209550, IMG submission 187567) | Freshwater lake microbial communities from Lake Michigan, USA - Su13.BD.MM15.SN (SPAdes) (version 5) | ecosystem: Environmental > Aquatic > Freshwater > Lake | place: Lake Michigan... | reverse complement strand
AACGACTTGACCGCAAGGCTCACGCTGTCTTCGCGCAACAAATGCAGCATGGGGTAAGGCGACTGGTTGGTGAGGTTTTCCACATCATCGGCTTCGGTGCCGGCAAACTGGTAGCCCGGATGAAAGTCGGCGATTTGCAGCACACCTTCCAAGTCCATGCCGCGCAGTATGGCTTCGCAGTCGAATAAAAACTCGTTGAAGTCTAAAAAGTCGGGCAGCAAATAAGGCGCGATCAGCAAAGTGGTGTCTAGCGTGTTGGGGTCAGCGTCCACCAAGGTTTGCATCTCGGTTTGCAGCAGCAGCAACACCGACTCGGGCTCGGTGAGTTCGGTCACCACATAACGCACCTGCCCTTTGGCCATCACGGCTTTGGCAAACGGGCACAGGTTGAGCCCGACCACAGCGCGGGTGAGCCACAGTTGCGTGTCTTCAATGGCAATGCGTTGGGTGTCAGCAGGTTGGTGCGTGGTCATATTTTTCCTGTCAAACGGCCATGCTCACGGCTGGCGAAGCGGTCGGTCATACCGGCAATGTAATCGGCCACCGCTCGGGGGAGGTTGTCGCGCTTGGCATGGTTCTCGGGCATTTCTTGCGGGCGGTTCAAGTAAGCCGCAAACAACTCACTCACCACTTGTTTAGCCCAATCGGTGGTTTGCATCACCTGCGGGTGCCGGTACAAATGGTGCAGCAAAAAAGTTTTGAGTTGCGTCGAGCGCTGCTGCATGGGGGGAGAAAACATCACCAAGGCAGGCGCAGCGCGTACCGCGTCCACGCTGGCGGGGGCGTGGTTTGCAAGCGCTTCTTGGGTGGCTTGCAGCACATCGTAGACCTGGTCGCTGAGCATGCGCCGTATAGCCTCGTACAACAAACGCCTGCCGCTCAAGTCGGGATAGGCAGCCTGCACCTCGCGGCGGTAATCGTCAAACAAAGCCACGTCTTCGAGTTGCGCCAAACTGATGAGGCCCGAGCGCACGCCGTCGTCAATATCGTGGGCGTTGTAGGCCATCTCGTCGGCCAAGTTGCACAGCTGCGCCTCTAAGTTTGGTTGACCTTTGTGCAAGAAACGCGCAGCCACACCGCCCGGCTCTTGCTGTTCTAGCAACTGCGCATTGCGAACCGAGCAGTGCTTCAAAATGCCCTCACGGGTTTCAAAACACAGGTTGAGGCCATCGAATTGGGGATAGCGGTGCTCTAGGCCATCGACCACACGCAGACTTTGCAAGTTGTGCTCAAAACCGCCGAAGGGTGCCATGCAGGCATTCAAAGCGTCTTGCCCCGCATGGCCAAACGGCGTGTGGCCCAAGTCGTGGGCCAAGGCAATGGCCTCCACCAAGTCTTCATGCAAACCCAGTGTGCGCGACATCGAACGGGCCAGCTGTGCAACCTCCAAGGAATGCGTTAGCCGCGTGCGAAACAAATCACCTTCATGGTTTAAAAACACTTGGGTTTTGTAGACCAAGCGCCTGAACGCGGTGGAGTGCACGATGCGGTCGCGGTCGCGCTGAAACGCGTTGCGTGTGGGTGCATCGCTCTCGGGGAAGCGCCGTCCGCGTGAGTTCGCGGGGTCGCAGGCGTAGACGGCCAACATCAGCGGCAGCAGGCTTGCACCACTTCGCTTACCAAGGTGTCGGGTGCGCCGCGCACCACCGCGCTGCCCGGTGGGTCTATCAGCACAAAACGAATGTCGCCCGCCAAAGCTTTTTTGTCGACCCGCATATGGTGCAAATACATCTCAGCGCCCAAATCGGGGCCGACCGTGGGCAAGCCGGCACGGGCAATCAGCGCAGTCAGTCGCTCGGTGAAAGCCGCGTCGACCAAACCCAAACGAAGCGACAACTGTGCGGCCATGACCATGCCGCAACCCACAGCCTCGCCGTGCAACCACACGCCAAAACCCAAACCCGCTTCAATGGCGTGGCCAAAGGTATGACCAAAATTGAGAATCGCCCGCAAGCCCGACTCTCGCTCGTCTTGCCCCACCACATGGGCTTTGATCTCGCAGCTGCGCTTGACCGCGTAGGCCAAGGCTTGCGGGTCGCGTTGCAGCAAAGCGTCGAGGTTGTGGTCTATCCAATCGAAGAACGCCATGTCAGCGATGGGCCCGTATTTGATGACCTCTGCCAAACCCGCGCTGAGTTCACGGGCTGGCAAGCTTTGCAAGGTGCCGAGGTCGCAGACCACCCGCTCGGGTTGGTAAAACGCACCAATCATGTTCTTGCCTATGGGATGGTTGATGGCGGTTTTGCCGCCCACCGAGGAGTCCACTTGCGCCAGCAAGGTGGTGGGCACTTGCACAAACGGCACGCCGCGCATATAGCAAGCCGCGGCAAAACCGGTGATGTCACCCACCACACCCCCGCCCAAGGCAAACAACACGGTTTTGCGGTCGCAAGCGTTTTCCAGCAAGACATCAAAAATGCTTTGCAAGGTTTCCCATGTTTTGTAGGCCTCGCCATCGGGCAGGCTGAGAGTGAGCACCTTGGGGTAATGCGCCGACAAACTTTGCTGCAAATGCGGGGCGTACAAGGGACCTACCGTGTCGTTGGTGACGATGAGTGCGGCAGAAGCTGTGGGCAAGCCTTGCCAAGCGGTGCCCTGCGAAAGCAAGCCCGCGCCAATGCGGATGGCGTAGCTTCGCTGGCCCAAATCGATGGCCACTTGGGTCTGGGTGTCAGGGTGCATAAGGAGGTGTTTCTGCCAAAGGCAAGAGTCCAGCAAGTTCGAGTTGGCTCATCACCATGGTGACCATGGATTGAATATGCGGACGCGGGGTTTCAATCACGTAATGAGCGGCGGCTTGGTAGAGGGGGTCGCGTTGTGCAAACAGTTCTTTCAACTTGGTTTGCGGATCATCGACTTGCAGCAATGGCCGTTGGCGGTCATGGCGCAAGCGGCGAAAAATTTCTTCCGGACTGACACGCAAATAAAACACCGTGGCGCGCTCATGCAACAACGCACGGTTACGTTCGCGCAAAACCGATCCGCCGCCTGTGGCCAACACGCCAACGTTTTGGCGGCTGAGGTCGTCCAAGGCTTGACTTTCAATATCGCGAAATGCGGCCTCGCCTTGTTGCTCAAAATATTCTTTGATGCTGCAACCCAAGCGCTGCTCGATAACCTGGTCGGAGTCCACAAACGGGCAACCGAGTTTGCGGGCAATTTGTCGCCCGACTGTTGACTTGCCGCTGCCGGGCATACCCACCAAGGCCAACACGATAAATACTTCCTCACGGTGCTAAAGCACGTTGCGTGAGCATTTTAGGGCTTAGGAATATCAGCAACTCTTGCTTGCTGCGCTGGTTGCTGCGGTTGCCAAACAACCACCCCAAGCCCGGCAGATGGCGCAAGCCCGGCACACCGCCCAAGTTTTGGTTGTCGGTGGTTTCGTAGATGCCACCGATCATCACGGTTCCGCCGTCTTCAACCCGCACTTGGGTGCTGACATGCTTGGTGTCGATGGCGAAACCTGCGGGCGTGCTTTGCCCCACACTGTCTTTGTGCACGTCTAAGTCCATGGTGATGCTGCCCTCGGGCGTGATGCGCGGCGTGACCTCCAAGCGCAAATTGGCTTTGCGAAAAGCGATGGAAGTGGCACCATTGCCCGCGGCGACTTGGTAGGGTAGCTCGGTGCCTTGCTCGATCATGGCCTTGGCTTGGTCGGCCGTGACCAAGCGCGGACTGGCCACCACCCGACCCAGGCCCTCGGCCTCAAGAGCGGACAACTCTATCCCCAGCAGCCGTGTTTTAGAGGCGTCAAATAAACTTAACGCCAAGGTAGCGGCTGCTAAGCCTTGAAAGCCTTGTGCAGGAAGTTTGATCAGGCTGCTGTTGTTGTCGCCGCGACTCATGCGCACCCCCAGACTGGCGGCAAAACTGTCGGAGGCTTCGATGATGCGCGCCTCGATCAAGACCTGCCGCTGGGGGATATCAATGCGCTGTATCAGCATCTCGACTTGCGCCAACTTGTCGGCCACATCGGTGACAAATAACTGGTTGGTCCTCACGTCGATCATGGCCGAGCCCCGCACACTGAGCAAACGTGGCGCCGGCGTATTGCTGACCACGCCCGTGCTGCTGAGCAAAGGCACCAACAGGTCTTGCGCCTTGGCGTAGTTCATGGCAAAAGCACGGGTTTGCAAAGGCTCCAAAGCTTGCAAAGCCGCACGGCCTTCGAGCGCGGCTTTTTCTTTGGCCGCCAACTCGACCAAGGGCGCCACCCACAGCACATCGCCCAGCGTTTGTTGACCCAAGCCCTTGGTTTGCAGCACCGTATACAAAACCTGATCCCACGGCACTTGGTTGAGGCGCAGGCTGAGGCTGCCGCTCACGCTGTCAGACACCACCATATTGACACCGCTGAAATCGGCAATCAGCTGCAAGGCGGTTCGAAGCTCGATTTTCGGGAAATTCATTGACATGGGTGCGCCGCTGAACACTGGCAAGGACTGCGCCTGCGCAACCGAAGCGATGAGGCAAGACATCCAAATGAGCAAGGCGCTGAGTGTTTTCATGGTGAACCCTTGGTAGGCCAAGCGGTGAACCTCGCTTGTAATTGGCCTTGGTGATTGAACTGCCATTCACGCAGCAACACATGGTCTGGGTTGACCTGTGAGATTTCGCCGCCATCGGCACCCAGCGCCTGTCCGGGCGACACAGCGTAAAGCTCGCCCGCCAAGGACAGCACGGCGCTGGATTTTTCTGGCGAGCTGAGCGCGCCCAGCCACTGCCATTGCGACAACTCTGCCTCCGGCAGTGTGAGTTGACCGCTGGCGCGAGCCAGAGGCGGCAACCCACTGGCCAACCACTTTGGGTCAAACGGGTTGAACCTTTGTGTGGGCGGCGCAGCATCCAAGACCTGAGGTGCAAGCGCTGAGGACTTGCGAGGGCTTGTCCCAGGGCTTAAGGCTTGCTGTGCATACTCGCGGGTGATCAGCGTCAAGCTCAAAGGGGATGCGGCTTGGGCTGCCAACACGGCCAAGTCGACCTTCAAAACAAAGGTGCTCACCCGCGCATGAGGCGCCAACTCAACCAGTCTTTGCCAAGCCAATAACAAGCTGGGCACGCTGCCCGACCACCGTTGCTGATTCAAGCCATCGGCTGTCTGCACCTGCACGCCACTGGCTGACAGTGCCACCCAAGCCGGCGCGTGCTGGCCTGTGGGATGGGGCATGGCTTGCAGCGTGGCCACCCGCGCTTGGTGCTGCTTAACTTGCCGCTGCAGGGCTTGTAAGGTCTGAGAGGCCTGTGCTTCACGCTCTTGGGCTTGCCACCAAGTCGACCAAGCTGCACCAGAGACTTGCCAACTCAAGCCCAAGCTCATCAACAGCGTCAAGACACTCAGCAAGACAGCTTGCGCTGACAAGGGCCATGCATGCAAGACGCGCCAATGGCTGCGCCACTGGGGCCACCATGCGTTCCAAAATTGCCATTGGGGGTTCATGAGCTTGCCCCCGCAAGTGAGGGCGAAATCAGCTCGTAGGTATTTAAGCGCCACAAGCGACCTTGAGGGCAGCGCCACAATATGCGGTTCAATACAGTGGGCTGGCCGCGCACCTGCACGCCGCGGGCTTGCAACTGTGTTTGCCAGTGCTGTACATGTCGCCAATGCAGGGCGCGAACCTGCAAGCGCCATTGACCCTCGCGCCATTCGGCATGTATGACTTGCACGCCATGGGGTGCCACGCTGAGCAAGTGGGTCAAGGCCTGCCAAGCTTGCAACTGCAGCTGTTGCCAGTGCGGCCAAGCCTGTTGCAATTGCTGCGCTTGTCGCTCGCGGGTTTGCCACACAGGCGCTTCAGTCAGTTGTTGCTGCAGCGCTTGCTGCTGGGCATGCAAGGCCTCTAGCCGTGCTTCATGGGCTTGGTTGATATTGCCTAAAGCTTGTTCAATAGCCACCAGTGTGAGCGTTGTGGCGATTGCACCCAACACAACACCGACTTGCCAGCGTCTAAAAACAGCCAAGCGTTGACGCTCGCGCCAAGGCACTAAATTCAGTGTGCTCATGGCGCCAACACCCCTAAAGCCAAACCACCCACCTGCGCTTGCACCTCTGGCGCTAACAGCTGTGCGGCTTTATCGCTGGCGGGCTGTGGCTGGCGTCGCCAACGCTGCTCGGCCTGCCAAGCGGGCTCCAAGCGAACCAGCCACAAGCCTGCTGCACGGCACCAGTGTTCGCAAGCAGCCACCCAAGCGCGCTGGGTGGCCAGTACCTCCACATGCTGAACCGCCTGCGCTTGCATAGCCGCCACCAGCCAGTCAGGACGCTGATGGGGTTCGGCCAGCGTGGGACCCGCGGGGGCAGCCAAGCAATGAAAGTCCCAGACCGTGTCTGACAGCGGCCAAGGCATTTGACGCTGCAGTTCGAGCTCAATCGCCTTGACCTGCTCGCGCACATTCAAGCCGCTTTGCAGTTGCAAGCTAAAGCGTCGCAACCGTGCCTCTTCAATGGCCAGCGCCGCGTCTTGGGCTGCACAACCGGCTTGTTGACAAGCCATGCGCAGCCAGCTGGGCTCGGGCCAACCCGCCAACAAACTGTGCTGCATCTTGGGCGCGTCTTGTAACGCCAGCCAATGCCAGTGTTGAATATGCAGGGGCCCTTGGGCGGGCGCGCTGGCTTGGGCCAAAGCCAAGCCATCGGCAAGCATCAACAAACCCAAACTGCGGCGGGTTGAACGTGAAAAGAGTCTGCGCATCAAATCTCCTGGTGAATCACACCAGCAGGTTGTAAATCTGACTTCATACCCTTGGGTTAAGCTGTACTAGCGAAGTTTTTACAATGCACTTCCTCAACACTTAGCCCTACAGCGCCACTTCAAGCCCATGCCCCCTCCTACCAAGCCTGCCCCAAGCCCTCAAGCTGAATCGGCCAAGACCGCGCCCAGCGCCTTATGGGCAGTGCTGGCCAGCTTCATCGCTTGGGCCACAGGTTTGGGCGTGGCTGGCCTGTTGAGCTTGATTTTGCTCGTGGGTGTGGCGCTGGCCATGGCCTACCCGCAGTTGCCCGACATCTCCGATTTGGCCGACTACCGACCCAAGCTGTCGATGCGGGTGTTCTCTGCTGAGGGCAAACTGATTGGCGAATTCGGCGAAGAACGGCGCAAACTGGTGCCTTTCAACGACATACCCGATGTGGTCAAACAAGCGGTCTTGTCGATTGAGGATGCGCGCTTTTACCAACACGGCGGCGTCGATTACATAGGCTTGGCGCGTGCCAGCTTGGCCAATGTGGGTCGCGCCAAAAGCCAAGGTGCGTCCACCATCACCATGCAAGTTGCGCGAAACGTGTATCTCTCTTCAGAGAAAACCTTCACCCGCAAAATTTATGAACTGCTGTTGACCTACAAGCTCGAGCATTTGCTGAGCAAAGACCAAATTTTTGAAATTTACTTGAACCAAATTTTTCTGGGCAACCGCGCTTACGGCTTTGCCGCCGCAGCAGAAACCTATTTTGGCAAACCCATCCAAACCTTAAGCATCGCCGAAGCCGCCATGCTGGCCGGATTGCCTAAAGCGCCCTCGGCCTATAACCCGATCAACAACCCCAAGCGAGCCCGTTCGCGCCAGCTCTACATCATCGAGCGCATGCAAGAAAACGGCTTCATCACCAAGGTGCAGGCTGAAGCTGCCAAGGCCGAAGAGCTCAAAATCCGCAGCGTCACCGCCCCCAACACCATCCATGCGAACTATGTGGCCGAGATGGCAAGGCAACTGATGTTTGCGCAATACGGCCCCGACATTTACACCCGTGGCCTGAATGTCTACACCACCATCAAAGCCGATGACCAAGAAGTTGCCTACCAAGCCCTGCGCCGCGGCATCTTGGACTATGAGTTGCGTCAGGTCTACCGTGGCCCCGAGAAATTCATCACCCTGCCCAGCGAAACCCGCGAGTTGGAAGACGCCATTGATGAAGCCTTGATAGATGCAGGCGACAAAGGCGATTTATTGGCCGCCGTGGTGCTGGAGGTGGCGCCCAAAAAAGTTCGGGTGATGCGCCAAAACAGCGAGGTGCTGGAAATTGTGGGCGAGGGCTTAAAGCCGGTTCAATCCGGCTTGTCCGACAAAGCCCCGCCCAATATCAAGTTGCGCGCTGGCGCCGTGGTGCGGGTGGCCAAAACCGCTAAAGGCGATTGGGCCTTGACCCAACTGCCCGAGGTTGAAGGGGCTTTTGTCGCGCTCGACCCCAACGACGGCGCCATCCGCTCATTGATAGGCGGTTTTGATTTTGATAAAAGCAAATTCAACCATGTGACCCAAGCTTGGCGCCAACCGGGTTCGAGCTTCAAGCCGTTTATTTATTCAGCTGCGCTGGAAAAAGGCTTTACCCCAGCCACACAGGTCAATGACGCACCGCTTTTTTTCGATGCCAGCGTCACCGGCAGCCAAGCATGGGAGCCGAAAAACTATGACGGCAAGTTCGAAGGCATCATGCCCTTGAAAACCGCCTTGGCCAAATCCAAGAACATGGTCTCTATTCGAATTTTGCAAGCCGTGGGTGCCAAAGAGGCGCAAACTTGGGTCAGCCGTTTTGGTTTTGACCCCGAGCGTCACCCGCCCTACCTGACGATGGGGCTGGGCGCTGGCTCAGTGACCCCCATGCAAGTTGCGCTGGGCTACTCGGTGTTTGCCAACGGCGGTTTTTTGGTCAAACCCTATTTGGTGACCAAGGTCACCGACCCACTGGGTAAAGTGTTGTCGCAATACACCCCCATCGAACTCGATGAGCGTTCCCGTGCGATTGCACCGCGCAACGCGTTTGTGATGAGCCATTTGTTGCAAGAGGTGACCCGTGCGGGCACAGCCGTACGCGCCCAGCAAGTTTTGAAACGCAATGATATTTACGGCAAAACCGGCACCACCAATGACTCCATGGATGCTTGGTTTGCCGGCTACCACCCCACGCTCACCGCAGTGACTTGGATAGGCTATGACACGCCACGCAAACTCGGCGACCGCGAAACCGGCGGCGGACTGAGCCTGCCGGTGTGGATCAGCTATATGCAAAGTGCGCTGAAAAATGTGCCCGTAACTTCAATGTCTATTCCTGCTGGCGTGGTGTTTGAGGGCAACGACTGGTTTTTCCAAGAATTCACCCAAACATCGGGCGTAACCACTCTGGGTATTGAAGGCCAAGGCGCTGAAGCTGAAAACAGCGCCGACGCAGAAAAGAAGAAAATTCTCGATCTGTTTAAAGAATAAGACCCCTCAGGGCGGATTATTCAAACACCAAAGACAAGCCGGTTTGGGCACTGGCATCCAAGCCCAGTTGCCGCCAAAACTCGCCTTGGCCTTTGGTATCTTGCCAATGCTGGCCATCAAAACGATAGTGATAGCCACCACTGCGTGCTGCCAGCCAGACCTCTTGCAATGGCTTTTGCAGGTTGACCACGATTTGGCTGCGGTTGGTGAAAGTCAGGGTGACCATGCCGCCGCTGCGCTGGTTGTCGATATCGGCGTCGGTGCTGTCGTTCAAGCTGTCACACAGACGCTCCAACCGAATCAATAAAGCTTCGGCGTGGTTCATGAATTCCGGATCGGTCATTGGGTGTGCGGTCGCATTTAAAGTGGGTGGAAGGGATGGCTACAATTTCAACCATGACATGGCAGATTCTAGGCAAGCGAACCGTCCTTATATTTTTCACGACTTTAGGCTTGTTGGCTTGTGGTCAAAAGGGCGCACTCTTCATCCCCACCGACCCCGAAGCTCGCGATCGCGCCATGTTCCCGCAGGTGTTGGTGCCCGACACCCGCCCCGACACCCCAGCGCCCACGCCACCCTGACCATGACACTCCAAGCCCTGCCAGGGGACCCGTTTTTTTCCCGCCGCGACAACGCACTTTTTTGCGAAGAGATTGCTTTGTCAAACTTGGCTGCGCAATACGGCACGCCGCTGTTTGTGTACTCCAAAGCCGCCATGCTGGGCGCTTTAGCTTCTTACCAACGCGCTTTCGCGGGGCGCAACGCACAGGTGCATTACGCCATGAAAGCCAACTCCTCGTTGGCGGTGTTGCAGGTGTTTGCCCAAGCCGGTTGTGGCTTTGACATCGTCTCGGGCGGCGAACTCACTCGCGTGCTGGCCGCCGGTGGACAAGCCGATAAAGTGATTTTTTCTGGCGTGGGCAAAACCCGCGCCGAGATGCGCCAAGCGCTGGATGCGGGAATCGCCTGCTTCAATGTGGAGAGCGAAGCCGAACTCAATGTGCTGAGTGAGGTGGCGCTCTCCTGCGGCAAACTCGCTCCCGTGAGCATTCGCGTCAACCCCAACGTCGACCCGCAAACCCACCCCTATATTTCTACAGGCTTGAAAGGCAATAAGTTTGGCATTGCCCATGAAGACACGCTGCGCTGCTATTTGCATGCAGCCTCTTTGCCGGGCTTGAAGGTGGTCGGCATTGATTGCCACATAGGCTCGCAAATCACCAGCGCAGGCCCCTACCTGGACACAGTCGACAAAGTCCTCGATTTGGTGCAAACCATAGAGGCTGCAGGTGTGGCCATCCACCACCTCGATTTTGGCGGTGGCTTAGGCATTGATTACAACGGCGACACACCGCCCGCGGCCGATGCGCTGTGGGCGCAACTGCTCGCGCGCATTGATGCGCGGGGCTTTGGCGGGCGGCGCTTGATGATCGAGCCCGGGCGCTCGCTGGTAGGCAATGCCGGCGTGTGTTTGAGCGAGGTGCTTTACTTAAAGCCCGGTGAGCAAAAAAATTTCTGCATCATTGACGCGGCCATGAACGATTTGCCACGCCCTGCCATGTACCAAGCCTTTCACCAAATTACCCCCCTGACACAACGCGCAACAGCGGCCACGCTGTATGACGTGGTCGGCCCTGTGTGTGAAAGCGGCGACTGGATAGGACGCGACCGCGCACTGGCGGTACTTGCGGGTGACCATGTGGCGGTGATGTCGGCTGGTGCCTACTGCATGAGCATGGCCAGCAACTACAACACCCGTGGGCGCGCCGCCGAGGTCTTGGTCGATGGCAAGCAGGTCCACCTGATGCGCGAGCGCGAAACCTCTGAAGACCAAATGCGCGGCGAGCGCTTGGCTTAATCAGGGTTGCATATCTTGCGTGTGTGCGTCCACATAGGCATCTAAAAGTCGGCGAATCATGGGTTGGTATTGGGTTTGATGTTTACTTGCCTCAAGCTTAAAAAAGTCCACGCTTTTCTTGCTCAGCGCCAAGGTGACCTTGACCCCGTCCTCACGAAAAACCAATTGTTCGGGTGAAGGCAAAAAATCTGCGATTGTTTTCACATCACCCAAATCTTCAGCGGTGTATTTGATTTTTTTCTTCATAAATTATTTTTTCTTTACGCCAAAAACCGGCGCCAATGATGCGTATCACGCCATCTCGATAAGTGAATCTGACAGTAAGAACGCCCTCATCCACCGAGCCAAAGCAATAAAACCGTATTTCGTCATCGCTATGGCGCATGTCCTGCGCAATCACGCGTTGAGGATCTGCAAAGGCAAATTGAGCCCAACCAAAAGCCACCTGATGTTTGCGTTGGTTCTCTAAATCCTTTGACGCGTCCCATTCAAATCTGGTTTTATCCACTTGTGATCCTAACAAATAGCCATACAAATAGCCATATGAATTTACATTTGAGCGCGGCATTTACTGCGCCCTTACCCAAATTTAGGACCTACAGAAAGATTGTTGGTGGAGACAGAAATACTTTTTCAGCGAGTTGAAATAAATGATCGAACCCGCCAGCCCAGCAAGCTGGACAAGATCACGGCGTATACCGCCACTTCTGTGAAATCGTTTTTGCCTGCTCGCATCCAGAAAAAATGCAGAACGGCCAGCACAGCCACCGCATAGACCAAGCGGTGCAGCAGTTGCCAGCGCTTGACACCCATGTAACGTATCGCTGCATTGAACGAAGTGGCAGCCATTGGCAGCATGCAGACCAAGCCAGAAAAACCCAGCCAAATAAACGGGCGCTTAAGAATATCGAGCCAGATGTCGTTTAAATCGAGGCCTTGGTCAAACCAAGCGTAGCAAAGCATATGCAAACAAGCGTAAACAAAGGTGCCCACACCCAAGGTGCGCCTAAAGCGTTGCAAGGCCGGCGTGGCTGTGAGCACGCGCAAAGGCGTGATGGCCAGCACCAGGCAGAGTGCACGCAAAGTCCAGTCGCCGGTGCTGCGGGTTAAGGCCTCGGCGGGGTTGGCCCCCAAGAGATCATTGAAAGCGGCATATACCAACCAAACTGCGGGCAGCGCCAGAAGCAGCACAACAACAGGCTTGGCCCACGGCGACACAAAAAGTGCGCGCCAGTTCGTGCCAAGCCATGCTTGCATTAAAAATTCTTGCTTAAGTCCATGCCGCTGTAGAGGGCAGCAACCTGCGATTCATAGCCATTGAACATCAAGGTTTTGCGCTTTTTATTGAACAAGCCATCCTCGCCTATGCGCCGCTCGGTGGCCTGACTCCAGCGCGGGTGGTCCACATTCGGGTTCACATTGGAATAAAAACCATACTCTTGCGCTGCGGCTTTGTTCCAAGCGGTGGCTGGTTGTTTTTCGGTAAATCGAATCTTGACCAAGCTTTTCGCATTCTTGAAACCGTATTTCCAAGGCACCACCAAGCGCAGTGGTGCGCCATTTTGGTTGGGCAAAATTTCGCCGTACATGCCAAAAGTCAGCAAGCTCAAAGGATGCATAGCCTCATCCATACGCAGGCCTTCAACATAAGGCCATTCCAATACACGTGAACCCACATAAGGCATGGTCTTGGGGTCGGCCAAGGTGACAAACTCAACAAACTTGGCGCTGCCCAGAGGGTCAGCGTGTTTGATCAGTGTGGACAAAGAAAAACCAATCCAAGGTATCACCATCGACCAGCCCTCTACACACCGCATGCGGTAAATGCGCTCTTCCATGGCACCCAACTTCATCACCTCTTCCAACCCCAAGCGCAGGGGTTTCTTCACCAAGCCCTCGACCTCTAGCGTCCATGGCTTGGTCTTGAGGGTGTGCGCATTGCGCATGGGGTCGGCTTTGTCGGTACCAAACTCGTAGAAATTGTTGTAGGTGCTGGCATAGGTATACGCCGTGAGCACATCATTGGCAGAAGCGCCATCCATATTGGTGTGTTTGGCAGACAAGGCGGGCAATTTACCAGGGGCGACCACGCTTGGGCGCGCAAAGGCTTGACCAACACCCCCTAGCAGACCCAAGGCCATGCTTTGCTGTATCAGTTGACGGCGATTGAGATAGGCTGACTGCGCGGTGATGTCACTGGGCAAGTCGCTGTTGGCAACATCGGGCGCGGTACGAATCAACATAAGCCTTTTCTCCAAGTAGAAAAGGCTGACATGATGTCAGCCTTAGAGCAGATGAATCAAAGATAAAGTTTAGTTTAAACCGGCAATGTAGTCTGACAAGGCTTTGATTTCCTTGTCGTTCAATTTGGCTGCCACTTGGCCCATTTGCAAGCTGTTGAGGCGAATGCCGTCACGAAACTGGGTGAGCTGAGACACGGTGTAATCGGCGTGCTGGCCTGAGAGTCGTGGGTACTGCGAAGGAATACCGGCACCGTTAGGGCTGTGGCAACCCGAGCAAGCAGGAATTTGTCTGTCAGCAATGCCACCGCGGTAGATTTTTTCGCCCAAGGTGACGAGGTCTTTGTCTTTGGCAAAACCGGGCTTGGCGCTATTGCTGGCCACAAAGGCGGCAATATTGCGCATATCGTCTTCGCTCAAACCTGCTGAAAAACCCATCATGATGGCGTTGGCGCGCTTGCCTGACTTGTATTCGGTCAACTGCTTGACGATGTACTCAGGGTGTTGTTGGGCGAGTTTGGGAAAGGTGGGTGCAACAGAATTGCCATCAGCACCATGGCAAGAGGTGCAGACCGCAGCATACAAAGCGGCGCCCTTGGCGGGATCGGCTTTGGCAGGCGCTGCGGGTTTGTCGTTGGCAAGAGCGAGGCTGAATGCAGCCAGTGTGCCTAGAGTTATAAGTAAGCGTGCAAAAAAAGTCATGGCATTGAGGGGTTAAGAATTCTTAAGCTGATTCTACAATGCAGCCCTGCTCGCCTCTTTGGGCGTTATGGAAGAAACCCTTTGGCCTCAAGCTCACCCCCGCTGGACGACGCGCAAGCGCAGCGCATCAAACAGGCCGTAGGCTGGTTGCATACCGCCCGCTTTTTGACCACCGCCGCACAGTTGCACCACTTGCCCGCTTACGAGCAGCCTGAAATCGCCTTTGTCGGTCGATCCAACGCCGGCAAATCCACTTGCATCAATGTTTTGACGCAGCAACGGCAACTGGCCTATGCCTCTAAAACCCCAGGACGCACCCAGCACATCAACTTGTTTGCGCTGGGTCGGCAGAACCTTACCGACGCCGTGCTGGCCGATTTACCGGGCTACGGCTATGCGGCTGTGCCCAAGGCAGACAAGGTGCGCTGGCAGCGGGTGATGGCCAATTACCTGATGACAAGGGACAACCTCAAGGGGGTGGTGTTGCTGTGCGACCCTCGCTTGGGGCTTACCGAACTCGATGAAATTTTGCTTGAAGTGATTCGCCCCAAGGTGGAGGCCGGCCTGCAGTTTTTAATGCTGCTCACCAAGGCTGACAAACTCAACCGCAGCGATGCGCAAAAGGCCTTGTCGATTGCCAAACTGCAATCGGGCGGCGGCCAAGCGCATTTGTTTTCTTCCTTGAAAAAACAAGGCGTCGAAGAGGTCAGCATGCAACTCTTCGATTGGACCCACCCCGCCACCGCCGTCGTCGAATGAAAAAGCAGTCTGTCACCTTGGCGCATGGCGTGACCCTAGAGTGCCGCATGGCAGGTCTTGAGGGTCGCCCTTTGATGCTTTTTTTGCACGGCTTTCCTGAAGCGGCATTTGTCTGGGATGAGATGCTTGCGCATTTTTCTGCGCCTGAGCATGGCGGCTACTGGTGTGTGGCCCCCAATCTGCGCGGTTATGCCGGATCGAGTTCGCCCGCCGAGGTGTCTGCTTACCGGGCTAAATTTGTGGTGCAAGACTTGGTGGCCCTGAAACAGGCCTTGTCGCCTGATGCGCCCTTGGCCTGCTTGGTGGCTCACGACTGGGGCGGCGCAGTGGCTTGGAACATGGCCAACCAGCATCCCCAGTTGATGCACCAATTGGCCATCATCAACTCGCCGCACCCAGGTACTTTTTTGCGCGAATTACAAGCCAGCCCCGAGCAACAAGCGGCCAGCGCTTACATGAACTTTCTGATTCGACCCGATGCAGAAGTCTTGTTGGCCCAAGATGATTACCGCCGCCTATGGGCTTTTTTCTCCAATATGGGCGCAGTGGATGGCCCCTATGCGTGGTTGACAGAAGAAGTCAAAGCGCAATACCGCGAAGTCTGGTCGCAAGGGCTGACCGGCGCGCTCAATTACTACCGCGCCTCGCCCCTGCGCCCACCGCGCTCGGAGGACGCCGCCGCTGCCGCCATCACCTTGCCCGCGTCGATGTTAGAGATTTTGGTACCCACTTTGGTGCTGTGGGGGATGCAAGACATCGCCTTGCCGCCTGGCTTGATCGACGGCCTAGAGAACTACATTCCCGATTTAACGCTAAAGCGCATCGCTGAGGCCAGCCACTGGCTGGTGCATGAACAACCTGACTTGGTCGCCCAACATTTGTCAGCGTTTTTAAAACCGCATTAATCGGTGCCAGCGGGGTACAGCGAGGCCTCACCCTCAGGGCGTGACTTGAACCGCTTATGCACCCAGTAGTACTGTTCGGGCATGGCGTCTATCCAGCTTTGCAAGCGCAGGTTCATCAACGCGGTATCTGCCGCTACATCGTCGCTGGGGTAGTTTTGCCAAGCGGCATGCACCTGCACCTCGTAGCCCTTGGGCGTCAAGCGGGTGGTCACCGGCACCACCGGCACTTGTCCCAATCGCGCCAAGCGCGGCAGCGATGTCACGGTGGCCGCGGGGACGCCATAAAACGGCACAAAAATAGATTCATCCAAACGAAAATTCATATCGGGCAACAGGTAAAGCAATTCACCTTGACGCAAAGCGCTGACGATGGCCTTGAAGCCGTCTTCGCGGCGAAACAAACGCAGTTGCCCAAACCGCTGCCGCCCTTCTAGCACCCACTGGTCAATGGCAACAGAGCGTTGCGGTGTGTAGAGGGTGGTGAAGCGGCGCTGCATCAGCAAACACAGCGCCGTCCAACCAGCATCCAAGCCCACAAAATGCGGCGCAAACAAAACCGCGCCATCCATCTGCCGCAAATCTTGCACCTGCCCCACCATATGCAAGCGACTGGCAACCAAGGCAGGACTGCCATGCCACAGCCACGAGCGGTCTAACCACGCTTGGGCAAACAACACCATATGCAAGCGTCCCAGTCGGTGGCGCTCGGAAGTAGACAGTGCGGGAAAGCACAGGGCCAAATTGGTCAACACCACTTTGCGACGCTTGACGGCCAAGCCCCACAGCGCCCAGCCCAACAAGCGGCCAACCCACCGCAACAGCGGCAACGGCAAGAAACGCAAAAAATGCATGGCCAGGCGCCACAGCAAAGCCATCATCTAGTCGCCTGCCCGTGGTTGTTTGTCACGCGCATAGCCCCACAGGTACTGATCGGGGCGCGACAAGACCATGCGCTCTATGGCCTGGTTCATCAGCAGGGCGGCTTGCTCGGGCGTGGTCTGGGGCTGGTTTAAGGCTTGCAGACAAGGCGGCAACACATGGAAGGTGAATTGTCCGCCGGTGTGGCGCTCACACCAAGCCAGCAACACCACCGCACCGGTTTGCTGGGCGAGTTTGGGCAGCAAGTTCATGGTGTAGACCGGCCTGCCAAAAAAAGGCACCCACAGGCCCTGTCCCTCGGGCGGCACTTGGTCGGGCAAGATGGCGGTAAAGCCCCCCGCACGCAAATGCTTGACCAAGGCGCGCACCCCGCGCAAAGAAGCACTGGCGGTTTTGAAATAGGTACGCTGGCGTGACAAGCCCACCACTTCTTGCAGCCAAAGCTTGCGCGGTGGTCGGTACAAGGCCAATAAATCGCCATGCTGGGGCCCGAGTTTTTCGGCCAAGGCTTGGCCGCCCATTTCCCAGCAACCCAAATGGGGGGACAACAAAATCACGCCACGTCCGGCTTGCATGGCCGCCTCGAAATACGACAAACCCGTCCATTGCACCCGCGGCAGGACCGATTGGCCTTGGGCACGCGCCCACACCCAAGGCAATTCGGCCAGCATCATGCCGGTGGCAGCAATAGCGCCTTTGACTTGGGGCCAAGTCAACCCAGCAGCCTGCACTTGGCGGTGAAATTGACTGCGGTAAGCGGGAGAAAGTGCCCACACCAACCAACCCAAGCCAGCACCCATTGCCTGCATCCACGTCAAGGGCAGCAAAGCCAGTAAGCGAAACAAGCGGGTCATAAAGGCAGCAATTGCAGTTGGCAAATCAGGCCCAAGAAGGGGCTTGTCGTGTTTGTTTAGAATGCCCATTGTCGCTGAGTTAATGAAGCAACTTGCAGGGCGACACACCCGAAAGGGTCGGCTGGTTTCCAGCCTTCTGCTAAAGCGTTCGCCGGACTCATTTGGGATGGCAACGCATCAACCAACCCAAGGAGCATATATATGGCGAACGATTATCTTTTTACCTCTGAATCCGTTTCTGAAGGCCACCCCGACAAAGTAGCCGATCAAATTTCCGACGCGATTTTGGATGCTATTTTTAAACAAGACCCCCGCAGCCGCGTAGCAGCCGAGACGCTGACCAACACCGGTCTGGTGGTGTTGGCCGGTGAGATCACCACCAACGCACATGTGGACTACATACAAGTCGCTCGCGACACCATCAAGCGCATTGGCTACGACAACACCGAGTACGGCATCGACTACAAAGGTTGCGCGGTCATGGTCTGCTATGACAAGCAGTCCAACGATATTGCCCAAGGCGTGGACCATGCGTCAGACGACCACCTGAACATTGGCGCTGGCGACCAAGGCCTGATGTTTGGTTACGCCTGCCGCGAAACCCCCGACCTCATGCCTGCGCCCATTTATTACGCCCACCGTTTGGTCGAGCGCCAAGCGCAGTTGCGCCGCGATGGTCGACTGCCTTTTTTGCGCCCTGACGCTAAAAGTCAAGTGACCATGCGTTATGTGGATGGCAAACCCCACAGCATAGACACCGTGGTTTTGTCCACCCAACACAGCCCCGACCAATCCGAGACACAAACCAAAATGAAGGCCTCGTTCACCGAAGCCATCATTGAAGAAATTATCAAGCCGGTGCTGCCCAAAGAGTGGCTCAAAGACACCCGCTACCTGATCAACCCCACAGGCCGTTTTGTCATTGGCGGCCCGCAAGGTGACTGCGGCTTAACCGGTCGCAAAATCATTGTCGACACCTACGGCGGTGCTTGCCCCCACGGTGGCGGTGCCTTCTCTGGCAAAGACCCCTCCAAGGTCGACCGCTCAGCGGCTTACGCTGCTCGCTATGTGGCCAAAAATGTGGTGGCAGCCGGTTTGGCCACCCTGTGTCAGGTGCAAGTGGCTTACGCCATTGGTGTGGCCAAGCCCATGAACATCACGGTCAACACCCACGGCACAGGCGTGATTTCCGACGACAAAATCGCGGCTTTGGTAGAGCAGCATTTCGATTTGCGTCCCAAAGGCATCATCCAAATGTTGGACCTCTTGCGTCCCATTTATGAAAAGACTGCGGCCTATGGTCACTTTGGTCGTGCTGAGCCCGATTTCACATGGGAACGTACCGACAAAGCTGCTGCCCTCAAGGACGCAGCGGGCTTGAAATAATCAGGCTTGTGCAGCGAGGCGCAAACCGTATTGACGGCACAGCGCCTCGCGCTTACCCATCGCAAAATTGATACGCGCTGGGTCACGCCCCACAGCATCTATAAGCCTTGGGTTCATCACCGCAAACCACAAGGGTGGCACATAGGCCAGCAAAAACATGCCCGCGTAACCACTGGGCAACTGCGGCGCATCATCAAAATGCCGCAAGGCTTGGTAGCGCCTGGCCGCGTGCGCATGGTGATCGGCGTGTCGCTGCAAATGAAACAGTATCCAATTGGACACGATGTGGTTGCTGTTCCAGGAATGACGAGGCTGACAGCGCTCGTAATGCCCGTCGGCCAGCTTGTGGCGCAACAAACCGTAATGCTCCACATAATTGGCCGAGGTCAGCTGAAAATTGGTCCACACTGAGACAGCCAGTAAAAAAGGCAACACCACCCACCCCAGCCAAAGCACCAAGACCAGCCACAAAGCACCGGTGATGGCCAAGCCTTGCAATATCTGGTTGTGCCAGCCCCACACGCTGTGACCCTGGGCTTTTAAGCGCTGCACTTCATAGCGCCAAGCGCGCACAGCGCCACCGGGCATTTCACGCCAGACAAAACGCCAAATCGATTCCCCCATTCGCGAGGATGCGCTGTCGTGGGGTGTGGCGACTTCTGCGTGGTGTCCGCGGTTGTGTTCTACAGTGAAATGGCCGTAGCCTGAAGGTGCCAAGGTCACCAACGCTAACCATCGTTCCCAACGGTTGTGTTTGTGTCCCAACTCGTGTGCCACATTGATGCCAAAACCACCCACGGCGCCTGCATTCAGCACCATAGCGATCCACGCATGCCAAGGCAGATCATGGCTGGCGACAAACCAAGCGGCAAATACGAAGGCAGCCCACAGTACGGGCACCAGCGCATAAGTGATGAAGCGGTAATAGGCATCGGCTTCCAATTGCGCCACCGCCGACTCGGGCGGGTTGCTGCGCTCTTCGCCAAGCAAGGCGTCAGCCAAAGGCACTGCCACATACAAAAACACCAAGGGCCACCAAAGCATCTTGGGGTCGCCCTGCCACAACATCAGCATAGGCCCCAATCCCATCAGGGCGGGCACACCCAAAGAGAACCACCACACCCATCTTTTGGGGTCGCGGTAGACCTCAGGCGCAGGGAAGGTGTTGTCAGACATAACTGCTAGTTTAGTCCAGCAATGTAATGCCCCAGATTTTCAATATCTTCATCACTCAAGGTGCTGGCCACACTGGTCATATTGCCAGCGTCGTTGGTGCGCGTCTTGGCTTTGAAGGCTTTCAACATGCTCACCACGTAATCGAAGTTTTGCCCTGCCACTTTGGGAATTTCGTTTTGGCCTTTGAACTCACCCAAATGGCACATGGCGCAAAGTGTTTCATTGGCCTTAGCCAAACCCAGTTTGGCTTTGTCTGGATCGGCTTTGAAGCCTTTGCTGCTGAGTTTTTGTTGGGAAAAATAATTCGCCAACTCCTGCATCTCTGGGCGTGTGAGGCCTGCGGCCATGGGCGACATCATTTGGACATGGCCAAAGAGGCCAAGCATCCTGATATCGCCACTTTGCTGCAATAGGTTGTTGACCGCCGGCGGCAGCTATTGGTTGGGCTCGTTAAAGCAGCTTTTCTCTACCTCGTCGTACATGGCGGCGCGTTGGGTGTCGCTGTGGTAGATGTTCCAAATCTCGTCGGCAATCGCTCGGATGATGGCTTTGAATTCCAAATTGCAATGGTGCTTTAAGCTGTCGGCAAAGGTAGCGCGACGGTTTTGCCAAAGGTTCTCACGCATGATGAAGGCGTAGTGCACCAACTCGTGGCCGACACCCCAAGCCACCATCTCTTTGCTGTAAACATCAATGGTGCGCGGCGCAATACTGATTTGCATCAGGTTGTCAGGAAATTGGGGGGTCGGGTACTGAAACCCCATACGCGCAAACGGCGGCACATGCCAATCGAGTACCAAGGGTGGCGGCGGTAAGTTGGGCGGCGCATCAGTGGTTTTTTTCACAAACCCCCACAACCTGGTGATGACGTCAAAGTCAATGTCGGGTGGGGTCACTTGTATACCCGTGATGGCGTCGTTCGCCAGCAGCTGGGTGCTTAGCAGCAAGCCTATGAATCCAGTTATAAATGAGGAATTTGGCATAAGTTTCTAATTTAATTGACATTTCAGTTTGCCGCACCAGCTTGTTTGCTGCTGTGGGGCACCCATTTCCTGAGCATCTAAAGGTTAATCGAGTTATTAAATTATCAAAAGGTCTATTGAAATACGCTCAATTAGCCTTATCATTAGCACTCTAGTCCGGCGAGTGCTAATAATGCACCCGCTGGGCAGGTAGCCTGCACATTTTGTGCTTTTTTGTATCCACTTCAAGTTTCCCCTAGGAGAACCCATGAAACTTCGTCCTTTGCACGATCGCGTGATCGTCAAACGCATCGAAAGCGAAACCAAAACCGCTTCTGGCATCGTCATTCCTGACAACGCCGCCGAAAAACCCGACCAAGGCGAAATCTTGGCCGTTGGTCCTGGCAAGAAAAACGACAAAGGCGAGTTATCTGCCGTTGGTGTCAAGGTAGGTGACCGCGTGTTGTTCGGTAAATACAGTGGCCAAACGGTCAAAGTTGATGGCGAAGAATTGCTCGTCATGAAAGAAGAAGACCTGTTTGCGGTTGTTGAAACAAAATAATTTTGCGGGACAGACCGACCAGCGCAAAGCGCAGAGTCGCTCTGTCCTCAACTGATTAATTAATTTAGGAGCTAAAAAATGGCAGCAAAAGACGTAATTTTCGGCGGCGAAGCCCGCGCACGCATGGTTGAAGGCGTGAACATTTTGGCCAACGCGGTCAAAGTGACTTTGGG
>Ga0209550_10001613_pt1 | contig 21657 bp, 15 predicted proteins | sample LauGreSuBDMM15SN_2_FD_187567 | JGI IMG/M metagenome (GOLD analysis project Ga0209550, IMG submission 187567) | Freshwater lake microbial communities from Lake Michigan, USA - Su13.BD.MM15.SN (SPAdes) (version 5) | ecosystem: Environmental > Aquatic > Freshwater > Lake | place: Lake Michigan... | reverse complement strand
TTTAATTGATGAATTTATCACATTTAAAACAAGTTTTAAATGTGATTTTTGATCAATTTAAGAAGGGAGAAAGTGTATTAAATTTGGGGTACCTTGCCAATCTCCTTTATAGCTGTCGCCATTGGAAAAAGTTAAAGTTTCTATTCCATGCATTTTGCCATTAAGCCACCCGCCCTTATAAATAGAGCCGTTATCAAATTTTACTTGATAATTTTTACCGATTTTTTTTATTTCTAATGGCGTTGGCATGATTTTTTGAGGTTAGAATGTTGTAATTTTATGAAGAATTAGAATTGTAAAATTTTGATGGAATTTTTGAATGAAAGATGTTGGGAAATTTTGAATTTTTTGTTGCGCCATTGTGATGGGTTGGTGCGTAGCTTTTATAAAATTGGGGATGGGGGTTTTGTTGCGTTTGCGTTTTCTGAATCGGTCGCCTTCACTGCTGCGCTTGGCTTATCATAATTGTCTTGCAAGAGGGCGGCTAGATCTTTGTAATGTTTTTCTCCGGAAGCGCAAAAGATTGAGTTGGGCATTTCTATAATTTCAACGGCTTGATATTTTTCCATCTTCTCACTCGCAAATTTTTCAGCTTCTGGTTTTGATGGGGTGAAGAGTCTTTCGACGATTACTGTTTCATTGCCATCTGCGGCATAATTTTTTCCGTTGCCAATTATTGACGAGGATTTTGAGCCTCCTTTAATTGCCGAGGTTCTAACCTCAATTCCAGCGTCGGTAAAAGTTTTAATTATTTCGAGAAGGGAGGTTGTGATGCAAGCGTCGCCATGGCAAGTTGATAAGTTTAATTTTACGCGCTTAACTTTTTTTTTATCTGTCTTTGACTCATTGTAAGCTTTAATTGCAGCGGAAAGTTCTGTTAATTTTCCTATTATAAAATCCTGATTGCCAAAATTTCCATTTACACCACCATGTTCATTAATTGCAACCAACACTTGAGATCTCAAGCCATCTTTTCTCTCGCAAACACATTCCTCAATTGAAGGAATTGGAGTTTCTTCATTCACTATTTTAATTTGATCTTCGTTTATGCCGTAAGAGTTGGCTATGGCCGGAGTTGTGTCTGGTACATATCCTTTTCTTATTTCTATTTTAATAATCTTGTGATCAGGCTTGACCGCTTTTCTGGCATCGGGGATAAAAGTATCTTTTTCAAAAACTCCTGAAACAGATACGCCGCTGCGAAAAGTGAAGGTTCCTCGTCCGTGCCTTTTTCCATCTACAAAATCTCCTTTATATATAGAGCGATTGCGAAAAGTGAAGGTTCCTCGTCCGTGCATTTGTCCGTCTGCAAAATCTCCTTCATATTTGGCGAGGTTAGGAAAAGTGAAGGTTCCTCGTCCGTGCCTTTTTCCATCTACAAAATCTCCTTTATAGGTTCCGCTAGAATCAGTTAAAGTCCCTAATCCGTGTGGTTTTCCATTTGCAAAATATCCTTCATATTTCTCGTCTTTCTCGTCGCTAGGAAGGATTGAAATTACTAGTCCATGTGGCTTTCCATTTACAAACTCTCCTTTATATATCTCGCCATCGGGAAAAGTTAAGGTTCCTAATCCGTGCATTTTTCCATCTACAAAATCTCCTGCATAGGTTCCGCTAGAATCACTTAAAATCCCTAATCCGTGTGGTTTTCCATTTACAAAATCTCCTTCATATTTCTCGCCGTTAGGAAGGATTGAAATTACTAGTCCATGCGGCTTTCCATTTGCAAACTCTCCTTGATATATCTTGCCGTCGGGAAAAGTTAAGGTTCCTTTTCCCTCCATTTTTCCATTTACAAAATTTCCTTTGTATATGTTGCCATTGCTAAAATTATATACCCCCATTCCATTCATTGTCTCGCCGCTCCATTCGCCATTGTAAGTGGAGCCATCATCAAAGGTTACTGTAGCGGTGTTATTTTCGCGTTTCTCTATCTTTACTATATTGGGCATGATTTTTGCGGTTTAAATGTTGGAATTTTATGGTCAATTGACTTTAATTTTTTTGCAAAATTATAAGCAAGTAAAAGATCTTGCAAAGGCTTGCCTAGATGCCAAAGGTTATCATAATGATATTAGTTTTTTTAGCGCTTAATTTTAACATTAGCTGCGAAATAGATGAAGATGGTGGCGATACAGAAAAATGAATAATAAGAATGCGTTATTAGAGAGAAAATATCGACCTTGCAGATACTGGCAGCGAGAATTAGCTGCGGCGCGTAATAAACTAGCGAGTGGATGTAGCATGAAGACATGTCGATGAAAGTCGCCATTTTATTATGATTGATTTTTAGTTTATCTGCCATGCCTTTGGCGATTTCGCCGCACATGATGATTGATATGGTGTTGTTGGCGGTGATAAAATTGGCGATGGCGATGAAGAAAAATAAAACGCCAAAAGATGCGCCGCTGCCGAATTTTTGCGAGGTGTGTTTGAGTCCGGTTTCTAGCTTGTCAATCCAGCCGTGATATTTTATCGCCGAGTTTATTACCGATGCCAAAACTACGAAGGAAGAAATTTCAAACATGCTTGCCATGCCGTCAACCATTGCTTTGGTGGTAGTAATTAGCGGAATGTTGATGGCGATGGAAATTAGAAAAGAAATTAAAATGCTAATCATTAGCACAAATAAAACATGAAAATGCATGCAGCCCAAGATGATGACGAGGAAGTAGGGCGCGATGATTAGCATGTCGCGGGTGTTTGGGGCGTAGTCTTGCGCGATTTGGGTGATTTGAAAATCTTGCAAAAAATAGATGATGATGGTGAGGATGATTGCGGGTGTGATTAGCTTTAAATTGAGGAAGAATTTTTTGTCATTTTCAGCTTCTTGCGTTTTTACGGCGGCGATGGTGGTGTCAGAAATCATCGATAAATTATCGCCCAAATAAGCGCCGGCAACTGCGGCGGAGGCGGATAAAACTGCGTTATAATTATTGTCGCCAGAAATTGCTAGGCAGATTGGCGCCATGGTGGCTATGGTTCCAACCGAGGTTCCAATTGCGGTGGCAATTAACGCGGCGGTGATAAAAATTCCCGGCAGAATGAAGTTTTGTGGAATTATGTAATGAATTAGCGATTTTAAAACATCTATCGAGCCCATGCCAGACAAGGTGTTGGCGAATGCGCCGGCGAGGATAAAAATTATAATCATCTGCGTGATGCCGCTATTTACAGAATGCTCGATGATGCAATCGATGCGGACACTTAAGCTGCAATTGCCTTTTTTAATTAGAAAAAGAGCGAAGATAATTGGAATGGTGTAGAAAATAATTGGGATGGAGGTCATAAATTTATTAGCTGATTTTTGCTGGCGCCACGGGCGGTAATATTATTTTAAACGCCGTTTTTTAAAAATAAATCTTTTGAATTGCCAAAAATTTTTTAGAAAAAATTGATTTGCGAAGGCATGAATTTTATTTTTCAAAAGAAGCGCTCATCGCTAAAATTTGCAGGTAATTTTCTAATTCTATTTTTAGTTTTTGTGGCAAGGTTTTTGCTTGAGCAAGGCGCGATTTTGTTATGTCTGCGGCGGTTAAATTTATATCGTAAAAAATAATTTCTGGTGACTGGGCGTAGCGAGTTTGATAGCTTTCTAGCGTGCGCAAATTTAATTCTTTTGCATTATAGCGCAAAGAAAATGCGCGCACGGCGTGAGTGCGGAAAGTCATGGCGCAGGCGGCGTGAAGAGGTGTCCAGCCGCTGGCATTTTGGGTGGCGATGTTGATATTTTTTTTCAATAAATAATCGAGTTGATTTTCAATTTCCTCTGCATTTGACCATTTGGCAATATATTGCGAAAGCGTTGAATTATGGCTGCCAGATTTTTCATCCAAGCCTTTGCTGCTTTTTTCGCTTAGCCAAAAATTAGTCATCAATCTTCCGATAATTGGCGAAGCTGGAGCGGCAATGTTGAAGGGCGTGTCGCCATTTTTATCGAGAGCGTGAATATCGGCATTTTCTGCGAGCAAAATTTCCGTTAGCTGCTTAATTTCTTGCGGCGAAATATTTTTTTCCGCCTCGAGTTGCGCAATTTTATGCAGGGCTGTGAAGCCGTTTTCATCAATTGCGGAATGTGGATTTTTAACAAGGTTGGAAAAATTTTGCGGCATTTTTGAAACTTGGTTTTAATTTAAAGATTCAAGATAGGGCTTGTAGCAACGCTTTGCGGTGGTTGTTTGAAAATTAAACTAAATTTACCTTGAATAAAAAGAAAGAAAAAAGAGATTTGCGAAAGTTTTGTAATGCCGCTGCAACTTATCATTTTCAGGGCGCAAGGGTGTTTTGCGTTTTAACAATAAATCGAAATTAATTTTATGAGTCGCAAAGAAGCTGATTTTTTAGAGCCTTATGTTGTTGCGGGTGCGAGTGGCAGACATGAAATTGCCCTTGAGATGCTTATTAAGTTTGATCCAAATTTAGAGCGCCTTTTATGGCTTCCAGATAATATTTTTACGAAGAGGGAGGATTTGGAGGGTAAGGAAATTCGTATTAATGAAATAATTTTTTCCTTATATGTGTGGCGGAAAGAATATGCGCAGCATAACAAATGTAATCCGGGATATTTTGCGGAATTAGTTAAAAGATTAATAACGGTTGATAGATTTTTGGCAGCTACAGGGAGAAGTTTGCCGCAAATTGATTTTTCTTACATATGCCCCACTTCTAACAAAGACTTGCTTTCAAGAGCGGTTAGTAATGGTGATTTGGAGGTTCAAGAAATTGTAATTGGTGATCGTTTTGATAGTGAGGTGATTTTAAAATTATATGAAAAATATAAGAGTAGAGCCCTTCCGCTTATAAAAATTTTGGTAGAAAAAGATAAGAAAAAATCTGCTCTGACGGGAGCTGAACTAAAAATTGATCTGAATTTTGCTGATGCTCGTGGTTCTAATATTCTTTTATTGGCGGTTTTTGAAAATGATATAGAGGCTTTAAGATTTTTAGTGAGCGAAGGTGTTAATTTGGATTATCAACACCCCGTGAATAAAGGCGTGGCGTTGATTAATGCAATATCACAGGGCAAGAAAGGCGTGGCTGAATTTTTAATAGATAATGGCGCAAATCTTGCTGTGACCAATGTAGATCTTGAAACCCCGTTAATGTTGGCTTTGATTCATGGTCAAGAAGAACTTGCTTTGAAAATAGCTAAAGAAATGGGTGGGATTAATTTGCAAAAAAGTATCACCGGAGATGACACTCTTTGTTATGCAGAATTATATTCGCGAGAAAAATTCTTGGCAGCTTATTTGAATGGCGATCGCAAGGAATATTCGACGGCGGTTAATGCCAAAAAATTATTGGACTTAATGTATTCGCAAGATGGTTTTCCCGGTCTTGTTGGGCAAAATATAGAGATGCAAAGAAGATTTTTTAAGCGCCATCCGCTTGGCGCAAGCGGGCAAGACAATCCTTATCTAGCAATTGCTGAAGAAATAGATAGATGCATTGATCCATCTTCCAATGGTAAATATAGAATAGATTTAGGAGATGGCAAAACATTGGAAGTGGTTAAAATGCCAATTCCTTGCCATGTGGCGTTTATAGTGGTTGAATATCACAAAAATGACGCGGGAAATGATGTGGCGGTTAAATTATCTTATTGCGATGGAAATTTGCCGCTGTCAACAGTTGGCACAGAAAGATATCGGGCAGGCGAAGTGTGCTTTCAAGTTGATCAAGAGTGGGCTGGAGAAGCAGATTTGGGCAAAAAAATAGCGGAATTTTTTTTAAAAAATATTGCTCACGCTTTGGACGAGCTCGGCAGGGCGAGCGCGGATGGAATTAAGGGATTATTTGCAGATTTTGTTGAAATTGATGAATCTGGGTATCCAAAAATAACGGAGGAAAATATCGCAACCGTTGCTCAAGATCGCGGAAATTGCTCAATAAAATCGCTAAACATTTTGCTAAGGGCAATTAGAAAAAAAACTAATCCAACATTAAAATTTGAAGAAAGAAATGAGCATGGCAATTTGTTGCGCCCCGCTGGCGACGGTTATGAAGAATTTAAAACATATAAAAAATTTATTATTGAGCATTGCTTAAAGGATATTTTGGAAATTGCAAAAGGAGGTGGAATCAACCCCGACGGTTCAGTAAAAGATAGAATCAGCCCTGACAATTCAGTTTATTCTGTAGTTTTAGATTCGTTAAAATCGTCATTTCTTCAATCTGCCTCTAAAAAAGATTCTAACTGGTTGGAAAGGTCGATGATGGTTGAAATCGCGGATGTCTTAACTAATTACGGAATTGAAATATCTGAAGTCAAAAGTTCTAAGGGGCATAATGCTCATTATATAGCAGCTGCTCAAAAAATAGTAAGGGCGGCTAGCTGGTGCGCAAAAAGAGGGATTGAATTGGTGCATATTCCAGGTAAAAAAAGTCCGTTTTTAAGTTTTTTTGACGAATCGAGGAAAGAAATTCTTAAATCTTACCAGCGACTTTATCAGGGAAAGCAGCTAGAACCCAACTTCGCAACAAATTTAATGTTTGCTGCCGCGCAAAGGGGGAATAATTCTGGTGAAGAATTTGCACTGACAATGATTAGCAATGGTTTTTCACTTGATACGCAAAATAGTCAGGGAGTTAGTTTTCTTGATTATTCTATTGATCACAGTCCCAGATTTGTAAATTCGCTTTTGAAAAAAGATATAATAAAATTTGACGATGAATTTTTGAAGAAAACAATTGCAAGAATGATTCCTCAAGTTGAAAAGTCTTTTTGGAATTGCAAATATCTTATCGAGACATGTTTTTTTAAGTTGGAAGCGATGGAGGCAATAGTGATAGAGACAATGGAGATGAAGGATGATGTATTAGAGGATAAATTAGAGAAGAGTATAAGATCGTTAGTTGAAGATGTGGCACCAGCTCTTATCAGCGAAAGTTTGAAGTCGCGTGCGAATGTATTGGTGCACGAGATATACGAAAAATGTCTTGATCAAAGACGGCAAAAATCTCAAGCCGCTGCGCCATTAGTGGCGCCCGCCTTATCGGGTGCAGCTAGAGTTTTGGGAAGTATAGCTGAAGAAGAGGCTAATCGCCCTCCCTCAAGGTAAGTAAAATGCGTTAGAAACCCCATCGCAAACGCTAAGCTGGGGTTTTTGACTTAAAGACGCCTAATTGTAACTTTGCAATTATCCACCTATGGGGCGCAAAAATTCTCTGTCAGCGACAAGAGTTTTTGCTTCAGGAGTTGCAGCGCTTGTTTCGGGTGGCGCAGCTTCTCTCATTAATTCGAAGCATATGGACCGCGTGGTTGATTTTCTCTTTTCTAAAATTTGCAATACGGCGCCATTGGCATTTGCTACATCTTTTTCATCGTGCCCAGCAAGATTGCGGTTTTGAAAAGGAGGCAATTCATTGCCCAAAATTCGCTCAAATACTTCTAGCGGCATGTCTCGAATACTCAAGCCTTCACTACCTTCAGATTCGGGATTGGTTTTTATTACTGTTCGATCTACATCGCCTTTGATTATAAGGCGAGCAGACTTTCTTATTTCGCCAATTTTTTTATAATTAGTGAAAATGTAATCTCCAGCCATTCTTGCGGCGTCTTCTGCGGTTTCAACTTGCTTTGCTGAAAGGAGTCTTTCGCCATTTTCCTCATTCATGTTTCTTAACGCCAACTTATATACCTCTTTCATTACCTGTATTGCGAAAGATTCTTTTGACTTTTCGCAATCAGCATCATCAAGCCTCATGACCGATTGTTGCAGTTGAACAATTTGCCAAATTTGATCGCTTTCTCTTATAGAGCCAAAAGCTAAATCCTTCATGGCTTGTTTTTGACCAGTTTCTGCCGCTTCGAGTAATTTATTTACCGTGGCACAATTTCTTCGTTTAAGGGCGGCTCTAAAGGCAAAAAAATTATCCCGCCCAATAGCCTCTGCTCTTGATTCTTGAGTAGGAAAAAGCCCCAAAGCTCTGCTTAAGAATAAAGGGTTTGGCATTTCGGCAACATGTATAAGAAGTGCTGGATTGTAGTTAGCTATAAACAATTTTTGCTCGGGGTTAAATAAACCAAGAATTCTGGTTGCTATAGAATCTTGCTTGATTCCTATGATATCGGTGATGGATCTAGCGCAAAAGCCAAGCAACTCGTTAGCTGAAAATAATTCGTCCTTAGCTTTTATGGCTTTTTCAATTTCCGTTAAAACCATATTTACTATTTGGGGGTTTCTTTGTTCAGGTGAGTTGCGAAATCTAAGTGCGTAGTTTAGTGGAGTGACAAAACCTTCTAAGGCAAGCTGCTCATGCCCTTCTTGAAAAAGTCTGGCTAATGTTGATGAATTTTCATTTTCAATCAGATAGATTGCTAGCGATAGCAGTTCGTATTTAGGTAAATCTCCAAATTTAATTGAGTCAAGAACCAATTGCCTCTCTTCCTCATTTGCACTGCTTAGAATTCGCCTCTCGGTTTCAAACATGGTATGTCTAGGCGGTAGCGCTTTTCTCATATTATGTATATTTAATTATTAACGGAGGGTGTTGTTAAATAACAGCCAATTAAAATATACAAATCAATGATTAATAGCCGTTTGAGGTGGAAATTTTGTTTGATTTTATCTGAAGTAATTATCTAGAAGTGCCTGCATTTTGCCCCAGTGACTCTGCTCTTTGCCCTTCCGCAACGGAAGTAGCTGCGTTTGGCGTAGGGCTTGTTGCGGGTGTTGAAGATCTTGAAGATCTTGAGGGTGTTGAAGGTGCTGATGATGCAAATATTAATGGGGGCATTAAATCTTGATCTTGCAATTCTCGCGCTGCGGCTTCTCGCGATGCTTGCGCCGCGGCTTGACGAGAAGATAATGCATCTAAAATTGCGCTGTGATGTTCTGGTTTTAAGGCCGCATCTTCAATTTTTAGATATTTTAAATTTTGAGCTTTTTCTAGAAGGTTAATTAATGATTCGCCAATTTCTTCTGATAAAGGATTGCCGCTTAAATCTAATGTTTCCAGTGTTTCAAGCAGTCTTGCGGGCTTTGTAACGCCATTAGTCAGCGTTTGAAGACTTGCAATGCCATCAATAATAGTCTTCATATCTTTAGGGCTAATCATAGCACTAGGGTTAGCAATGATATATTTGCTTAAGTCGAGTTTTTGTAATTGACCTGTCTTGTCTTTTCTTGCCTTAAACGCGTCAACAATTTGTGTCGCATCACCAAGCTTTAATTCTATAACATTAAGCTTTGCCTCATTGTATGAAAAATTAGAAATTTTATGGCGAAAATCTTCTACCGTCTGAAATTCTGGCATAATTAAATTAATTATTGTTATAAATTTTTAGTGTAGCTATTTACAACATCTTCATTTTTTTTTGGTCAAGATTAGTTGACCAAAATTCTATTTGTGACGCAATAATCAAAATTTTAATTTTTATGAGCCGCCCAGAAGCGCCCGCCATGCCTGATTTTTTAGCACCTTATGCAGGCTTGAAAAGTAGAAATAAAATTGCTCTTAAGATGATCGAAAATGGTGATGCAAATCTAGGAAGCCTTTTAAAACTTCCGGATAATATTTTTACAAAGGAAATGGATTCGTTGCCTGAAGAGCACATTCGCATCAATAAAATAATTTTCTACTTACATCGGCATCTTGGGTTAGATGAAAAACATGCAAGTTTTACGCGGGAATATTTTGTAAAATTAGTTAAAGAATTAATTGAAATTGATATTGCAAGGACAAAACCGGGCGAGAAGCCTAAAATTAATTTTATATACAAAGACCCCACAACTAAAGAAGATTTGCTTTCAAGAGCAATGCGCAAGGGTGATTTAGAAACTCAAGAAATTGTAATTGGCAATCATTTTGACGGTAAAATGATTCTTGCATTATACAGCAAATATAAGAGTGGCGCCCTTCCTCTTATAAAAAGATTGGTAAAAAAAGATAAAGAAGAAGCTGCGCTGAATGGCTCTATACCAAAAATTAATCTGAATTTTGTTGATGCTAGCGGCGATAATATTCTTTTAAAGGTGATTGCCGAAGATGATTTTACAGCTCTAAGATTTTTAGTCAGGCAAGGTGTTAGCGTAGATTATCGGCGCACTCCCAAGGAATATACGCCATTGATGAGCGCTATAGCAGAAGGCAGGGTAGACATGGTTAAAACTTTAATGGAGCATGGCGCAAATCTTGATGCGAGAGATCGATATTCTCAAACCCCGCTAATGCTGGCTTTGCTCTCCAATCAACAAGATCTTGCTTTGATGATAGCTGGAGAAATGAGGCATGAAATTTCGCAAACAAATTCCACCGGAGATGATGCTATTTGTATTGCAGAATTAAATTCGCTCGAAAAATTCTTGGCAGTTTATTTGAAAGGTGACCATCAAGAATATTCAATAGCGGTTAATGCTAAAAAATTATTGGATTTGCTATATTCGCAAGATGATTCTCCTGGTGTGTCTAGAGAAAATATAGAGTTGCAAAGAAGGTTTTTTAAGCGCCATCCGCTTGGCGCAAGCGAGCAAGACAATCCTTATATGATAATTGCTAATGAGGTGGATAAGTGTCTTGATCCATCTTCCGAGGGTAAATATAGAATAGATTTGGGAGGTGGTAAAAAATTGGAGGTGGTTAAAATGCCAATTCCTCACCATGCGGCGTTTATAGCAGTTGAATATCAAAAAGATGGCGCGGGAAATGATGTGGCGGCTAAATTATCTTATTGCGATGGAAATTTGCCGCTGTCAGAAGTTAACGCAGAAGGATATGCGGCAGGAGAGGTGTGTTTTCAAGTGCAACCGCAACTTGCTAGAGTGGAAGATCTTGGTAAAAAAGTAGCGAGAGATTTTTTTAGTAATATTTCTGTCATTATGACTAAAGATGATGAAATACTGATGGGCAGGTTCGAAGAGTTGTTTGCGCGGTTTGTTGAAACTACCCAATCTGGGCGTCCAAAAATAATAGAAGAAAATATCGCAACCGTTGCGCAAGATCGCGGAAATTGCTCAATGAAATCGCTAAACATTTTGCTAAGGGCAATTAGAAAAAAACTACAAAATTTAGAATTCGAGAAAAAAGATTTTTTCGGGGACATATTACATCCCCATGGCGATGGCTATGAAGAGTTTAAAAAATATAAAAAATTTATCATTTATAATTGCTTAGATGACATTTTAAAAATTGCAGAAAGCGAGAGGGTGGACAGCAAAAATTCAATTTGTTTAGTGGTTTTAGCTTCATTAAAATCGTCGCTTCTTCAATCTGCCTCTAAAAAAGATTACGACAAGTTAGATGATTCGGTGATGCTTAAAATCATAAACGCCTTGCATGTTCGCGGACTTAGTGATAAACAAATATCTGAAATCAAAAGTTCTGAAGGACGCAATATTCTTGCTATAGCAATCGCCGAGGGAATGGTAAGAGCCGTCAGTTGGTGTGCACAAAATGGGATTGATTTAACTTATAGCCGCAATAGAGAAGATCTGCTTTTAAAGCTTTTTAACGGCTCGCCAGAAAGTATGGAAATACTCGCCTCTCATCTGCGAATTTACCATGAAAAACAGCTGGATCCTAAATTGGCGGTGAATTTAATGTTTGCCGCCGCGCGAAGTAAAACTAAGGAGGGCGAAGATTTTATGCGGCAAATGATTCTGGAAGATTTTAATTTGGCGTCGAGAAATGAAGCGGGTACCGCTTTTTTTAACTATGTTCTTAATAGCAATCCCGAGTTCTTATCTTTTCTTTTGGTAGAAACTCAAAAGCACGAAGAGCTTCGTTCTAAAATGATAGCGGTTTATACAGAGGAAAATCTGGTGCTAAAGCTAGATCTTGAAGCATATCGATGGATGGCTTTTTCTGCGGTAGAGTTTGGTAGTAATGAACTTGTGCTTGAAATGATTCGCAATGGTTTTCCGCTTGCCGCGCAAAATCATCTTAGAGTCAGCTTGTTTGACCATTCTTTTTCTTGCAGTCCAAAATTAATAACTTTGCTTTTGCAAGAAGATATAATAACGCCTGATGAAGCATTTCTTACAAAAACAATTGATAAAGCGCTCGCTAGCATTAAAAGATATAAAGGCTATTTAAAGGAAGAGGGTAAAAAAAGGTCTGTTGAGGAAATGGAGGACTACAAAATGCTTGTTGAGGAATATGAGGGTCTTGTTATAGAGTGCCATTTAAAATCAAGTGCAACAAAAGAAGCGTCGGATTTATTAGTTGCAAGAATGACCCCAAGCCTTCCCGAATTTGCAGAGAAGTTGGAAAAAAGAGCCAATGAAAAGAGATTGCTGCAACAGCAAAAAGATCAAGCTGCCGCGGCATCAGAAGAGCCAGCTAGCGAGGTGGCGCTTTCACCAGAAGAGTTGGCTATAAGATTGGCTGTTCAAAAATTTGGCACTCGAGAATCGTTGGCGTAAAGCGGTTGAAATTTTGTAGCAAAAGTCATTTGCCGTCGGAAATTCTGGTATGATTAAAATTAATTATTGTTATAGCTTTTTATTGTAGCTATTTACGACATCTTCATTTTTTTTGATGAGGATTGACCGCCATTAATAAAATAATCACTTCCGTCATCGCGAGCCTTGTCTTGCAAGGCGTGGCGATCCACGAATGGTGCATTTAAAAGTATTTGTGGCGCAATTATCCTTGTGCCTTATCTGCAATAATCAAAATTTTAATTTATGAGCCGCCCAGAAACGCCCGTCAGTCATGATTTTTTAGCACCTTATAAAGATTTGAAAAGTAGAGATAAAATTGCTCTTAAAATGATGAAGGAAGGTGATGAAAATCTAGAGCACCTTTTAACACTTCCAGATAATATTTTTACAAAGGAAGAGAATTTAGAGTCTGACAAGCACATTAGCATTAACAAAATAATTTATTTTTTATACGCATATGTAGTGCTTGGAAAATTTACGCCGAAATATTTCGAAGAATTAGTTAAAAAATTAGTCATAATTGATGATATTAAGAAAGTGGAGAGGCCTCGGCAAATTGATTTTTCTTACATAGACACGCGCACCACTCACTACAATTTATTTTTAATGGCGCTTGATCAAAAGGATGTCGAAACGCAAAGATTTATTATTAAGGGTGGGTATGAGATTGATAGCGAAACGATTCTTGGATTATATAGAAAATTAGGTAATGACGCTCTTCGCCTTATAAAAGCATTTGTAAAAGAAGATAAAAAAAAGGCTGCGCCAAAAATTGATCTTAATTTTGCCAACACTCATGGCGCCAGCATTCTTTTAAGTGCGGTTAATAAAAATGATGTAGAGACTTTAGAATTTTTAGTTAGTGAAGGCGTTGATTTAAATTATCAACACTCCCTTAAGGTGGGCACGGCATTGATTAATGCGGTATCTATGGGCAAAACGGGTGCGGCTCAATTTTTAATAAAAAGTGGCGCAAATCTTGCTGCGACAAATACAGACCTCAAAACCCCGCTAATGTTGGCTTTGCACTACGATCAAGAAAAGCTTGCTTTAGAAATAGCTGGAGAAATGAGGGGCGATATTGATTTGCAAAAAAATACTACCGGAGATGGCGCTCTTTGTTATGCTGAATTATATTCTTGCACAGAATTTTTGGAGGCTTATTTGAAAGGTGATCGTGGGGAATATTCAGTGGCAGTTAATGCTAAAAAATTATTGGATTTGATGTATTCGCAAGATGACGCTCCGGGTAATTTTATGGAAAATATAGAGCTGCAAGGAAGCTTTTTTAAGCGCCATCCGCTTGGCGCAAGCAAGCAAGATAATCCTTATCTGTTAATCGCAGAAGAAATAGCTAAATCTTGCGAAGGTGACCATAGAATAGCCGTGAAAGATGGAATATTGGAGGTGGTTGCCATGCCAATTCCTGGTCATGTGGCATTTATAATAGTTGAATATCAAAAAGATGCGGCGGGAAATTATACGCCTATCAAATTATCTTATTGCGATGGCAATTTGCCGCTGTCAGAGCTTAACGAAGAAGAATATGGGGCGGGAGAGGTGTGTTTTCAAGTGCTTAAAAAACTTGCTACAAACTTAAAGCTTGGTCGAACAATAGCTGACATTTTTTCAGATAATATTAAGGATATTATAACCGAAGATGGCGAGGTGCGGCTAGGTAAGTTTGTGGATTTTCTTGCGAGGTTTGTTAAGCGTAAAGATGGAGATCTAAAAGTAATAGAAGAAAACATCGCAACCGTTGCGCAAGATCGCGGAAATTGCTCAATGAAATCGCTAACCATATTAATGAGAGCGATTAGAAAAAAAATTGATCCAACATTAGAATTTGAACAAAGAGATGCTTTGGGGCGCTTGTTATATCCAGACGGCAATGGTTATGAAGAGTTTAAGGCATATAAAAATTTTATTATTCAAAATTGCTTACAGGATATTTTAGAAATTGCAAAACATGGCGGAGCTAATCCTGCTAATTCAGTTTATTCTGTGGTATTAAACTCTTTAAGATCGTCGCTTTTTCAATCCGCTTCCAAAAAGAAAGATTTTGAAAAGCCGAGCGAATCAATGATGGCTAAAATTATAGACGCTTTGCATGATCGCGGATTCAGCGATAGAAACATATCGGAAATGAAAAGTTATACAGGGCAAAATTTTACTTTCATGCTACTTAAGAAAGTATTGACAAGAGCTGCCAGCTATTGCGCGAAGATTGGAATTGGATTGGCGCAGGGCTCTGATGAAGAAAATCCATTTCTAATGCTTTTTAATGAATCAAAAGATAATAAATCAGAAGAAAGGTCAGAAATGCGCAAATCTTATATAAGAAATTATAAAGAAAAATCACTGAAAGATGATTTGGCAATGCAGTTAATGCTTGCCGCCGCGCAAAGCAAAAGTGAATTGGGTGAAGATTTTATGCTGGAAATGGTTTTGGGGGGCTTTGATTTGGCATCTAAAGATGAGAAGGGAGTTGCTTTTTTTAACAATGCTTATCGCGTAAATCATGGCTCCCTATGCTTTCTTTTGAATGTGGCAGAGCAAAATGAAGCTCTTCGTTTAAAAATGATGGAAGTTTATAAATCGCGCAAATTAAGTCCTGAAGCATATGAATGGATGGCTTTTTCTGCAATAAGGTTTGGCAGCAATAAATTGGTGTTTGAAATGGTTTGCAATCGCTTTCCGCTTACCGCGCAAAATAATGAAGGAGTTGATCTTTTTTCTTATGCTTTTTCTCACAGTCCAAAATTCATAACTTTGCTTTTGCAAAGAGATGATAGGAAGCTTGAAAAAGAAGTGCTTTCAGAAATCGCTAAAAATGCAGTTGCTAAAATTTGCAAGCTCAAAGCGCTTGGAATTAGCGCGGGCTATTTAGAGAAGGGTGAAGCAAGGCTGCTTGAGGAATATGAGGAGCTTACTGAAGCTTGCTCTATAAGGTTAAAAGAAACAGAAGGAGCGCCAGAGTTATTGGTTGAGAGAATGGCTGAAAAACTTCCTGAAGATGCGAGGAAAGTGGTAGCAAAATTGGAAAAAAGAGCAAGTGAAAAGCATTTGCTAAGGCAGCAAGGATCTCAAGTTGCATCACCAGAAAAGCCGCCCGCGCTAGAAGAAGAGCCTAGCGAGAGAGTTGAGGCGTCTTCGGGAGGAGGGTTAGCGCAGAGTGATAAGGATGGGTGGGAAATGTTAATATAGAGGTAATATTAAATTGACTTATCTTCACCAGTATTTGATGTAATTAGGTTTATTAAGCTTCAAATCTTTCTGTCTTTTTGTCGTGAGAAGATCCTAGAAATTATGCCGCTAAAAAAATTACATAATAGAGTTGCTTTCTTTAACTACTTGCTGAGTTCGAATATCAAAAATATCTTTGTAAAGACTCTCTAATTCTGAAACTTCTTTCTCTGATAATTCTTTAAACTCCTTCTCTTTTGCTCTATTAGAAAGACTTCCATCATTCTGTTCTAAAAATCGAATTAGCAAATCAGCTATATGATCAGGCATATCAAAGCGTTCATTGATTGCACCTTTCATGCGATCATATCTTTCAAGATATAGAACTTCTTCAGGTAAGATTTTTACTATAGTTTGATGAACGCAATCATACAAAAATTCGGCTTGTTTTGTAGCATCGAAATAACGGTACAGGTCTATGGTTTGGTTTAAAACTTCGACATTACCATTTTCTGTAGGATGCCATTCAACAAGGTCTAGGCGTGCTTTAGAATAATTTTCCAATACATTTTTATATTCTTTAATTGAGCTCAATATAGCAGCTGAAACAGGAAATATAATTCCATCTGGAGCAAATCCTCGCTCATTAAGAACATGATGTATGAGATAGCGATGAATACGACCATTACCATCTTCAAATGGATGTATAAATACAAAGCCGAAAGCAATAATAGTTGCGGCAATAATAGGATCTATTTCGCTTTTGCGTAAACGCTCATCTGTTTCAATTAATCCTTTTAAGAGAATGTTCAAATCTTCCCACCTTGCAGAAATATGATCTGGAATTGGAACATTAGTTAAACGCTCATGAGTTCCAATAAATCCACCTTCTTGACGAAAACCCATTTTTACAAATCGTGTATCTTCAATCACAATATTTTGCAAACTCTCCAGTTCTTCTGGGGAAAGGGCGCGCCCTCCAGCCTTGCAAATAGCTCTTCCCCACCTTTCAGCTCTATTTTTTCCTGGTCTTTCTCCCTCAATAGCAAAAGAAGCTCGAGAATCTTTTAGAAGAAGAAAGGCGGCTGCTCGAGCTAATACATCGGGATGAATAGCCTGTGTTTTTTCGTGAGCTAAATCTTTTAAATTTTGAGAAAGATATTGCTCAAGTTTTGCGGTTTTTCTAACTAACGGGCAAAAGTTTCTAACTCCGGGCAGATTATTTCTAACACGGTGTCTTTTTGATAAGGTTGAAGGTCCGACATAATATTCTTTTGGATTCAAAGCATCTATAGAGTGCGTAACTGTTGCATCTGCTATTTCTAAAACTTTTTCTGTTAGCCATTCATAAAAGAACCAGATGCGGCGATTATAGCGATCAGTTGGCGATTTTTGCAAAATCTCAACTATTTGTTTCTCATCTATTTTTTGAAAAAGTGCATTGAGTACAGCTAAATCCACACCTTCGTATTTTAAGGCAAAAGTTAGGTGTCCCGCAATTGAATCTTCCGGCATATAGCGCGGCGTATAGACATTCCAACCGCCCCTAGAATATTTTTTATGCTTGGGTGCGATTACAGATAATATTTCAGGAATCGGAACTTTTAGATCATATGCAAGTATAAGCGCCAAGTAACCTACAGATTGGCATCCTTGTTCTGGAGTAACTCGATCCTGAAAAACAGTTACTGGCTGTGAAAAATCATTCATATGACAGATTTTTTATGAAAAATGTTTATAAGTTGTGAAACACGACTCATTAGATAAATATTCTATGAAAAATGATACATATAATTAAATCAAAAATAGTATATTTTTTAACAAAGCGTTCAAAAATGAACTAAGCTATGATTTTTTATGCGAAAAACTTAATATTGTGAAATATTCATTATAAACTTATTTATTTGTGAAAAACAATACATATTGTTACTTTAGAGTCCGCTTTACCTCAATTAACAGCAATTATGAAAAAAGTTGCAACAAAGAATTTCACTTCACAAATTGATCAAATAATTGAGAGGCATAAGGCTTTGCTTGATACGGAGTGGCAAAAATTAATTTCTCAATCTTCTGCCGGGTATGGTTCAATCAGGAGGCTTTGTAAAACAGAGCTTTGATCTGGCGAATGTTAGAATCATCTCCGTTGTTGATGATAGTTTGAAATTCACTCTCCATTACGCGGCTAGTGAAAAGTTAGCGCTGAATGATTTGATCGATATTGCGATAGGAAAATTCCAAACTTACAAAAATCTGACATGGAAAAGTTTGAAAGAGCATCGTCTAATTAAGAGCCAACTGGAAAGAGGTGGTGTTAAGAAAATTTTTGAAGATGAGAAATCAAAGTTGGATGTAGTGGTTGCAGTCAAGATCGAAAGTGCTCGCAATGGATGGCTAAATCAGGAAAAAATTCATAAGAAAATTTCTCAAGTATGGTATGAGATTTGGTGGGTTACCTCAAATATAGCCGCTAGATATTTGGCGAACCTGACCCCCCTACTCGATTTAAGTTTGGCGCCTACAATGATTTTAAGGAATAACCACCAAAGATAAATATTTGATGAATTGCTTTGGGTGGAATTGATTATTTTATCGTCATTAAAAATATCTGCAGCATCAACAAGTGTAAGCATATTTGGTTTATGAATTATTATGACCTTGGGTCCTTTATACTTTGATTGAGTAAAAAATTGCAATCCTGGGCCGCAAGGGGGGATGGCGTTCGCTGGCGCTCTCTGGCAATCTTTTAGATTTTTCTAAGCGCGCTTTGCTTGCTAAGAAAAATTACAAAGATTGTCGAACCCGATCGGGGGTCTCATCACCACATCTTCCGCCATAAAAAAAGGGGCTGACTCCAATGGAGTCAGCCCCTTTTTTTATGGAGGGGCAAGGCTACCCATTTGCGAACTTTTCTTCGTTTTGGCGATGTAGGTGGATAAAGGCTTGAGCGAGTGTTTCAACTACACCTTCGAGTTAGAGGATTGGACATTGCTGGAAGTGCAAAACCCTTTTTGCAAACTAAAAATGCAATTAAAATACGCTTGAAATTGTAAATAAATTCGCCTTAAATTTACCTCCAAACAAACCCTATTTTCTCACCACAAAAATATGAAAATCATCAAACTTTTTCTCCTCATTTTTACTCTATTTTTAGCTAATTTCAACAACGCATATTGCAAGATTTTCGATTATGGTTTTGAAGAGGGTGAAGATTATATCGAAATTACCGATATCGAAAATATCTATGCGCCGCGACGGCTACGAAAGATTTTAGATTATTATTCAAAATTGGATTTATCAAAAAAAAGTGATCGTGATGAGGTGAATAAAATTCGCAGCATTTCAGACGCTAAAACGATTGAGGAATATCTAAAATTATTCAAAGAAAAATTTATTGTTACGCAAATACAAAAATCAAAACGCAAAGATGATGAATGTGGCGACGGTAGTTTTCAAATTACTCTCACGATATATCCAGTAGCGATGGAAGCGCTTTCAATAACAATTAAAGACGATGACAAAATTTGCGAAATATGGGATCATGAGATTGAACTAAGAAGAGACAGGGAAGAATATCTTGTAAAAGATTATGCAGATTATTGGCTTTAGTTTTTTTAATTAAATTAGATAAAAATTATGACAAATAAATTTGATCAAAACATGGAGACATGGCTTAAGGCTGAAGAAGCCGAGGGTGCTCACAAAAGAAAAGCTTTAGAAAATGCCTCGACGGTTTTTGATGATAATGATGCTTTTACGGTCAATAGTCTTCAGGCAATTTATGGACAAGAGAGTAGCTTTGGCACAAAGAAAGGAACGAAAGCAATAAGTGGCCCCTCCGGCGATTTTCAAATAACCGCCGAGGTGGTTGCAAGATATAGCAAAACAAAAATTACGGCAAAAAATGATATCCGTCACGATGTTGATAATGCCTCAAATCTAGCCGCTAGATATTTGGTGGAGTTGAATAAATTATTTAGCAAAAAATCCACTTTAATTAAAAAGGGCGAAGCGTCCGAAGGAAGATTCACAACTGCAATTTCAGATATTAACGAAAGAAAATTATTCGTTATCGCCGCTTATAATGCTGGCGAAGGTAGAATTGCGCAGGCGCAAATGGAGGCGGAAAAAGATGGTAAAGATGCGACAAAATGGGAGATAGTAAAAGAATATTTAAAAGCCGCCGGCTCAAGCGATGCAAAGGTTAAAGAGATTACGCAGTATGTTGAAAAAGTTTTGGCTTATGAAAAAGAATTTTCAAAAAAATCTAAAGCCAATAAAAAACTAAAAGACAAGCCGCCAAAAAAAGTTGCAAATAATGATTCGACAGATGGGCACTGGGTTACGCTTAAGAACGGCAGACATGTTTTTATTGGAAGTAAAAAATTCGGCTGATTTTTTATTAATGACGCAAAGTTAATCGAGATAGGCAGGAAGTGAGATGGAAAAATTGGCGATTGCGCTGCCGAGCTTTGCCAAGTAAGGGCTGATGAACGATGTATCAATCAACTGAAGTTTGCAAAAAATAATGGCGGTGGATGGGAGTTGGTTTGCGAACTGAGTCGTAGTTTTTTGGAAGCAGTAAAATCAAGGCTCCAAAGCTATTTTCATTCGCAGCGAAAAGTTCGATAAAAATCAGATGCTTTCACCCCATGCGGTTTGCGAAAAATTGAAAGGGTTTTGCCGTGAGTTCGACAATCTTAGTAATTTTTCTTAGCGAGTAAAGTGAGCTTGGAAAAATCTTGAAGATTGCAATAGAGCTTTAGCGAACGCCATCTTCCCGCGCTACGCAAATTGGACATAATTGGATATTTTTGTGGATATTTTTAAAAGTCTTATTGACTTAAGGCAGCTAATCTCACATAATATCACACTATGTCACATAGCCAATTGAGGCAATAATAATTACAAATTATGGATTTAAAAAAGTTTAGACTAAACACAAGATTAGAACTCAAAGCCAATGTCGTTGAAGAAGTTTATTCAACAATTGCCAAAATTGATGCGGTAAAAAATAGTTTCACACTTACTGATAAATTTCTGCCCCAAGCAATTGAGCGCTTAACCAGCTCTGTAATCGTCACCTCCACTGGCGCATCTAATCGTATTGAAGGAAATAAATTATCCGATGCGCAAGTAGAAAAGCTGTATAAAAATCTGCGCATTAAAAAATTCAAAACCAGAGACGAGCAAGAAGTTGCTGGCTATTTGGAATGTCTGGAAGTGGTGTTTGAAAATTATGAAGATATCAAAATTACCGAATCTTGGATTTTGGGTCTGCATAATCAAATGCTGCAATATAGCGAAAAAGATTCGCGTCACAAAGGTCAATATAAATTTGGTTCAAATCGTGTAGAAGCTAAAGATAAAAAAGGAAATTTAGTTGGCGTAATCTTCGATCCAACTCCGCCGCATTTGGTAAAAAAAGAAATGCAGGAGTTGATAACTTGGTTTAACGAATCCCTGAAAGAACAAAAAAAACATCCGCTAATTCTAATCGCTAATTTCATTTTTGAATATCTGGCAATTCACCCATTTCAAGATGGAAATGGCAGAACCAGCAGGCTTCTAACCAATCTTCTTTTACTTAAATTTGGCTATAATTTTACTACTATTGTATCTCATGAAAAGCTGATCGAAAGAAGTAAGGCCGATTATTATTTGGCGTTAAATAAAACCCAAAGAACTTGGAAAAGCAAAAAGGAAGATATTTCAGAGTGGCTGATATTTTTCTTAAAAATTGTGAATTCACAGGCAGCTTCCGCTTTAAAAATTCTTCAAGGTGAAACCATCGAATATCTTCTTTCCGAAAAACAATTGGCGCTTTGGCAATGGGCTCAAACTTTACCAAGTAAAGAATTTAGCCGCAAAGACGCAATTGAAGCAACGGGATTTCCGGCAAGAACTGTTGAAGCGATAATTAAAAAATTATTCGAAATGAAGAAGTTAGTCAGAATTGGCCAAGGCAGGAGTGTGAGGTATAAAATTAAGTCTCCATCCCTAAATAATATTTGACAACAAAACCACCAAACACAATAATAAAAAGCATCTTTCCTCTCACACAAACTGCTTTTTAAATGAAAAATAA
>Ga0209550_10001612_pt1 | contig 21663 bp, 8 predicted proteins | sample LauGreSuBDMM15SN_2_FD_187567 | JGI IMG/M metagenome (GOLD analysis project Ga0209550, IMG submission 187567) | Freshwater lake microbial communities from Lake Michigan, USA - Su13.BD.MM15.SN (SPAdes) (version 5) | ecosystem: Environmental > Aquatic > Freshwater > Lake | place: Lake Michigan, USA... | reverse complement strand
TCGCCTCGAGCTTCGTCCGCCGGATCCACCACGAGTCCTGGAGGTCTTTCGGAAGTGGAGAGGCAGGTCCGCCGCGGCTGTGATCTACCAAGCTCCGCTGTAGCTTTGCGACCGCGTCCCACGAGATCGACCGTGCCAGTGCCAGGTCCTGCTCCTTGGCTTGCGTCTGCGTCAGCACTTTGGGTGGTGCAGCTGTAGGTGCGACCACGGCTGACTCCATGCCGACCATGGCTGACTCCACGTCCCATGAGGCAGCGGCATCGGCCTCTTTTCTCCCCTTCTCTCCTGACGCCTCTGCGATGGCCAGCTTGTGGGCGCGCGCCCGCGCCAAGCGTTCTGCGCGTTCTTCGGGCGACGGCGGCACAAGAGCGTCGACGCGCAAATCTTGCTCATCATCTTGTTCGACCATGACAGGCCGAGCTGAATATGGATATGCATCCGTTGGAGTGAAGGATTTCTTGGATCGCTTGCGGCGCCGTAGCCATGTAGACTTCACCGCAAGGGACGTCACGAGAAACATGCGCGCGCCGGCCAATGTCCACGGGGCTGCGCCGCCCCGTGTGACTAGCACGACAAGGTCCGGCCGCAACGTGGCGCCGCCAAGAGCGTCCGACAAATCTGCCCGCCCCCTGCGTTGAACATCTCGTGCACAGAGTCTGCTGCCGTCCTGCGCACCTACTGCTGCTGTGAATCATAACCATTGGCTGTGAAGCACACGTCGCTGCTATGAGGCCGTTAATCGGCAGAAGGTGGGGGCGAGGCACCACCTTCGCACGTTGTGGTTTACCACCTCACACGAACCAAGAAGAGTATCTAATCCGATAGTGAGTCTGCTGCTCCTGCTGCTGTTCAACACAACACGCAGTACCTCCGGACCCCAAGCACGAGCGGGCCTCTATCGAGTCTGCTGCTGCTGCTGTTCAACACAACGCGCGATACTCTCCGGACCCCCTAGCACAGGTTGTATAGAGTTCTTCTTCATGGCCGGTGATCAATACGCTGCCTCCGGGAAAGAAAAGCGTCCAGTGGCAGTGCCGAGTGCGGTCCCTCGAAAAATGAATATGAGGGGGGGGGGCAGATAGAAAGCCTACCAAGGACGGAATGGCCTGGCCCAAGGGCCTGGCCCCTGCGAGGATTTCGTTCACATGGTGTCGAAGGGTGTTTGGTGTGAACTGTGATGAGCCCTGGTGATGAGGCCGGAGGGAGCTGCAGTCCAAGGTGCAGTCTGCAGTGTGCAGAGTCGAGGCTGATGAATAAATCCCCTGGGCGTGAGCGAATTTTCCGGGGGAAATGCCGCACGTGAGAAAGATTTGGCTCTACCGCACAAGGCGCGCGCGTGACCGCGACGGCGCGACGGCGCGTCGCCGCACGGGTTGGGGTTCGCCCTTGTTCGCCGACCGGCCGCGATCCGGTCGCCGTCGTCGCGCTTTACGGTATGGCCTCAATGGCGTACGAGGCGTACGATCAATAAAGAACCGACGAGAGCCGAGCGCGCGACGACCGACGTGGAGCTGGAGGCCAAGGACGAAACTGTAATTAGGCATTATAGTTGGCTACCTCGATTGGCTACCGGACGTGACGCCGCTGTCGATCGGTCAACGAATCACAAAACCTGAAATACTCGGCCGGCGCTAGCTCGGTCCTCGTGCTGGCTCCACGATGGTCACGTGCTTGCGCTCACCACCTGATTTCGCCGTCGCCGGGCGAGGAGGCGAGGCATCATGTGAGGCGGGATGCGCAGCTGCGCCGCTGGCCGCTTCCGCCGCCACGTTCTGAAGCTCTATGGTGCTCATGGCCACCTTGCTCTTGCCTGAGCTCTTGCCCCCCGCCTTGCCCTCCAGCGCCGCTCGGCCCTTGCCGACGCTCTGTTGTGCTTGCCGCTTGCGCCGTTGGTTTAGGCGCGCGCGGATGATGGCGCGCACGATCTGGCAGTACTGCATGAGCGTGCGGCGTCGGGTAGGCACGGCGTGTGCCGACTTCTCGTTCATCACGATGCGGATCTGCGTGTAGGCCTCGCCCAAGATCGCGAGGAAGATGTTCATCATGATAAGCACCATCACGATGATGTACAGGAAGAAGAACATGAGGCCCGGCGAGATGCCCGGCTGGCGCATGCGCATTCCGGGCACGTCAAACGAGCCGAGCATCACGAGGAGGAGCGAGATCACAGCCTGGTCGAACGTCGCGTATTCGCGCATCTGGGAGCCGAACAACTGCATCGCCATCATCGCGAAGGCGATCATCAGGATGAGCAAGAAGATGATGAAGTAGCCCATGTCGGCCGCGGCGCGCGTGAGCACGAGCCAGAGCATAGCAGTCGAGTCGTTGAGCTGCGCATACTTGAGGAACTTGAAGAAGAGCGCGATGACGCAGAGGGAGTCGAGTGCGAAGGAGAGCTTGTAAAGTGCGCCGATGGACGCGAAGTCGGTGTACTCGTTCTCGAAGATGGCCTCGGGTGGGTAGAGGCTGTTAAGCAGCAGGATCTGGTAAAAGGTCGACAGGAAGAACCCTAGAAGCACGATGGACTCAAGCAGGTTCCACACGTCGGACATCCACTCGCCAATCCATCCAGTCTTCTTGACGGAGGCGTAGACGAGGGAGACCTGCACGGAGATGTAGTAGAGCACAAAGGCCGAGACGATGAGCTGCAGGGTGGTCGTGGTGAGCTTTTCGGGCGTATCCATCTTGTAGAGCTCTTGGCTCAGGGTGGAGATGGACGTCGAGGGGAACACGCGCCCCCCCAGGCTGAACTCGAAGGCGAAGGTGATGCACATGAAGACGTTCAGGTTGCCGTTGTAAAAGGTCATCTTCATGAACATGGCCCGCGACGACTGGTCGAGCCACAAATTGTTCTTCAGTTGCTGGAGTGCGAGCAGGACGTCGTCGCGCGCCGCTGTGCTCCGCTCGCACACCCCGTTCGGGTTGGGGTTGGGATCGTCGGCAGGGCGCTGGCGGCAATCGAGCAGATTGTCCGTGTCGCGCACGTAGCCGCCGGCGGAGTAGGAGACGCCCGGGAAGTTGGTTGACAAGAAAGGGCTCTCTTTGGTCTCCTCCGCGCTCCTATAGGTGAAGGCGCGGCACAATTTGCGGATGTCCATCGCGTTGAGCGCCGCGGTCGTGGGTGGCTCGCCACCGTAGTTATCGAGGTACCGATCCGGCGGCGGCGGCGGCGCGGGGATCATGTCGCACGAGCCGTGGACGTTCAAGAGCTCCGCGCCGATCGAGAACGGGCGCGTGTCCTCGTTCTGAGGGTTCGGGTCCGTCCAACACTCGTCGATGAAATTCTGATCGAAGATGTGCGTGCCGTTGGTGAGCTTTCGCTTCTGGAGGCTCGGCTGTATGCACCCTACGTTGGGTCTCGCGCGCACGGTTCGGAAGCGGATGCCGCCCACCACGCGATTGTACGTCATAACCGCGCCCACCTCGCGCGGTGAGAATGGGTCGCCATTGTACTTGCTGCCGGGGTAGATACCTTCGATGACGACCTTCTCGATCCAAGTGAAGATATCAGAGAAGCTCGAGATGTCCTTGTAGGATTTCTCATTGTAGTTGCCATATTTCGCATTCACGAGGAGCTCGCGGATCGCGCTCACTTGGAAGTAGCCCTCGCGCTCGCCGCCGGCCCGGCGCTGGAACGTGGACACGATGAAGAGTCCCATGAAGACGACGAAGACGGGCAGCTCGCGATAGAGCTGTTTTTTGTTGATTTTCTTTATCTTTGCGGTCTTGAGGGGTGCACCCACCTGCTGCACCGGCTCCTCCTCCTCCTCCTCCTCCTCCTCCTCCTTCAGCTGCTCCTGCTCCCCAAGCAGAAGCTGCAGCAGCGCGTCAGGGTCATCGAGGTCTTCCTCGTCTTTTGTCTCGTCCTCGCGCACCTTGAGCAGCACGTGTCCGTACTGGTTTTCGAACCCGCTCAGCTCGTCCCGCACGGACGCGTTGCCGCGCCACACCTCGTCCCGCTCGTTGACGATCTGCACATCATCCGGATGAAGCTCGAAGATGCGACACGCGTCCGTCAGCAAATAGTCGAACGTGTACGATTCATCGGTGACGCGGAAGACGGCCTCCTCATCCTCGTAGAGCACGCTCACCTCGCGCAGCTCGGACTCCTTGTCCGCCTGCTTCAGCAGCTTCCTGATCTGCTGAGCTTTCGCATCCTTGAGCTCCTGAACGGCCCGCGAAAGGGTGTGCTCGAACACCTTCTTCATAGCGGCAGCCTCGTTGCTCAACACCTCGCGGCGCGCAGTCTCGGCACGCGAAGACGCTGAGCGCTGGGTGATTTCGGCAACATATTTATCGCACCGCTCACGCACCGCCACGAGCTGCTCCTGCCGACTCTTGAGCTCGCGTGACTCATCCACAAGCGTCGAGTGGCTCACAGCGATGTCGTCGCGCTTAAGCTCGAGCTTTTGTCGTATCAGATCGAGCTTCTTTATGGCTTGGGAAGATGAGAGGGATTTGTTGTCCATTGTCGCGCACAAGTCCTCCTATCGACCAAACCAAGGAGATGCGAGGTCGACGCCAGGACCGCCGGTTGGCCGAGCTCGCTGGTACGCAGGCGCAGCAGCACGCCTTCGCCAGCCGGCCAAGAAATGATGCGCCATATTCGCGCTGAGGTGGGCGTTTCGCAAGCCACTCCCCCTTGCCCCGATCGAACAGGCCGCGTCCTGTAGATCTAGAAGATCTATGTACGCGCATTGTGTACGCGGCCCGCCGGCCCCGCGGCCGGTACTGTAGGACGTCCAGGTATAACGATAAAACGAACCTGGGTTTGAGCCGCGTGTTCGTTACCTGGAACGACCGCGGGACAGCGGAGCGACCCGGACACGACGGAGGCGCACACATCAGAAAGTGATATGCGTAGCGCTCAGGAGATTGCATCCGACCTTGAGGACCCTCGCTTGTGCATCTCGACCCGACAGCGACACCCCAGGCAAACCCCACTGGCCGACGATGGAGCCCGCTTCCACGTCAGCCGTCATGCACGATGTCCACGCCCGACCATCCCGCCTTGCGTAACGCCTTCCCTCCACGCCACACTCCTCGGTGGCGCTAGTATACGAATCCCGTCAGTCCCTTCGGCGCGCCGCGAGGGTACCGTGGGAGTCGTGGGGTGTCGAGGGGCACGACGCCGCTCAGTAGTGGCGGCGGCGGTACTCGTTGAGCACAAGTTCCTTCACGAGCGTGCGTTGGGGGCGCACGTCCATACCCAAGCTGTTCGTCAGGGCGTCCAGCACCGCGCCAAAGGTGGTCTTGCCCGTGGGCACGTCGACGTTCACAGCTTCCCTGTCGAGCATGTCCAGTAAAGTGCCGACCGCCTCCGCCAAGTAGCTCGCCGTGAGCACGGGCTCGTCGCGCCGCCGCTTCTGCACGCGAGGCTTCTTCGTTGGCTTGGTGGCCGCGCCCTCCTCCGCCTGCGCCGCGGACTTATCGACGGCCGCCATCTTCGAGGGCGCCTTCTTCGAGGGCGAAACCTCCTCCGCCTCGCTGTGCGACTCGACGGCCGCCGCCGCGCGAGTGGGCTGCTCCTCCACCTCCGCTGTCACCGCCTCTGCCTCCTCGCTCGCTTCCGGGCGGAATCCGCGAACCCCCTCAGCCCACGGTGCTGGCCCCCTCGGGCCAGGGCTCGCTGGACCCGCCTGTTCTTGCTGCTTCGGGTCGGAGTCGTACTGCAGCGTACGCGGTGGCGGCATCGAGGCGGGCGTGCGCCCTGCGCCCGCGGCGGCCGCCTCCATCCGCATCGTCTGCAGCTGTTTGATCGCCTTGTCCTCCCAAATCGACTCCTTGATGCCGGGCTTGGGGTTGGACAGGTACCAGCGCTCGAAGTGCTTACCCGGCTTCTTGCTTTGCTTGCGCTGCCACCCCTCCCACGGAGAGCCCGCTGCGGTCAGGTCGGACACCGCCACGGGCGGCGGCGTGCGTGACGGCAGCATCCCGACGCTCGCTGGACCCGAGGCGGCCTCTGGGGCCTCTGCCGTGGTTGCCTCCTCCGTGACCTCCTCCGTCGCCGCAGCCTCATCCTGCGCTGGTGCCGCGTCGAGCTCCGCAGTGTATCCCGTCGGCTGCGCTGCTGCCTCGGAGGCCTCTTGCTCTGCCGTCTCCGCAGCTGGTTCGACCTGCATCGTCGTTGTCTCTTGCTCCGTCGACGCCTCAACAAAGGCCTCCACAGAGGATTCGTGTGCCGCCTCGGCCATCGTCGCGTCGTCAGACGCGTCCGCTGCGCCTTCGGCCATTTCTGCCATTTCTGCCGTTTCCTCGGCCTCATCGAAGGTCCCAGGCTGCCCAGCCTCGTCCGTCGCCGCCTCGTCGTTCACAGCCTCGTCGTTCACAGCCTCGTCGTTCACAGCCTCGTCGTTCACAGCCTCGTCGTTCACTGCCTCGTCGTCGGCAGCCTCGTTCGCCTCTGTGGCAACCCCCGCCGCAGGCTGTGGCGCGGGCGTCATCGCAGCGCCATCCATCTCCATTGTCTCCATACCATTGGCCTCCTCAGCACCGTCGTCCTCCGCCGGCGCCTCGGGCTCGGGCTCGGCCTCGGCCGCTGCCTCGGGCGCCGCTTCGGGCGCCGCTTCGGTAGCCGCCTCGGGCGCCGCCTCGGCCACCGCCTCGGCTACCGCCTCTCCGCTCTCCGTCGAGGGCGAGGGCAGAGAGACAGCGCTCGAGACAGCGCTCTCGCGCGGAGAGCTCGTCGCTGCTGAGGCGACACGCGCGACCGACGACACAGCGGGGGCATCGATCGTCAGACGTGTCGGCGGCGCCGGCGCCGGCGGACCAGCGTCGTCGTCGTCGTCGCTGCTCTCGGCCTGCTGCATGGCCTTAAGCTCTTTCCAGCTGAGCACGCGCACTCCGCTGGCCTCATTTGGGGCAGCCGCCATAGGCGTCGCCAAGCGCTCGACGACGATATCCTCGTCGTCTCCACCATCCTCGACCTCGACGGTCTCGCCGGTGCCCACGACCTTCCAGATGCCCTGCTGTGCGGGCGCACGGCCGATCGCCGGCACCTCTTCCGACACTGCAAATGTGGCCTCAGCAGCTGCGAGCGCCTTCTCCATTGCATCGTCTTCGTCCTCCTCGGAGGCCGGTGGCTTGCGGGCTGCCTCAGTGGCAGCCACCGCAGCGTCGAGTGCGGCATCGTCGATCTCGCCGTCCTCCACGGCAGCAGTTTGGAGCTTGGCTGCTGTTGCTGCCATTGCCTCGGCAGCAGCGATTGCCACGTCGATCGCGTCTTCGTCGTCTTCAGCATCATCGTTCGCGGTCTGCACGGGCGGAGGCGGTGTATTGACCTGAGGCTCTTGCGACTGAGATGCGACAATTTGGTCGATGGCCGACCAGTCGAGGCCGTCCTCGTCGTCCATGGACTCAAAGCCTTCGCCGGTGGCTTTTGTCGGCGCCAAAGTCGGCCGAAAGCGCCGCGACGGGTGCGGCTCAACACAACGCGCCGTTCGGACCCCCAAGCACGGGAGCCGCGCATGGCCGACACAGCCTGCTACACACATGCCGTTCATCGGCAAAAGGTAGGGGGGAGGGACGTGGCTCGAGCTTCGACACTTATTAGTTATTTCGAAGATGGGTCGAAGCGGCCCTGGAGGACAGTAAGAGGACAGCTATGAATATATGTCCTATGAGCTAACAGGTCGAGCTGTCGTGGTTTCGGCTTTTTAACAGCCGACGCGCTCATTAATGTTTACTCGGGATCGGCCTCCCGCGCGTCCAGAAACTCAATCCCCAGCGCGTTGCCGATTCGGCCCAGTGCAAAGGCCTCCTTCTCGCCGCACAGCACGGTGACGAGCCCGGGTTGCCCCATGCGGCCGCAGCGCCCGGCGGCGTGCAGGTAGTCCTCTGCCGAGTCGGGCACGCCGAGAAGGTACACGTGCGAGCAGTGTGCCACGTCCAACCCCCGTGCGCCGAGCGGAGTAGAGAGCAGCAGCCGCTTCCGACGCTCCTTGAGCTCACGCACGGCGGCAGCACGGGCGTTGAGGGGCTGGCCTTCGGCGAGGATGGCGGGCGGCGCCTCGTCGAGCACGCCCGCCAGCGCCTCGGCGATGCGCTCGAGCGGCAGCGTCGGCGGCGCGAAGACGATCGCCGCCTGCAGTGCGGGCGCATGCCGTCGCAACAGCACTCGCAGCGCGGCTAGCCGCTTCGAGGCCGCGCAGGGCGCCCAGCCGTGACGCAGCTGCGCGGGCACGGCCTCGAGTGGCTCTGCATGCACGAGGACCGGAATCTCGCGGCACCAGCGTTGCTGTACGACCTGCTTTCGAAAGACGTTGCGCTGCGGCAGGCTCGCGCTCACAAAGAGCGTCTGCCTCTCCGCGAGCGAGCCAAACGAGGCGGCGCGTGCGACGCGCGAATCGGCCGCGGCGGGAACGGCAGGCGCCGCGGCCGCTGCGCCGGCGCCCGCGCCCGCGGGGATCGCGAGCTTGCCGCCAAGCAAATTCTGCAGCATCACGGAGGTCGCCCCGTCGGAGAGGCACGCATCGACCTCGTCGACCACGAGCAGCTTCAGCGTCTCGAGGCGCAGCAGCCGCGCCTGGATCACGGAGTCAACCTGCTGCACATTGCCTACCACCACCTGCGGCGGCTGCGCCACGAGCCACTTGCGCTGGCGCTTGGCGCCCGAGCCGTCAAGGAGTGCCATCACGAGAAGCCGGTCCGGACTCCCCGCGGCCAGCCGCCGCGCGACGATGGCCACCTGGCTGGCGAGCTCACGCGTGGGAAGGAGCACGAGCGCTTGGACCGATGACTGCGGCTTGAGCCCCGCGAGCAGCGGCAGCATGTACGCAAGCGTCTTGCCGCTGCCCGTTTTGGCCTGGATGATGGCGTCGCGCCCTGAGAGCACCACATCGATCGCCTCGGCCTGCACCGGCGTGGGTGACACATATCCTAGCGCTGCCGCGCGCTCGATGAGCCATGGCGGAAGCGCGCCGCCGAATGCATTGGGCGGCGATACCAGCAAAGCGAAAGAGAGGAGCGAGGTGATGAGCATAGACTCCTCGTCACAAGGCTCGTCAAGTCTCGTCAAGCGACGGTCGCTCGCTGGGCCGCCTCGCGATCCGCCACGAATCTGTGCATGCTTGCATACATGTACATCCTGGAAATCGAGAAGCAATCTCTTAACGAGATTGCACTCTCCTGAAAGTGGACGTGATCAATTATCCGCGAAGAACGATGGCTTCGGCGTTCCAACTCATCATCGCCTTCCCTGCGCTTTATTTGCCTAACAATGCGCCGGCACGCGGTGCCGTACTTTACATGCAGGCCAGTGCCACTGTATTGCACTGTAAGACGTCCACCTGGGGCCAGTCCCCTCGCGAGGCGGCTGCGCTGGCCAGCATCACCAAGCTTGAGCAGGGATTCACATCCTCGGCAGACGAAATCAAATCGCAGTTGTACGGTATGTGGAAGCTTCTGATCGCCGACAAGGCCGACGATCTCATCACGCAAGGCATGACCGGCTACGGCGCGCCCTCGCACAACACAGTGCTCGCCCACTTCCAGCTTTTTGAGGCGACCCACCCGGAAGATGAGACGCGCCCGACCATGCAAACGGTGGAAGTGATTGAAAACAAGTGTGAGGGGCGTTCAGCCATTGCCGCGCTTAAGGGCAATTTTTACGTCGGCAAGCTGGCTGGAAGCGATGCAATTGGCGTCGTGGAGGATTATACCCGCATCGAGTACGCCGGGGACAGCCGGTACGACTCGAGTATCGAGCCCGAGCGCTGGAGCTGCGCCTTCATCAGCCCGACGATGCGCGTGTGCCGCCTCGAGGGCGGCAAGACACGCGTCTATGCCCGCGTCGACGCCAAGGAGGCGCAGATAGAGATCGGGCGGCTTCTCGCCCAAAAGGTGGAGGCGATCAAGGCGGACGAGGATGGCGAGCAGAAAGACGTCGAGGACGACCGCCCTCTGTGGCAGAAACGCCTCGACGAGGAGGACGGCCGCTCGCGCGGCAAGAAGGGCAACAGGTTCGACGGGCCGAGCATCACCTCTGACATTCCCTAAAAGTTGAACTCAATGGACTGGAGAGAGAGAGCGCTGTGCGTTACGTGTGAGAGGGCATATCATGCGTTACCACGTCCGCCTTCTTCGGCGCGTCCTTGAAAAGGCGCATCTTCATTCACAACACACCACCTCGCGCATCTTCTGTGTGAGTCAAGACGTTAAAAATCACATACGACGCACAAGAACTAAACAAGGATCGACGCACGCACGTGATACTGATGATGATCAGAGTCTCTGAGACGTCACCGGTACCGGTACACGCACGCATTCACATGTTCACGGCATCCGATTCGGAAGGAATCGGAACTTCACATCCAATGGTTATAATCTCGACACAAGTCTCCGGACCGCGTTTGAGAACAGGGAGCTCTTCACAGCCAATGGTTTAAGTCGACACCCAGACACCTCTTCACAGCCAATGTTTATCATTCGACACTCAAGACACCGAACCGGCGTACATGTAAATACGTGTGCGGTTACATCTGTCTCTTCACACCACGGAACGCCCACAAAATCAATGTACGAGCGCCATTTTGCGCGTTCGCGTGTGTCGTCTCTGAGCAAACAATGAAGGACAAGAAGCCCTTCAAGCCCGCGAAGGGCAAAGGCGGCAAGGCGAGCCTATTGACGATCGGCGGTGTCGTGGCCGCCATCGGCCTCATCTATGTCTTCTCCTCGCTCTACTTTAATCTACCTCGCTCGGCGCCGGAGCCGCCCAGGCGGCGCACGTCTGAAGTCCCGCGGCGACGCGATTCTGATGCGTCCAGGCCTGTGGCATCCAAGCCCAAGTCTGCGGATCGCAAGCGCGACGTCCTCGGCGTTCCGCTCGAGGAAGATCCGAACGGCGTCGTTGAGTCGGATGACTCCAAGCGCCGCTCCTCCGAGTGGACCTCACTGCCGCGCTCTCTGCCAGAGTGCATCAAGGCACAGGAGGAGCTGATGACGATCCCGGTGCACTGGCCAGGCTTCCACGCACTCTGCATCGAGACGATGGCCGAGACCCACATGAGCGTGCTGCTGCACCGACGTTCAGGCCAACGCATCCGACAGCCCGAGGTCGCTGACGTGGACCCATCTCCGCCGAGTAGCTTACGAGCCGAGGGCCTGCGCTTTCCGGGTGACACTCCGCGGCCGCAGATGCTGATCGACGGTCTGATCGAGCAGCTGAAGGCCAAGCTGCTCCAGCACGAGTTCCAGCCGGTCGACAACATGATCTCGACCTCCGCCTACGACTTCCCACCAAACCCTTGGGCTCTGTTCACCCAGGTGGGTAACCCCGTGCTGAGCGACGAAGACCTGCGCTCGCTCGGGCCCGGTGCGGCGCTGTACTTGTACACGGGCGGCCAATTCATCTGGCCGGGCGTGCGCATTGGGCACAAGACGCGCGTGCCCATCCCGATCACCCACGGCACGGAAGGCGAGAGCGGCCTCACTCACAAGATCGTTGAGATGACGACCATGTCGCTGCGCCCTACCGTGATGGTCTTGAGCGGCTTCTTGACCGAGGCGGAGTGCGCCTTCATCAAGGACTATGCCAAGTCGCGCATGGTACCCTCTGGTCTCGCTATGATGGACTCGAGCGGTGATTCGAAAGATGTGCGTACCTCGACTCAGACGTTCATGGAGCGCAGTGGCTCGGCGCAGATCAGGGCTCTCGAGGAACGCGCGCACAACCTGACGCGGCTGCCGTACGACAATGGCGAGAACATCCAAGTGGTGCGTTATGAGAAGGGGCAGAAGTACGGCGCGCATCGCGACTTCTTCAACCCGAACGACTACCACAAGCAGCCTGCGATGCTCAGGTCCGTCGAGTACGGCGCGCGCAATCGTCTGGCGACCGTCTTCTGGTATCTGCAGAGTGTGAGTGAGAGCGGCGAGAGCGGACCTAACGGACCCGGCGGCGAGACCTTCTTCCCCCGCGCTCTGAACGCGGAGGGCCGGGAGTACAACCCATGGAATGGTGACCACGAGGACTGCTACCGCGGCCTCTATGTCCCTCCCGTGCGCGGCAACGCTGTCCTCTTCTACTCGATGGTGCCCGACGGCCGGCTAGACGAACGCGCGCTGCACGGCGGGTGCAGGCCGCGCCTCGACAACGTGGAGAAATGGGGTGCCAACCAGTGGATCTGGAATCACCCGCACCGCAAGACTCACTCGGGCACGTACCCGCGCAAGGTCGACTCGCAAGCCAAGCGCGCTGCCGCCGCCCAAGCCGCCGCGGCCGGCAAACCAGGCTGCGTGGACCAGGACCCTGAGAACTGCGCGGCGTGGGCTGCGAGCGGCGAGTGCGAGAAGAATGCGGCGTATATGGCGGAGGCGTGCAAAGCCTCGTGCGGCAAGTGCTAAGGGAGGGCTTGGGGAGATCTAGGGGAGATCACTGTGGTCCGGAAGCGGTGTGGAGCTGTGGACCGGTAGCGCACTGTACCCGGGCTACCACGCGCGCTGGACCGCGCGGAGATCTGATCTCGCTTCTCCCGCACCGCACGCGGTGGATGGGCAAGCGGCAAGACATCCGTCAAGCGTCATCCCAATCCGACGTGTATGGTATGTGCATCTCCGCGACGCACTCCGGTCGTGCCGGCGCGCCCCGACGATCATGGCCGTCGGATCGACTCAGTGATCATCATGATGATCATGATGATCGACAGCGTAAGATCTCGTCTTAAAGCTCCGCTCCGCGGATTCGTGTGTGTAATAGATATTGCATATTCGCTCCGACACCCGGACACGAAAGGTACATACACAGGGGAGACACATATTATAGCACACACCCGGGTATACAACACAACTCACACAAATAGAAATACGGTTTCATGCGCCATGCCGTCCATGCACTCACGCCAATTTGCTGCAAAATCAATCTCGCCCGCAGTAGGCATGCCGTCACGCGTCAGTTCGATTGCTCGAGCAGTTGCTGCCGGCAAGGCCTTCCCCCGTGTTCGCCATCAACGCATCGTCAGCATGCCTCCACACTGCACTATGATCTGAAGTCGGGTCGCAGCAGCGCAGGCAGCATCCGCCACACGCAGCAGCAACGCCTCGAGCAATCTTCCCCCGACGGGAGGCGCGCGCTGGTCGCAGCCGAGTCAGAGCGCCGCGCTGGTCGACGCGCCGGGCGGCCAGCCACGCTCAGGCCAGTCCCCTCTCCGCAGATGTGACCCCGAGCTGGCGCTCACCCGAGGACATGGACGAAGACATGGACGAGTTGGCCAAGACCGTATGATGCGGGCGCATCTGGGCTGCTGACGGGTAGTGCGAGCCCGCACGGATCGGGCGCGCGCCGCCCAGCGGGTTGGCGCCCACGCTGCCGGGACGCGAGCCGGAGCCCGGTCGACTGCCGGGGCGCGAACCGGAGCCCGGGCGACTGACGGTTGCGCTGCCGCCGAGGACGCCGCCGCCGCCGCTGCTAGGTCGGCCGCTGCCAGGTCGGCCGCTGCCACCAGCTGTGCTGCGCGCGCCGGAGGCCGAAGCCGACCTCCCCAATGTCGAATTGCGCCCCGAGTTCCTTCCGGACTTTGTCGGCGCCGCGGCCACTGCGATGCCTGACACAGCGCCCGCTGTGGGCGGCGCGAAGGCATTCTGGAAGGGATGCTGGACAGCGCCGACGCCGCCAGCGTTCGCGCTCGCGTTCGCGTTCGCGACGTGCGCCGCGAGCGCCGCGCGCGCCGCGTGCGCCGCGTGCGCCGCGTGCGCCGCGTGCATCGCGTGCGCCGCGTGCGCCGCCGAGCTCGCGCCCTGATAGCTGGCGCTGGCAAAGGCCGCCGAGTGTGCTGAGCCCTTGATGCCGCCGGAGCCCGGCCGTCGTCCCGAGCTGGATGATTGGCCTGGCTTGCCGTTCGCGCTCGCGCTCGCGCCGTTCTCGGGCTCCTGGTGCAGGCGTGTCTTGCCGATCTTGCGCGCGATCCTGTCGCCTGTGTCCAGCGAGATCTCCTCCACCACCTTGCCGTCGCACAGCCTCCAGCAGGTCTGTCGGTCGGCACTCCAGCGCACACCCTCCCCCACGTCGACGTTGTTCTCGTAACGGCCGACCTCCGCGCGCCCGTCGATGTACTGGTACGTGCCGAAGCCCTCCATCGCGCCGTTCTTGTACTCACCCTCGTAAATGGCCCCGTCGGCGAAATGGTACACGCCGCGCCCCTCGCGCTTGCCGTTCTTGTAGTCCCCGATGTAGAGTGAGCCGTCGGCGAACCTGTAATTGCCGTGCCCGTCCATGACGCCCGCGCGGTAGTCGCCCTCGTAGCGCGCGCCGCCCGCATACTGGAAGGTGCCCTTGCCATCGCGCAGGTCGCGCTTCCACGGTCCCACGTACACATCGCCGCTCGCGTAGCGCATCGTGCCCATGCCTGCGCGTTTGCCCTCTCGAAAGCCGCCCTCGTACACCGAGCCGTCAGGGTAGCGCTCCTTGCCCTGGCCCTCGCGCAGATCGGCGCGGTACTCGCCCTCATACAGCGCGCCCGAGGCGGAGCGGTACTTGCCGCGCCCCTCCTTCTTGCCCGCTTTGTAGAAGCCCTCGTACGTGTCACCGCCCGGGTACCACATCGTGCCGAGGCCGTCGCGCTTGTCGTCCGTAAACTGGCCCTCGTACACGTTGCCGATCGGGTAGCGTTCCATCCCCTTGCCGCAGCGCTGCCCTGCGACCCACTCGCCCTCGTAAACTGCGCCGAGGGACGATCGGTACCGACCGTGGCCCTCTCGCTCCCCGTTCACAAACTGGCCCGTGTACAGGCTGCCATCCTCAAAGCGCCGTGAGCCGTTGCCGTCCTGGATGGGCGGCGCATCGGGGTCGGGCTCCGCGGATGCATCGTAGGCAAGGCGCGGCTCGTTGAGAAACTGGGCTATCCTCGCAGGCAGCCGAGGCTTCTTGAGTGCCTCGGCGTGCTCAGCGGCATAGCAGGCAAGCGCTGTGGCCGTCACCGCGGCGCTGTCGTCCCACCGGAAGATGACGGGGTCGGTCATCTTCTTGGGAAGCTGGCCGCGCGGCACGCGCGTGGGCGCCGCGAAGCCTTGGGTGACCACCATGCAGGCGGCCGCCTCGGCTCCGGCCTCGAAGATGAAGCTCTGAACCAAAAAACTCGCTCTCCACCCTACATCCAACGACTCATGTTCACGGCCGGACCTCCGCTGCGCTGCGTCGCCTGTCTGCGGTGCGAGCCTCCTCCGCTCCTGGATCCTCTTGGCACGGGCCCAGCTATCCAGAGTACCAGCCAGCGCGGCCTGAGTGCACAGCCGGCTGCAGCACCGTGCTGCTCATCCAGCGGTCGCAACAGGATGGAGCGCATGGCCTGCCGTCAGACCTCGCTGCAGTTGCGGTCCCTGCCAGCGTCAGCGCGCCTGCGCATTGCTGAGCTGCTGTGTGCTTCACTTTCGTCCCGCAGGCCATCGTTGAGCAGCAGCCATGGGTCTCCAACACACCCTTTCGCGCGGTTACCGCGCGGGTACCCGCGACCTCTTCTCGAAGAAGTTCCGCACCAAGGGTGGCAACCCGTGCCTGACGACGTACCTTCGGAAATACAAGGTTGGTGACATGGTTGACGTGATCGCCAACCCCGCTCAGCAGAAGGGCATGCCGCACAAGTATTATCACGGCAAGACCGGCCGCGTGTGGAATATCACCAAGCGTGCGATCGGCGTGGAGATCAACAAGGTCTTCCGGCAGAAGCAGATGGTCAAGCGCATTCATGTGCGAGTGGAGCACGCGCGGCCGTCGCGCTGCCAGTCGGGCCACTTCGCGCGTGTCAAGGCCAACGAGATCATCAAGGCGGCTGCCAAGGCGAAGGGCGAGAAGCCCGGCGCCTACTCCGTCTCGCTCAAGCGCGAGGCCAAGGGCCCGCGCCCTGCTTTCAAATTGGATCTCGAGGGCACCCTCGGTGCCAAAGTGCACCTGCTTGTGCCGCAGGCCTACGTGTTCAAGCCGATGCAGCAGCCCTATCTCATCAAGTAGATTACAGGGCGTGATGAGCAGGGTCGCAGCTTTTGCGACGCAACTTATCTGTTCCCGAGTCGTGCGAAGCGGCGAAGGTGCGGTGCGTGCGGCCACATGTATGCATCCGGTGTAAAAACGAGTAGACTACGCAATACGGCTTTGCCTTTGACAAAATTGGAATACCAACGTTTCAGCCCTAGGGCTGCTGAAGATGGTGACCTTTTGAGCATGAGCTGATCGCTGAAGCGTGAACGGTCGGAAGGTCGCCCAGGCGTGTGGCGTGTGGCGTGGACGTCGAGCGTGGACGCGGCGCTATCGCACGCCGCTAATACCATATCCCGAGACCCGACCCACCGGCCGGGGCGCGGCGGGGGCGCCAGCCGGCGAGTGCCGGGTCGTCGGGTGGGACTTGGCGTTTGATGTTCCGTCCACTGCGGTTGCCGGGGACGTGTACGGTATACATCTCTCGTATTTCGGGAAACCACCGACTTCCCGGGACCCGAGGCTGACCCATAACGGATGTGCGCTGCATCGCCGGAAGCCCGAACGCACCCACGCCGGCGGCATTAGTACCGCGGCCAGATCTTCGGATCACGAGTCTCGGCCCAGCGCTTGCCACAAAAAGTCGTACGTCAGGGCCCACATGAACGCCCGCTGCTTGTTGTCAGCCGCGCCCCCGTGGCCGCCTTCGATATTCTCCCAGTAGAGGACGTTGCCGCGCCCGCCGCCCATCGCCGCGGGGACTTCATTCAGCAACGCCTTGACCATCTTACGCGCATGGCCCGGGTGCACTCGGTCGTCCTTGGTGCTCGTCGTGAAGAGGACGCGCGGGCAGCCCGCCCACGACGACGCCTCGCCCACGCCCTTGCCGTCAGCCGAGCCCTCGAAGCATGGGCCGCGTAGCCGTTGGTACGGCGAGATGGAGCGCAGGTGCCCCTCCCACACGCCAGGCTCGTCGGGGTTACCGTACTCTTCCATCCACGAGGCACCTGCAAGCAGCTTATGGTAGCGCTTCATGTCGAGCAGCGGTACCTGGCACACAGCCGCACCGAAGAGGGACCGGCCCTGCCGCGTGAGCATGTTCCCAATGAGCAGCCCACCATTCGAGCCACCGATGCACCCGAGCTTCTCGGGCACGCACACGCCGCGCTCGATGAGGTCGCGCGCGACCGCCTCGAAATCCTCATACGCTTTGTGGCGCTTCTCACGCAGCGCCGCCTGGTGCCATCGAGGGCCATACTCGCCGCCGCCCCGAATGTTGGCGATGGCCTTGACGCCGCCGCGCTCGAGCCAACCGACGCCCACAGCGCCCGAATAGCTTGGCGTCAGAGAGATCTCGAAGCCTCCGTAGCCGTCGAGTAGCGTGGGGTGGGACCCATCGAGCGCCATCTCCTTGGGGCCGAGTAGAAAGTAGGGCACCTTGGTGCCGTCGGCGCTCGTCGCAAAGTGTTGAGAGCATGCAAGCTTGGAGGCCTCGAAGCGCGGCGGAAGCGACTTGAGGCTCTCGCGTCGCTGCGCGCCGTCGGCGGCGCTCGCCTTGGCCAGCGTCGACGGGTGGAGGAAGCCCGAAGTGCTCACCCAGCATTCGTCCGAATCCTCCGGCCAGATCGCCGAGATGGTGACGGCTTCGCCCGCAGGCGCCAGAGCCGCCTCGGCCGGGGTCGCATCGACCCAACGGCCCTCGCCCGCATGCTTGTGGAACCCGAGCCTTGTGCGCACGTGCTCGGAGACCTGGAGCACGAGGAAGTTGCGCGTCGCGCTCACGCCGGCGAGGCTGTTGCTGCCGTCGGCAGCGGGCTCGAAGAGCACCGAGCACCTCGACCAGTCGCCGGTTGCGACGTCCTTCATCGGCGCCGTCAACAGCGTGCCGGCGGGGTACGCGCGTCCTCCCGGCGCCCGCGGCGGCGCCCATTCGGAGCGCAACTCGAGCGTCGCCTCGTCCCCAAACGTGCCGAGCGTCACGTCGTTTGGGATGTCGAGCTTGATGAAGGGCGTCGCGTCGTCCGGCGCGGCCTTGGACATGTCGGGAGAGCGATACCACTGCTCGGACTTGTAAAAGGAGATCTGGCGCACCTGGAACTCGTGCGCCACGCCGCCCCGGTCGAAGTAAGCGTACTGCCTCGCCGCCAGATCCGTCCGCTCCACCTCAAAGACGGTACGCGCCGTCTCGAGCGGCGTGCCACGTACCCACGACTTGACCACCCGAGGGTAGCCGCTATCCGTCAGCGTCTTCCCATCGCCCTCAAAGTCGGTGCCGATGAGGACCTCATCACGCCGCCGGAAGCCCACGTCGCACTTGGCAGCCGTGTCGGTGCGGAAGCCGCCCGGCACGAAGGTCTTGGAGGGCAGGTCGAACTCACGCACGACCTGCGCGTCGGTCCCGCCAGGCGACAGAAAGACGAGTGCGCGGTCCCAGCGGCCTCCGGCGCCCTCGTCGAGCACGTTGTAGCCATGCCACACAAAGTTCTCGCCCTCAGCGACACCTTCGTTGGCATTGAGCTGATCGAGGTCCAGCACGTCTTCCCACTCAGGATCAGACGTGCGGAACGAGCCGAGTGACGTGCGGCGCCAAAGGCCACGGGGATGCTCAGCGTCCTGCCAAAAGTTGTACCAGCAGCGGGCACATTCATCGCCGGTAGTGCCGCCGATGCGACCCACGTACGGAATCTTGTCCTTAGCATCGGCGATCGCGAGGATTTTGCGGTACGTTGCGCTCTCCTCCGGGTTGCCAACGGCCGCAATCGTGCGCTCGTTTTCGCTGCGGCACCAGGCGAGAGCCGCCTCGCCCTCAATCTCCTCGAGCCATAGGTGCGGGTCAGCATTCACATCCAGGTGTGCGGCAGACACTGGACGCCTTGATGGGAGCAGCGAAGCACCGGCAAAGCCAGCGAGGCTGCACGTGGCCAGGCGCATGCGCGGGCGGAGCGCCGAAAACATCGACGCGATGTTCACGCACGAAAGCAACAAGCAATCGTTCGTCCGCCCCGGCCGTCGCGGTCGAGCTCGACACGACGCGCATTCGCCTCTCTTTAGGCCGTGGCCTTGTTCATGTCAAGACAAGGCAAGCCATGTTTCGTCTTGACTTGTCGGCCTGTGTGAACGTTCACACCTGTGTGTGGTTGTGGTGCTCGCGTTCATGCGATCGTCTCGTTCTGTACCGCGAGCGCCGAATGGCGTACTCAGTTCACCGGCTGGTCGGAGACATTGGTGCCACGGAGGGTTTGAAAGTCGTGGCCAAGGGGCTCGGCATGCACTTAGTTTTGCTGCAATTCGTTGCACAGCATCACTCGCCATCTCAACTCGTGCTGGTGCTGAATCTGTCTGCAGCCGAGGAGCGATGCCTGCAGCATGGGCTCGCAGTTGCAAACTGCGCTCCACCAGTCAGGATCACAAACGAGTGCACGGCGCGTGAGCGCGTGGAGCTGTACCTCGCAGGCGGTGTGATTCTGGTGACGACTCAAATCCTCGTGGTGGATCTTCTGAGTCACAGAGTGCCGACTCAGCAGGTGACCGGGCTTCTTGTGGCCAACGCGCACCGCGTGCACGATCGGTCGAATGTGGCCTTCGCCGTCCGCATCTTTCGGCAGGAAAATGAGAGCGGCTTCATCAAGGCGTTTTCGGACGACGCACATGGTTTCACTCACGGCTTTGCGCGTGCGGAGAAGGCGATGTGCCTCCTCCGCGTCCATCGGCTGCAACTGTGGCCGCGCTTCCGGTGCGAGGTGAACCGTATGCTCCAAGGCTGCCAACCTGAGGTTGAAGAGGTTGGCGTGCGATTATCCCAGCGCGCCTCGCAGTTGCAGCGCGCCTTGCTGCAGGCGGTCGACTCGTGCCTGCAGGAGCTGCGCTCGCTCAACGGCTCCGCGATTGACGTCTCCTCCTTCACAGTCGAGAACTCGCTCTTCAAGTCGTTCGACACGATCGTTCGCATGCAACTGAACCCATTCTGGCACAAAACCAGCAAGCGCACACAGTCGCTGGCGAACGATCTGCAAACGCTGCGCAAGCTGCTCCACTTCCTTGTGTCGTTGGACTGTGTCTCGTTCTTTGAGTACCTCGAGACCGTGTTCGACGCGGCGTCGGCACTGCACCCTGCGGAGAGGCCCGCGTGGATGCTCAACCACTCCGAGACCGTCTTTCTGCTCGCACGCGAGCGCGTCTACGAGGTGGTGCGTCCGCCCAGTGGGCAGGCGCGCCTCTTCGGACTCGAGCCTTCCAATAGCTCCGAGCGCCATGGGGAGCGCCCGTTGGACGTTCGCTGCGTGCTCGAGCCCTGCCTCAAGTGGCTGGCTCTGTTCGATTTACTCGCGGAGGTCCAGAGAGAGGAGGGGGCCTGCGGCAGCTGCCTAGTCGTTGTGCGCGACGAGCACACTGCAGCCACCGTGCGAGAGTTGTTGGTGCGCGGTGCCAAATCACTGCTTGAGACCAGCTTCGTCAAATGGGTGAGGCGCCGACGCCGCAGCACGGCAGTCGTGCTCTCGGCCGGCGCGGTGCTCTCCGCACGGCAGCACGAGGCGAGGCTGCTGGGTGCTGCGGCAGCTAAGCTCTCCGACGAGCGCCAAGGTGGTCACCGTGTGGACGATCTCGACTTGCGAGATTGCGTGCTCCCCGAGCACGCAGGCGTGGGCGGCGGAGGCGTGGTTACACCTGGTGCGCCGCCGACGACGACACAATGGCAGGGAAGCGCCGAAAGTATCGGCACGTTCTTTGAGCTTCTGCCCGACTTGGAGCACTCGACCTTTGTCTGCACGTTCGAAGCGGTCGCGATGGACGTGCTCGATGACTTGCAGCCGCAGCATGTAGTGCTCTATGACTCCGAGGCTGCGTTCGTGCGTGCCGTGGAGATCGCGCAGGCCGCGCGGCCCATGACGAGGATGCACGTCTACTTTGTGATCCAACTCGAATCCGTGGAGGAGCAGCGATACAGGTCCTCTCTTCGGGTCGAGCGCGAGGCGTTCCAATCCCTCATCATGAATAAGGGAAGCATGGCGATTCCGTCCAAGTGGGAACCGGCATCGTCGCAGCACTACGAGGACGTCAGCAGCCTCGGCAACCAGGCTACGCGCCGGGGAGGAGGGCGTGCGCTCGAGGCTGTGGGGACTCCGACGGTGGTCGTCGACATGCGCGAGTTCCGTTCTTCGTTGCCGAATATGTTGCACTTGCATGGTATGGCGGTGCGGCCTACGACTCTCGAGGTAGGCGACTATGTGCTCTCGCCGGAAGTGTGCGTGGAGCGCAAGGCTGTCTCAGACCTGATCCAGTCGCTTGCCTCCGGTCGTCTGTATAGCCAGGCGGGATCGATGCTTCGATACTACAAGCGGCCTGCCCTGCTCCTCGAAATGGAAGAGGGTCGCCCCTTTGGCATCGTCAACCCGAATGAGCTCGGCGCGGAGATCTCGACACTGTCAGTGCTCTCCAAGCTGTCACTTCTGATGCTGCATTTCCCCACGCTCCGCCTGCTCTGGTCGCGCTCAGCTGCCCATACAGTCGCCATCTTTTCCGCCCTCAAACAGGAGCAGCCAGAACCAGATGTGGCTGTTGCGGCTGGCGTCGGTATGCCCACTGCCGCTGGGGCCGAAGAGACGTTCAACATAGCGCCGCAGGATGTGCTGCGGCAACTGCCAGGAGTGCACGTCCACAACTGTCGCCAGCTAATGAATTCGGTGCTCAATTTGCGGGAGCTTGCCACGAAGAGCCGAGACGAGCTCGCCAGCGTCATTGGCGCTCAAAATGGCAAACTACTC